>JGI20163J15578_10000385_pt1 | contig 18246 bp, 8 predicted proteins | sample TergutCu122P1_FD_15578 | JGI IMG/M metagenome (IMG submission 15578)
TTCTTTGTTCTTTGAACGAGGCCGAGTGAGGGCAGAGCCACCATAGATGGCTAACAGGAGACTTGCACTACTGATATTATTATACTTGAAACCGGGATTGAAACAAATACATGGCAAAACTATTTCTAGACAGCCCAAAGCCCTTTGATAACCGGTTTATCAAAGGGCTTTTAATAAATGCATAAATATTTTTTTCTCCAATTAAAAATAAGCCTTGACAATCATGCCATAAGCTAGTATAATATTTAAATGTATCCTTAAATGCCAGTTTACGGCAAACTAAGTTTAGTATATCACAGTTATTTAATAATTTCAACATATTTTTGCAAATTATTTACTTTATTTAAATAAACTAATATAGTATATGTATTTTTTCTTATAAGTATAATATAGATACTTACCAATGTTTAGCATTATGTATCTTTAAAAAGGAAAATTTAACGAATGACAGCTTCTCTTAAAACATAACTGTTAATTTTGTAGTCAGATAGACCGAAATGTTGAAATTCAATATCTCGGTACTTTTTTGCGTTTACATAAAAACTTTTACAACGCTAAGGGGTGATATTAAATGGAGAAAAACCGTATGCGTTACGTAGGGCAAGGTCTTTCCGGGCGTATAAGCTATTCCAGAATTGATGAGGTTCTTTCTATGCCGAATTTAATTGAGGTGCAGAAAGACAGTTACAAATGGTTTCTGGAGGAAGGTCTTAAAGAGGTATTTCAGGATATTTCTCCGATTACGGATTATAATGGCAATTTAGTACTGGAATTTGTTGATTTCAGACTGGACAGTGAGCCTAAATTTACCATCGAGGAATGCAAGGAAAGAGATACCACCTATGCTGCGCCAATGAGGGTAAAAACTCGTTTGAGAAATAAAGAAGTTGATGAAATTAAAGAGCAGGAGCTCTTTATGGGCGATTTTCCCCTTATGACTGATACGGGAACCTTCATTATAAATGGTGCCGAGAGAGTCATAGTAAGCCAGCTTGTCCGCTCTCCGGGGATTTATTATGATATCCAAAGAGATAAATTGGGCAAAGAGCTGATGTTTACAACGGTTATTCCTAACCGCGGCGCTTGGCTTGAGTATGAAACGGACTCATCTGATGTTTTTAGTGTAAGAGTTGACAGAACGCGTAAGGTTCCTGTTACCGTGTTGCTGCGTTCCCTTGGTATATCTTCGGATGAGGAGATTATAACACTTTTTGGCGATGAACCAAAGATTATAGCCACTATTGAAAAAGATATATCCAAAAATCATGAAGAAGGCCTTTTGGAAGTATACAGAAGAATACGCCCGGGGGAACCTCCTACTGTGGAGAGTTCTGCGAGTCTTTTAAACAGCATGTTCTTTGATCCGAAGCGATATGATTTGGCCAAAGTCGGGCGATATAAATTTAATAAAAAACTGAGCCTTAAAAGCCGCGCTAAAGGCTTTAAATTGGCGCGTCCCGTTGTTTGTCCTTTAAGCGGCGAAATTTTGGCTTCGGAAGGGGATATTCTCAGCACAAACCTTGCCGATGATTTGCAAAATGCCGGAGTGGATGCTATCTTTGTAAGCGTTGACGGCAAAGAGGTTAAGGTCATATCCAATTCTACTGTTAAAATTGACGGCTTTATTAAACCCTTTGGGCTTAATGCCAAAGAGCTTGGCATAAATGAAGCAGTTCACTTTCCTGTGCTCAGAGAGCTTTTAGAGGCTAATGATGACCCTAAAGAATTAAAAGAAGCGATTCTTTTGAATATATCAAAGCTTTTACCTAAGCATATTACCGTGCCGGATATTGTGGCTTCTATTAATTATGTAATTAATTTAGATTACGGAATAGGCAATATTGACGATATTGACCATTTAGGTAATCGCCGTATCCGTTGCGTGGGCGAGCTTTTGCAAAACCAGTTTAGAATTGGCCTTGCAAGAATGGAGAGAGTTGTAAGAGAGCGTATGACCATACAGGATATGGATATTATAACTCCTCAGGCTCTTATAAATATCCGCCCTGTAACTTCTATTATTAAAGAATTTTTTGGCTCCAGCCAGCTTTCTCAATTTATGGATCAAACTAACCCTCTTGGGGAGTTAACTCATAAAAGAAGGCTTTCGGCCCTTGGCCCCGGCGGGCTCTCAAGAGACAGGGCAGGTTTTGAGGTTAGGGATGTTCACTCATCCCACTATGGCCGTATGTGCCCCATAGAGACTCCTGAAGGCCCCAATATCGGTCTTATAAATAATTTGGCAACCTATGCCCGTATTAATGAATACGGATTTATAGAAGCCCCTTACAGGATAGTGGATCATACCGGCTCTGTTCCTAAGGTTACGGATGAATGCCGCTATATTACCGCCGATGAAGAGGAAGAATTTATAATCGCGCAAGCTAATACGGTTTTAAAAGAAAATGGGGAATTTCTTCTGTCCAGAGTGGCTTGTCGCCGCGGTGAAGAGATTACCGAGCTTGATATTAACAGAGTAGATTTAATGGACGTTTCGCCTAAGCAGATGGTTTCTGTGGCAACGGCATTAATTCCGTTCTTGGAAAATGATGATGTTACAAGAGCTCTTATGGGCTCTAATATGCAGCGCCAAGCGGTGCCTCTTCTTAAAACGGATTCACCTATAATCGGCACAGGGATGGAATTTAAATGTGCCTATGACTCAGGTGTTTGTGTTATAGCTAAAGAAGGCGGTATAGTAGAGCGCCTCTCTGCCGATGAAATTGTTATAAGAACTGTCACAGGGCGCAAAGATATATATAAAATGACAAAATTTGTCCGCTCTAACCAATCAACTTGCATAGACCAGAAGCCTATTGTTATAAAAGGGCAGAAGGTTGAAGCAGGGGATGTTATTGCTGACGGGCCGTCTACTCAAAAGGGAGAGCTGGCTCTCGGAAGAAACCCTCTCATAGGCTTTATGACCTGGGAAGGATTTAATTACGAGGATGCTATACTGTTGAGTGAGAAGCTGGTTGAAGAGGATGTTTATACTTCAATCCATATAGAAGAATATGAAGCCGAATCTCGTGATACTAAGCTTGGCCCCGAAGAAATTACCAGAGATATTCCAAATATCGGTGAGGAAGCTCTTCGTGATTTAGACGCTAAAGGAGTTATCCGCATAGGGGCGGAAGTGGGGCCTAATGATATACTTGTAGGCAAAGTAACCCCTAAAGGAGAGACTGAGCTTACTGCCGAAGAGCGCCTTCTCAGAGCAATTTTCGGTGAAAAAGCAAGAGAAGTCAGGGATACATCCTTAAGAGTGCCTCACGGTGAGTCGGGTACGGTAGTTGATGTTAAAGTTTTCCTTCGTGAAAACGGAGATGAACTTCCTCCCGGCGTTAATCAATTGGTAAGAGCTTATATTGCTCAAAAACGGAAAATTTCCGTAGGGGATAAAATGGCAGGCCGTCATGGGAACAAAGGGGTAATTTCGCGGGTTCTCCCCGTTGAGGATATGCCCTTCCTGCCAAACGGAAGGCCCCTTGATGTTGTGCTTAATCCCTTAGGGGTTCCCTCTCGTATGAATATTGGTCAGGTTTTAGAGGTTCACCTCGGCCTTGCCGCCAAAGTTTTGGGATGGAAGGTGGCAACTCCCGTATTTGATGGGGCAAACGAATTTGATATTATGGATACCTTAGAGCTTGCCAATGATTATGCCAATATGGAATGGGATGAATTTAAGCAAAAATGGCAAGATATTGTTGATGAGTATATTATGGATTCTCTTGACAAAAATAAAGGTAACAGAGATGAATGGANNGGCGTGCCTTTAACAAGGGACGGAAAAATTCAGCTCAGAGACGGCAGAACAGGCGATGCCTTNGATAACCCTGTTACAGTAGGCTATATGCANTATTTGAAGCTGCACCATTTGGTTGACGATAAAATTCATGCCCGCTCAACAGGCCCGTANTCTCTTGTTACTCAGCANCCTCTCGGAGGNAAGGCTCAGTTTGGAGGCCAGCGCTTTGGAGAGATGGANGTTTGGGCNNTGGAAGCTTACGGCGCAAGCTATACCTTNCAAGAAATTCTCACTGTTAAATCTGACGATATTATAGGCCGNGTAAAAACCTATGAGGCTATTGTTAAAGGTGAGAATGTGCCTGAGCCGGGAGTTCCCGAGAGCTTTAAGGTTCTTTTGAAAGAGCTTCAGGCGCTGGGTCTTGATGTCAGGGTTCTTCTTGAAGATTACTCTGAGGTTGAGATTAAGGAATCTGTGGAAGATGTTGAGGAAATGCCTGTTAATATGGAAGGCCGTGAAAATGATGACGATAATTCCAGTCCTTTTATCAAAAAGCCTTCTGTAATTGATATTGACATGCTCTCAGATGACGATGACGAAGCATTGGAAGAAGATAATCTTTCGGATGATATTATTGATGATGATATGACAGATATCATAGACGATGAAATAGATTCTCTTGCAGAAGATGATTATGAGCCGGAAGACCCCGATACAGATTTTGATGATGAATTGGATTTTCCCGAGGAAGACTTTCCTGAGGAAATTGATGAGAACGAGCTTTTAAAGTCAGATGATATTGAAGTGCTGGATGAAGAGCTATTTGATTCGGGCTTTGATGATGAAGATGAAATAGACAAATTTTAGGAGGGCTTCTCTATGGCGCAAACGAACGAACAATCTATCACATTCGACTCCATAAGAATTGGCCTTGCCTCCCCGGAAAAGATCAGGGAATGGTCCAGAGGCGAGGTTAAAAAGCCTGAAACCATAAATTACAGGACATTAAAGCCTGAGCGTGAAGGGCTGTTTTGCGAGCGTATTTTTGGCCCGGCTAAAGACTGGGAATGTCATTGCGGCAAATATAAGCGTATTCGCTATAAAGGCGTTATTTGCGACCGCTGTGGGGTGGAAGTAACTAAATCCAAGGTTCGCAGGGAGCGTATGGGGCATATTGAGCTTGCCGCCTCTGTGTCTCATATTTGGTATTTTAGAGGTATCCCCAGCCGTATGGGGCTTATACTTGGCCTGTCTCCAAGGGTTTTAGAAAAAGTTCTTTATTTTGCATCTTATATAGTGCTTGATACGGGGCGTACCGGCCTTGATTATAAGCAGCTTTTAACTGAAAAAGANTATAGGGATGCCATTGATAAATACGGCCATACATTCCGGGTTGGTATGGGAGCAGAGGCTATAAAAGAGCTTTTGGAAAATATTGACTTGGAAGCTGAGAGCATTGAGCTTAAAGCTCAGCTTGTGGAAGCGGCCGGTCAAAAACGCATCCGCCTGATTAAAAAGCTTGAGGTTATTGAAAGCTTTAGAATTTCAGGTAACAAGCCCGATTGGATGATTATGGATGCCATTCCGGTTATACCGCCGGATTTAAGACCTATGGTTCAGCTTGACGGCGGGCGATTTGCAACAAGCGATTTAAATGATTTATACCGCCGTGTAATTAACAGGAACAACCGTCTTAAGCGCCTTTTGGAGCTTGGGGCGCCGGATATAATTGTGCGAAACGAAAAACGTATGCTTCAAGAAGCGGTGGATGCCCTTATTGACAATGGCCGCCGCGGCCGCCCTGTAACGGGCCCCGGCAACAGGCCTCTAAAATCCCTGTCAGATTTATTAAAAGGCAAACAGGGACGCTTCAGGCAAAACCTTCTCGGCAAGCGAGTGGACTACTCAGGCCGCTCGGTTATAGTTGTCGGGCCGAATCTTAAGCTTTATCAATGCGGCTTGCCAAAAGAAATGGCTATTGAACTTTTTAAACCCTTTGTAATGAAAAAACTTGTCGGTGTGGGCTTGGCTCACAATATAAAAAGCGCTAAGCGTATGGTGGAGCGCCTTCAGCCTGAGGTTTGGGATGTTTTGGAGGATGTTATTAAGGAACATCCGGTTATGTTAAACCGCGCCCCTACTTTGCATCGCCTCGGCATACAAGCTTTCGAGCCTGTTTTGGTTGAGGGTAAAGCCCTTAAGCTTCATCCGTTGGTATGTACCGCTTACAATGCCGACTTTGACGGTGACCAAATGGCAGTACATGTACCCCTTTCGGCAGAAGCTCAGGCCGAGTGCCGTTTCCTTTTGCTTGCGCCAAATAACCTTCTGAAGCCTTCTGACGGGGCTCCGGTAACTGTTCCCGCTCAGGATATGGTTCTTGGCATTTATTATCTGACAGTTGCTAAAGAAAAGCCTTTGTTTGAGGGGGAAACTTTGATGGAGGCGCCTGAAAATGCAGCAGCAGGAATCATCGGCGATAATGCCTTTGATGGGGACAAAGCAGTAATTGATGCGCTTAATACCGGGAAAATCGGCATGGAAGATAAAATTGTACAAAAGCGTTGGGTGGAGCTTGAGTTTTCAAATGCGGAATGTCTTGTAAACACTACTCCGGCTCTCGTTCTTAAGCGTTTTGGCGAATTGAAAATCTTCAAGGATGAAAATGAGGCAATACTGGCTTATGATAATCATCAAATATCTCTCCATGACAGGATACGTGTCAGACGCACCAAAAAATGGGGCGATGAAATTATATCCGGAGAGGTGAATACAACTGTCGGGCGTATTCTCTTTAATGAAGCCATCCCTCAGGATGTAGGCTTTGTGGATCGCTCTAAGGCTGAAAATCAGCTTATGTTTGAAGTAGACTTTCTAACCGATAAGAAAGCCTTAGGCCGGATTATTAACCGCTGCATAAATAAATACGGCTCTACTCAAACGGCGGAAGTCCTTGATAAAATCAAGGTTTTGGGCTTTAAGTATTCAACTGTCGGCGCCCTTACCGTATCTGTATCAGATATGGAAATTCCCGGAAAGAAAGATGAAATGCTTGAAGAAGCCGATAAAGCCGTTGACAATATTACAAAAATGTTCCGCCGTGGCCTTATGACTGATGATGAGCGCCGTGAAAAAGTTATAAAAACTTGGGAAGAAGCTAATGATAATATAACACAAGAGCTTTTGGCCGGCCTCGGCCAGTACAACAGTCTCTTTATGATGGCTAACTCCGGTGCAAGGGGTACAACCAGCCAGATTAAGCAGCTTGCAGGGATGAGGGGGCTTATGGCTTCTCCTTCCGGCGAGACTAATGAGCTTCCTATAAAATCTAATTTCCGTGAAGGCCTGACGGTTCTTGAATATTTCATATCAAGCCACGGTGCAAGAAAAGGCCTTTCGGATACGGCTCTCAGAACTGCTGACTCGGGTTATTTGACCCGCCGCTTAGTTGACGTTTCTCAGGATATTATAGTCAGGGAATTTGACTGTGCCTCTGACGATGATGAAGTTCCGGGTATGTATATATCCGCCTTCATGGACGGGGAAGAGGTTATTGAGCCTATTTCCGACAGAGTCCGCGGCCGTTGGGCTATTGATGATATTATAAACCCTGTAACTGGTGAGATAATCGCAGGTACTGACAGCCTTATAAGCCATGACGCGGCTGATGAAATTGAAGAAAGCGGAGTAAAAGAAGTTCATATAAGAACTATTCTTACTTGCAGAAGCAGAATAGGCCTTTGCTCTAAATGCTACGGCGCCAATATGGCTTCGGGCCGTGTTGTAAGAATAGGCGAATCTGTAGGCATTATTGCCGCCCAGTCCATTGGGGAGCCGGGAACACAGCTTACAATGAGGAATTTCCATACAGGAGGTATAGCCTCTACTGAGGATATTACTCAGGGCCTGCCTCGTGTTGAGGAGCTCTTTGAGGCAAGAAAACCTAAAGGTTTGGCAATTATCTCTGAACTTGCGGGTACTGTCACTGTAAATGATACTAAGAAAAAGCGTGAAGTAGTGATAGTAAATGAGTCAGGGGAAGCTAAGGAATACCTTATACCTTATGGCTCAAGAATAAAGGTTTCAAACGGGGAAGTTATAAAAGAAGGTGATGAGCTTACAGAAGGTTCAGTCTATCCTCATGATATATTAAAAATCAAAGGTATCCGCGCCGTTCAGGATTATATGCTTAAAGAAGTGCAAAGAGTTTACAGGCTTCAAGGTGTTGATATTAACGACAAGCATATTGAAGTTATAGTCCGNCAGATGCTTAAGAGGGTTAAGGTCGAAGAAAACGGCGATACGGAATTTTTGCCCGGCAGCCTTGTAGACTGGCTTGANTTCGAGGAANTAAATCAAAAGATGCTGGAAGAAGACAANGAGCNGGCGGTAGGCAGCCGGGTGTTCTTGGGAATTACAAAAGCGTCTCTTGCTACCGACTCATTCCTNTCTGCCGCCAGCTTCCAAGAAACTACAAGNGTTCTTACAGAAGCGGCGATTAAGGGTAAAATTGACCCGCTTATAGGCCTTAAGGAAAATGTTATTATAGGTAAGCTTATACCTGCGGGTACAGGTATGAATTTGTATAGGAAAATTGAAGTATCCACTACGAAAGACGATTATGACAGTCATTATAGCGCGTATTATTCGGCTATGGATATGAAGTAAAGAGAAAAACTGTTAAACCCTCGCTCTAAAACTGGAGCGAGGGCTTTTGTATGCCATAGATGAATTTTAGAACTTGTGTTCATAGATGGATTGCGTGGGTTGAGGAAGGTTTCCGGGCAAAGCCCGGAACCGGTGCTGATGCAGTATAAAGAAAAACAAGCCAACAAGCAAAGAAGGGGTCTTTTGATTTCATAAAAAGCAATTTACAAAATATTGACAAAGTATTATAATAGGATAATTAAAAACTAGATTTTTATATTATGTCACTAACAAAATGAACTCGAAGAGCTTGTTAAATGTATATTTAATAAGTGAGTTTACTGTCTACTAACTCTTTTGAAAAAATAAATCACAAAAAAGGATGCCATATACAATGAAAAAAATCAAAAAACGACTTTTTATAGCGGCAATAATGGTTATATCTTTAATTATACTTGCTATTGTATCAGGCGTTGGTTTAGGGCTTAGGGCAAAATTTCAACCCTTTCTCTGACAATACGTTTATTATTAATGTTTTGGACACATATAACATAGTTGAGGAAGAAGGGATTGAAATCGCACTTGTCTTTGCGTATGTAGATGGCAATAGAATTAGTGCTATGCTAGAAATTAAGGATCTGCAAGGCGGCCGGCTTGATGATAATATTAATTTAAAATTTGGAAACGGAAATCGTCAAGCTTTTATTTCTACACCTGTTATTTATGACGAATTACTGGAGAAAGCTTTACTAGGTATTGGGGTTATATATGATAATTTTATTGGACTTGGAAATAGTATGTCTTTTTCCATTAATTCTATTATGACAGGTGTAGAACATGTCGATTTCAAGCTTATTGAGTTTCCTTTGTATTTATATGCAATAGAAAGAGATATGATTTCTCGCGCTGATTGGGAAAAGGCTATATCTAAAGAATTTTATGATATTATTTGGAGCAGCGAGTTTTCTCGAAATCGAAGACCGCGTTATTTCTTGAATATAGATGAGATTTCTAAATATTTACCTAATATTAATGGAGTTGTTGTTTCTAATATTGGGCTTCATAATGATTTATTACATATCCAGGTTAGGCATACAGATAAGTGGCGTAATATTTCGAACTTTGGGCATTTGATTATTTTGGATACAGATTATAATAAGTTACAACCTGTATTCGAGATACGAATGGGTAACTATACGGAGTATGTATTTAGTATTGATGAATTGGAAAACCTTAATAAAATGAATTTAGCGTTTACAGGAACAGTAGCAAACAAAATCATTCAAGGCTCATGGGAGTTTGATATTCCTATTACTAAGCAGGTAAATGAAAAACTAATTACAATAGAATTGGAAAACTCCCTATACTTTAGCCATATTGATATAAAAGTTTTACCAATGACCACTTCAATTGATTTTTCTGCGATGAATACAGTAAATGACTCTGAAGCCGTAAGTAATATGTTCAATTATGCAAAAAAGCTCCTTGATGGAATTTATATAACCCTCAGTGATGGCAACATGATAGAATTGTTTTTTCCTGCTATCATGTTTGATAATACCGGAGGTACTGCTGACTTTAGTAGTTTTTATTTTGATATTACACAAATATATTCTATCACGATTTCCGGTAATGAACATCTGTTTAGGTTTTAATTTTATAGAAAGAGCTTATTAGTATTAAGAATGCTCTAAATCATGTGGCGAGAATCTATACAAGAACTTACATTATATATAGCTAAGGTCTGGTTGAAAAATAGCATCTCAACCAGACCTTTTTTGACTCTTTGCCCTTTGTACCACTATGGAATGTACCGGAGCAAGAAAGCTCCTCATCTAACGCAAAAACACCTGCCCCTGTCTTACTGATGACTTATCCTATCTCTTACCTCTGCAAGCTTTGCGTTATTAAATCTATCTAATGTGCCGACTAAATAACCTGTAATCCTTCGTATGCGCTCGAAAGGCAGGTCGGCTTCATGGCGGCTGCAATTAGGACAAGTATCATCTATAATTCCGGTGTAACCGCAAACGGGATCTCTGTCCACTGGGTGGTTTATTGAGCCGTAGCCTACGCCGGATTCTTTCATATGGCGGATTATTTTCTCAAAAGCATCCGCATTCTTAGCCATATCTCCATCCATTTCTACATAGGTTATATGGCCGGCATTTGTAAATTCGTGGTAAGGTGCCTCCAATTTGATTTTATCAAAAGCTGATATTTTATAACCAACAGGGATGTGGAAGCTATTTGTATAATATTCCTTATCGGTAATGCCTTCAATTTGGCCGTATATTTTTTTGTCTATGCTTACGAAGCGGCCGCATAAGCCCTCAGCGGGAGTAGCAAGCAAAGAGAAGTTGAGCTTATGAGCATTAGCCCATTCGTCAACACGCTTTCTCATATGGCTGATTATTTTAAGGCCCAATTCCTGTGCTTCATCCGACTCGCCGTGGTGATTGCCGGTAAGAGCGATTAAACATTCGGCAAGACCGATAAAACCTATTGAAAGAGTGCCGTGCTTAAGCACTTCCCCTACTTTATCATCAGGACCAAGTTTATCAGAGCCGTGCCAAATGCCTTCTCCCATTAAAAATGGGTAATTGCGTACTTTTTTATTAGCTTGAATTTCAAAGCGCTCTAAAATCTGATTGGCTGTTATATCAATTTTCTCATCAAGCTCATTAAAGAAAGCATCCAAATTGCCGCCGGATTTAATGCCTATCCGCGGAAGATTAATAGATGTAAAGCTCAAATTGCCCCTGCCGTAAATTGTTTCGTTAGAAGGGTCGTGTACATTGGCTACAACCCTTGTACGGCAGCCCATATAGGCGATTTCAGTTTCAGGGCGGCCTTCTTTGTAATATTTAAGGTTAAAAGGCGCATCTACAAAGGCAAATGTAGGGAAAAGGCGTTTGGCGCTTACCCTGCAAGCCAGTTTAAATAAATCATAATTAGGGTCTTGGGGGTTGTAATTTACCCCTTCCTTAATCCTAAAAACATGAATGGGAAATATTGGAGTTTCCCCGTTGCCGAGGCCTGCTTCCAAAGCCAAAAGAGCATTTTTAATAACCATGCGGCCTTCGGGAGAACGATCCATGCCATAATTAATAGTGGAGAAAGGAACCTGAGCCCCTGCCCTTGAGTGCATTGTATTTAAATTATGAACAAAGGCGACCATAGCTTTGTAAGTGTCTTTATCAGTGCCTTTAACAGAATTTTTTATTGAACTTGCTTGACATTTTTTTATAAGCGATTCTTCAATACCAAATTCTAAAAGCCTCTCACATTCAGCTTCCAAAAATTCGCTGTAGTTTTCCATACGTAAAGTGAGATTGGCTTCGTGGAGTTTTTTGTGGATTGCGCTGAGAGCTTCTTCTCCTTCAAAGCCTGCAATAAGCTCCAATGCTTGAAGCATATTTTGGTAATATTGGCAAACAAAGGTCTTTTGGACTCCCAAAGCCAGGCCATAGTCAAAATTTGCAATAGATTGGCCGCCGTGCTGGTCATTTTGATTAGATTGTATTGCTATACACGCCAAGGCCGAATAACTTCCTATATATTTTGGTTCTCTGAGAGTGCCGTGGCCTGTGGAGAAGCCATCTTTGAAGAGCTTAACAATATCAATCTGGCAGCAGGTTGTGGTCATTGTGAGAAAGTCAAGATCATGTATATGAATATCCCCATCTTTATGAGCTTTTGAATGCTCGGGATTTAAGATAAACATATCATAAAATTGCTTGGCTCCCTCAGAGCCGTATTTTAGCATAGTGCCCATAGCNGTGTCGCCGTTTACATTGGCATTTTCNCGTTTTATATCGGAGTCCCTGGAGTCCTTTAAGGTTATTTCCTCATAAATTTGCATAAGGCGTGTATTCATTTCTCTTATGCGGCTGCGCTCGGCACGATAGAGAATATAAGCCTTGGCCACTTGCGGATGGTCATTTTTCATAAGCACTTCCTCAACAATATCCTGAACCTGCTCTACTGTCGGAGGGCTTATTCCGCGCTCAAAAAGAGTCCTTAAAACATCAGATGATATTTGTTGATAATAGCTATGATTTCTGTAATCACCTACGGCCTGGAAGCTTTTCTTTATTGCTTCAACAATTTTCTCCTCATCAAAAACTGTTGTCCGTCCGTCTCTTTTGACTATTGCAGTAAGTAAATTGTTTTGTTGTTGTAGAACCAGCATCTTATCCTCCCTGATATGTCAATTGTTTTTTTGTGGAAATTAATTGTCGATTTTGCATTTGCAAGTATGGCTGCATAATGTCGAATCCTTGTCACTACTATATATAGTAGTGGATACAAATTCATTATACTATATATAGATTTAAAAGGGAAGAGCTAGTTTATGTTATTTTTGATGAATTTGTGGCTTCCAAATGAATATTTGTTTGTGAGAATACACAAATTTTTCTATTTCGACAATAATCAAGGGCATCAGACTCAAAAGTGCCACAACAAACCATTGTTCCAAATTAAGAGGCCTAGAGCCGAAAACCGTAGAAATAGCAGGAGTCATAATAACTGTAATTTGAAGGAAAAGTCCTGCAAAAAACGCTCCTACTAAATACGGATTAGAAAACAGCCTTATTTGAAGAAGGCTTTTTTCGCTTCGCATATTAAAAGCGTGCACCAACTGAGAAATACTAAGCACAGCAAAGCACATGGTACGCCCTATCCAAATTTCCCCGGCGGCATCGTGGCGGGTATTGCCGTAAACAAATGCAGTTAAAGATAAGCCGCCAATCATTGCCCCTTCCAATATTATCCTCTTCCAAAGTTCAGCATTAAAAAGATTATCACCTGTTTTTGCAGAAGGCTTTTCCATTATATCTTCCTCAGCCGGGTCTACTCCGAGAGCAAGAGCCGGAAGGCTGTCTGTCACCAAATTTACCCAAAGAAGCTGTATGGCAAGAAGAGGTACGGCAAGCCCCGCAAATATAGCCGCCAATATAGTTATAATTTCGCCTATATTACTGGAAAGCAGGAAATGAACAGCTTTTCGTATATTTTGATATATACTGCGGCCTTCTTTTATGGCTGCCACTATTGTTGCAAAATTATCATCTTGCAGTATCATATCAGCAGCGCCTTTGGCTACATCCGTACCGGTTATACCCATTGCACAGCCTATATCGGCAGCTTTTAAAGCAGGGGCGTCATTTATTCCGTCACCTGTCATAGCTACTATATGACCTTTGGCTTTGTAAGCTTTAACAATTTGAACCTTATGTTCGGGAGATACTCTTGCAAATACAGTATAGTCCTCTATAATCTCTATAAGTTCCTCCGGGGATATTTTTGAAAGCTCAGCACCTGTCATAGCCTTGTCATTTTCTGAAAGTATCCCGAGGTTTTCTGCTATAGCCCTGGCGGTTATTATATGGTCGCCGGTTATCATTACAGGCTTTATGCCTGCTTTTTTGCATAGTATAACAGCGCTTTTAGCTTCCGGGCGCGGCGGGTCAATAAGGCCTATAAGACCTAAAAATATGATGTCTGTTTCAAATGCAGCCTCTTGTCCGTCCTTATGGGAGGCGGGTAAGTCAGCAATTTTTTTATAGCCTACAGCAAGAACCCTAAGAGCGCGGCCGGCCATAATATTATTTTTGGCAAGGAGGTCTCTCTTGTCCCTGTCATTTAAACTGCTTCTCATAATAAGCACATCCGGGGCTCCCTTGGTTATAAGTATATAACCGTCCTTATCCTTATGTATCGTACTCATTAATTTTCGCTTGGAGTCGAAGGGAAATTCCATAACCCGCGGATATTCTTTATCTAAATCAGGCTTTGATATAAATGACTCATAGGCGGCTCTGACCAATGCGGATTCTGTAGGGTCTCCGATAAATTCAGGGCCTGCAGCTTTTATATCCAATACTGTGTCATTACACAGGCAGGCATATTTTAGCATAAGTTCCTTATCATGCCCTTCCAGCTCCGCTACACTCATTTTATTTTGAGTTAATGTGCCTGTTTTATCAGAGCAGATAACGGAAGCCGACCCCAATGTTTCCACAGCGGGAAGCTTTCTGATAACTGCCTTGCGCTTAACCATACGCTGAACCCCAATTGCCAAAACAATAGTAACAACAGCAGGCAGACCCTCGGGGATAGCGGCAACAGCCAAGCTTACCGATGTCATAAACATAAACATAGGGGAGAATCTTTGTAAAACCCCCACCATAAATATAATTGCGCATATTATGATTGCAGCCAAGCCGAGAGTTTTGCCCGTTTTGGCCAGCTTTTTTTGCAGAGGAGTCTCCAGGCCGCCTCCTTCAAGGAGAGAGTCTGCTATACGCCCCATTTCGGTGTGCATTCCCGTTGCGGTGACAATTGCCTTAGCCCTGCCTATATTTATTGTGGTGCCGGCAAAGACCATATTATGACGGTCCCCTACGGGGCAGTCCTTTGGAGGCGCTCCGTCAGCATTTTTCTCCACAGGCATGGATTCCCCTGTAAGAGCCGACTCCTCAACAGCTAAATTAACCGATTCTATAAGGCGCGCGTCCGCCGGAATTATATCTCCGGATTTAAGTATTACAATATCTCCGGGCACAAGCTCGGCAGCCTCAATCACATGAACACGGCCGTTTCTGAGCACACGGCTTTTAGGAGCCGACATTTTCTTAAGAGCATCTATGGCTTTTTCGGCCTTGCTTTCCTGAATTACGCCTAATAGGGCATTAAGTGTTACAATGCCTATTATTATTATAGGGTCGAGGAAATCATGCTCTGCCTGTATAAGGGTAATACCTGCCGAAACCCCTGCGGCAATAAGTAAAAGCACTATCATAAAATCATTAAACTGGAGGAAGAATTTAATTACAAGGCTTACTTTTTTGGGCTCTGCGAGTTTATTGGAGCCGTAATCTTTCAAATACTCCGCCGATTGGCTCATAGTTAAGCCATAGTCTAAATCCGAGTCAAAGGCTCTTATTGCATCATTAAAGCTTTTTGAATGCCAGCTCATTTGTTCATCTCCCTGCACTTAAATATTCTTTGGATTGCTTGTCCGTAAAATATATTCGTACAGGATATAATTTATGCGAAGGAATTGAATGGAATAAAAAAAGCCTGCCGGCAAAGCCGGCAAGCAAGGGTTTTTTAAAGGTCGCAGAGATGGGATTTGTTGAGTAGAAACAGATTATTATGTAAGATGGTTTCTAAGCTTTATTTCTATTACTAGGGGCGGCCGCTTACACGAGGAAAATGCTCTATAGGCGACCAGTCGTCGATTGGGTTTCCACTAAGCACCAATGACATTAGCCGACTATACTCCTGCTCAAAACGCGGCAAATCAGCCAATGGGGTTATATCAACAATTTGATTATTAGCTGACCTTAAAATAATTAAGTTTGTCAAATAAGCCAACGGCGTTATATCAATAATTTGATTATCAGTCAAATCTAAGGTATGCAAATCTGTCAAATTAGCCAGTGGCTTTATGTCAGCAACTTGATTTTCTCTCATGTTCAATACTCGTAAAGTTGTCAAACTAGCTAACGGTGTTATGTCACTAATCCGGTTACCTGATAAGTATAAGGTGCGTATAGATACCAACTCAGCTAACGGCGTTATATCACTAATTTGGTTGTTTATCAAAAGCAACCACCATAAATCCGTCAATCCGCTTAATGGTCTTATATCGCTGACTCTATTATAATTTAAGTTCAATACTTCCAAATTTGTTAAATAAGCCAACGGTGATATGTCACTAATCTGGTTGCGTGATAAGTATAAACGCTGCAACTCAGCTAACTCAGCCAACGGTGTTATGTCGCTGATTTGATTACGGAATAATAATAATATCTGCAGGTCTGTTAAACCCGCCAATGGCGTTATATCGCTAATTTGGTTATGGCTTAATGATAAAGTACTCAGGCCTGTTAAGCCCGCCAACGGCGTTATATCACTAATTTGGGAACCGAATAAACTTAATGTCTGCAAATTCGTCATATATCTTAATGGAATAATATCTTCATCAGATAAATCAATTTCAGATAAATTAAGCTCAGTCAATTCAGTGCTGAAGCGCTCCCCGCGAATTATTATATAATCAGGGATAATAATATCTTCTATGTCCGAATAGCCAGAGGCAGGTTCATTTTCAAATTCTGAAAGGTCATATATTTCCGGCTCATCGCCAACAGTTTCAGCAGAACAGGCCGTAAGTACAAAGCTAATTAATACCACAAAAACCAATAAATATTTCAACCTCATTTTCATAACCTCCGTGTATTTTTGCAGGGGCGAACTGTGTTCGCCCGCAGACGTTGCGCGCCCGCCCTTGCCCGGGCGAATGAGGCAGTTTATTCAGGCATTATACAAATCCAAGTTTTACCCCTGGAAATCCTCATAGGTTCACCATTTTCAAAGGTCCACACAGTCGGGGCTTCATGGCTCTCCTTTGACCATCTTATGGGTATAGCCACACCTCTTGTATGGAGAGTGCCGCGGCCTTCGCCCACAAGAGTTACATCCCGGCGGCCTTCTCCGTCAATTACGCGCATTGGCGCATATTGTATAATAACATTCTCTACAACCAACCGCTGCCCCGTATATTCATCTATTTGAGGATTACCGTTTTGGCTTCTTAAATAAACCTGCGCATCTTCGATATATTCAAACAAACCTACTTGACTGCCCGGCGCGAAAGGAACGATTATTTCATGCACCTTCTCTCCTTCTACAATATCATCGTCGTCAAAAAACAGAAACGGAGGAGTAAAATCTTCGCGCAGCTCGGTTCTGAGGCCTCTAAGCTCAATCTCTTCAAAAAGCCCTGAAGCTCTCGCATATGACGAATGCTCTATCATACGGGGGATGGCGGCCCTTTCCGGGTCTCTGAAAAAGGCCCGGGCTATATGCATACCATCAAGATTATTTACCCTGAGAGAGTTTATAGCGGCATAACCTTGAGGACTTCCGCCGTGATGGACAAAAATCGCATCATGATTAAAAGCAAAATCGAGAAAATAATGACGCATACTTCTTACAGGGCCGATTTTCTCAGCTTGAAGTTCCTTATATATAGCTACAAGGCGGGTTATGCCTCCCTCAGCCAAAACCTCGTAAATTATATCGGCCTCGGCAATGCCGCTTTGAGGCAGAGCCTGAGCGATATTATTAATAACAATAGCTATAGGGCGGCGGGCAGCCAGCTCCTCATCTATGTAATGGCCGGTGAGAGGATTTATGCTGAGGCCTGTTAAATCCCGGACGGGATCGGAAATTTCCTCCGGTTCTTCGGCAGAGGGCGCTGTAAGCTCCAACAGAGTCTCTTCAATAATCTCAAAAGGCTCTTCCGGCTGGGAAGGACTTTGGCAGGCAGACAGAAACAAAGCTGAAAGCAGAGCCACCGATAACAATAATTTTTTCATATATCCTCCAAGGTTAAGAATTGTAACTTAAACACAGTCACTGATATTTTAATGGATTTTTGTGGAAAAATCAATATATATAGTGATTTCAGTCAAAAACGGACTGAAATCACGCCCCACATTCGCACATTTGCACATGCAAATATGCTCATGCCCGGGGCGCTCATACACTTTAAAACGGCAAGAATGAGCAAGCTCATTCCGGCCCGTTCTAAAGTGTATTCACTATAGCAAGTTATTGATTTGTACAAACTCAACTTGCCTGTACTTTTTATAAATAATTGTTATAAGTATACTCGTCCCATTTGAAAAATATCCTACATGCCAAACGCATAAAAAATATTAACTAAAAATTTTGTCTTTAGCGTCGCAGACTTTAATCATTTTGACGGAATTTATTTCCGGCAAAATGCAGAAATATTAAAAATTTCAAGCAAAGCGAAGGAATTTTTAATA
>JGI20163J15578_10000386_pt1 | contig 18236 bp, 16 predicted proteins | sample TergutCu122P1_FD_15578 | JGI IMG/M metagenome (IMG submission 15578)
AAGTTATCACCCTGTGCTTTGTGGTATGCTAATATTTTCATCAATGCAAAATTAGGAAGCGATTTATCGGGCATATGGTCATATTCTGCATCATGAAGGGCAATTACCATCCGTTATCGCTCCCATAAAAATCATGATTAACTTCGGCAACGTAATAATGACCCATTGTCAAAGTTGCGTTATATAAAGCTGTTAGCAAATACGATTTGATATTATTTATCTTAGTTGTGTTCTTGCTGATACACTCAAAGACATATTCAACATGAAGTTGATTTAATTTCATAAAACGACTTTTTACTATTTCTGCTCGTAAACCTTCACCGTTGATACGAATGGTTTTACGAGAACTACACACTGTTTCAAGAATTAATTCCAGTATTTCAGCAACACGCTCCGGATCATGTTTAAGACAGAGAGCATCATACTCTATAGCATCTTTGATAATATTCCTATAAATTTCTATTACGTTTCCTTCATATCCATCAATCTTATCTATCTTTTTATTTATTCCAGACGGTTCTTGTTCTTCCAGAACCGGATTGATTGATGGATTGATATTTGATAAATCAGTATTTAATTCTTTAGTATTTATTCTATTAGTAATTAATTGCGTTGGATTTTCCAATATAGAATTAACCTGTATTGGATTTTCCGATATAGGTTTATTCTGTGTAGGTTGAACAAATTGTGGTAGCTCGTATATAACATATTCTGAACCGCCAAGTTGTCCATTTTCTTTTCGTTCTCGTGTACGGATGATATATCCGGATCGTTCTAATTCCTGAACCGCTGAACGTATTGCATCCACACTCTCACGGTTGATATATGATAACCCTTTTAAGGTATAGTCCCAATTTTCCGGTAGGCTTAAAATCTGTGATAATAGCCCTTTTGCCTTTAAACTTAAATCTTTATTACGTAAATGATGATTGCTCATTACTGTATAATCCTTTGTTTTTTCAATACGGAATACTGCCATAGCAAAATCCCCTCATTTCTTCTTGATAAATAGAAAAAGGCCGGGAGTTAAAAAAACTCTCGACCTAGCATTACTGGCTCTATTTTATTTGCCTGTTTTATACTTGGGCATAAAAAAACAGGAGACTTTTAAAAAGAATCCTGTTTTTATTGACTGTGGTTTGATTTTTCAGTACTTTTTTAGTACTTTGTTTTGTGCGATATGCTAAAAGCCTTGCCCTATCAAGCTTTAGAAGATCGTAAATGGTGCGAGAGGCGGGACTTGAACCCGCACACCCTATTGAGTACATGCCCCTCAAACATGCCTGTCTGCCGATTCCAGCACTCTCGCATTACTCACAAGGAGTATTTATAACAGATTACTTTTAACATGTAAATGAGAAAACATTGCCTCGCTTAGAACAAGTGTACAAGCACTCCACTCAATAGCTTGGGCTCAAACCATGTAGATTTTGGCGGCATAACTTGACCTGCATCAGATACATTCATTAACTCTTCCATAGCTGTAGGATACATTGAAAATGCTACTGCCATTTCACCGCTATCCACTCGTCGCTCCAACTCTTTTAATCCTCGAATTCCACCTACAAAATCAATACGATTGTCTGTTCTGGGGTCATTTATTCCCAATAACGGAGACAATATGCGATCTTGTAAAACAGATACATCCAAAGTACCGATAGCATCCGATTTTAATGACTTAACTATTACTTTATACCACTGACCTGCCATATACATACCAAACTCAAACTTACCTCCCGGTTTAACCGGACCTGAGCTTGGCTCCACAGTACCTATCTTTTTTAACTCTTCAATAAACTCTGCCGGCTCCATGCCGTTTAAATCCGTAACAATACGGTTATAATCCATAATCTCCAACGCATCGTGAGGGAAAATTACACCAAGGTAAAAATTATGCTCAGCTTCTGGTTGAGGGGTTTTCGCATTACGCATCTCTGCCACTTTTGCAGCTGTCGCATTTCTGTGGTGACCATCAGCAATATATAAGCAAGGTATTTGCTTAAACGCCTGCTCTAACTGCTTTTGTACTTCTGTATCATCCACTACCCACAGTTCATGTCGTACACTGTCAGCAACAAAGTCATAAACAGGGTTTTTATCCTTTATCCAGTCTGCCATTAGTGCTTGGGGAGTTGCTTGACCGGACACTGCATCTGCACGGTATGCCAAGAAAATCGGACCGGTATGAGCATTACAAGCTATCATATGGTTAATTCTATCAATTTCTTTTTCTTTACGCGTAAATTCATGCTTTTTGATTAAACCTTTTTCATATTCTTCTACACTAACACAAGCAGCCAAGCCGACTTGAGCACGTCCGTTCATAGTTAATCTATAGACATACAAATTCGCTTGCCCATCTTGAACTAATATGCCATCTTTAATTAATCCATCTAAATTTTCTTTCGCCTTATCATAAACAGCTTGGCTATAAGGATCCGTGTCCGGCGGCAAATCAATTTCTGCTTTGTCCACATGTAAAAATGAATGTGGATTACCTTCTACCATAACACGTGCTTCTTCTGCATTCATTACATCATAAGGCAATGCCGCCACTGCTGCTGCGTACTCCGGTTTCGGACGCACCCCGTGAAAAGGTTTTACTGTAATACCCATTATATCACCCTCACTTTAACAATATTATCTAACTTTGCTAACTCGTCTGCAACTCCACTTGATACATCACTGCCTACATCCAAGATAGTATAGGCAAAGTCACCTTTGCTATTACTAATCATGTTATCAACATTAATACCTTTTCCTGCAAACAAGTTAGTAATATCACCAAGCACACTTGCCTCATTACGATGTACAACACAAACACGCTTTTTACCTACATAGGGTATTTCGCAATTAGGGAAATTAACAGAGTTTTTGATATTACCATACAACAGATAATCTCTCAACTGTGCTGAAGCCATTGTAGCACAATTATCCTCTGATTCTGGTGAAGAAGCACCTAAGTGCGGAATAGTAACTATTTTCTCGTTCTCCAATACACTTTCATCAGGGAAGTCTGTTACATAACAAGCTACAATACCATCAGCAATAGCTTGTTTCACTGCTGCATTATCAACCAGTTCTGCCCTTGAAATATTAATCAAACGCAATCCTTTCTTACACTTAGCAAAAACTTCGCTGTTAAACATACCTTTGGTTTTTGCATTGGCAGGTATGTGAAGAGTAATATAATCAGATTCTGAAAAGATAGTATCCAAATCTGGTGCTTTACGCACGTTTGGACAAAGACTCCAAGCAGCATCCACTGAGACATAAGGGTCATAACCAATAACCTTCATACCCAAGCCACAAGAAGCATTAGCTGCCAACACACCGGTAGCACCTAACCCAATTACACCTAAGGTTTTACCGGCCAACTCCGGACCAACAAATTGGGACTTGCCTTTTTCAACCATTTGTGCCACACCGGTTTGTCCGGCTAGACCCTGTACCCAATTTATCCCGCCAACTATATTACGAGATGCAAGTAGCATTCCTGCCAGTACCAATTCCTTAACAGCGTTAGCGTTAGCACCGGGAGCATTAAAAACAACAATTCCTTTCTCCGTGCAATAGTCTACCGGAATATTGTTAACACCGGCACCTGCCCGGGCTATGGCTTGTAATTCATCATTTATTTCCTCTTGTGGTATCACTTGGCTTCTAACCAGGATACCTTCCGGATTTTTTTCTTCAGAAGAAACGCTAAACTGTGCTGTCGGAAACTCTTGAATCCCACACTGGGCAATCTTGTTTAATGTAAGAACTTTAAACATTGGCATATACCACCTTTATGCGTTTTTTTCAAACTTCTTCATAAATTCAACTAAAGCTACTACCCCTTCTGTAGGCATAGCATTGTAAATACTTGCACGTAAACCCCCTACCAAACGGTGACCACTTAAGTTTACCAAGCCTTCTGCTGCCGCTTCCTTAACAAAACGCTTATCCAGATCATCATCACCGGTTGCAAAAGGGACATTCATCAAGGAACGATCTTTTTTCTCCGCAAGCCCTTTAAACATTGCGGAGCTGTCTAGGAAATCATACAGTATTTTAGCCTTGGCTTCATTAATTTTTTGGATACCGACTATCCCACCTTGCCCTTTTAACCATTCTAAACAAAGTTTAGCCATATAGATGGCATAAGTTGGTGGCGTATTATGCATTGATTTTGCTTTAACATGAGTTTTGTATTGGAAAATTGAAGGCAACTTCGCTGCAGCTTCAAGTTCTACCAAGTCCTCACGAACGATAACCACTGTCACGCCTGCTGGTCCTATATTTTTTTGAGCACCTGCATAGATAAGACCGTATTTAGAAACATCCATCACTTCCGATAAAATATTGGAAGACATATCAGCTACTAAAGGTACGTTTCCTGTATCCGGCAAACTAATATAACGAGTACCGCATATGGTGTTGTTAGATGTAATATGTACATAATCAGCATCAGCTGAATACCCTTTTATTTCGGGAATATAGGAAAAGTTTTTATCTTCGGATGATGCCAGTACATTTGCTTCCAAGATACGTGATGCCTCTTGATAAGCTTTTTCAGCCCATACACCTGTAAGAACATAGTCCGCCTTACCATTTTTTTGCAAGTTCATAGGAATCATGGCAAACTGTTGTGATGCTCCACCTTGCAAGAATAAAACCTTGTAATTTGAAGGAATTTGCATCAATTCACGCAATAATTCTTCAGCTGTTTCTATAATCTCCTCATACACTTTAGAACGATGGCTCATTTCCATAACCGACATGCCGGCATCACCATAAATAACCATTTCACTAGCAGCTTTCTCTAGAACTTCTACCGGCATTACCGCCGGACCTGCGGAAAAATTAAATACTCTCATGCTCTCGCTCCTATCATTGTATTTTTTTACATATTATAATTATAATCTTCAGACTATATAAAGACAACAGTTATTTCCATTGTATTTTGTATGATAATATCATCTTCTTGGTGGTGCTACATGAACCGCTCTGCCAAAAAGACTTTCTACTTCCTCTCCTAAACCTTCACTAAATGTCGGGTGTGGGTAAATGATAGCAGCAAGCTGCGAGGCAGTTACTTTTGTCCCTATAAGTGCCGTAATCACACCTATTAAATCCGTGGCTACACATAAAAGTAGCTCCCAGTAAAACCTCAGTTTCTTCATCAAAGATGAGCTTCATTAAACCTCGCTCTCCCTTTTCTATCATAGTCTTTCCATTTCCGGACATGACATACTTGCTGGTTTTAACAGAAATATCCGCTTTTTTTGCCTCATCGGCACTAAGACCTACAGTGGCAATTTCCGGATCTGTATATACACAACCGGGTATGAGAGACATATCCATTTCCGGATGTATGGGTAGAAGATAACCTGCAAAATACCACTTAATAAGAAATTTAGTCAATCGTAAATAAAAATTTATTATGCTAATCTTCGATTAGAATTTTCAATAGTAGTTATATGGTTTATAATATGAATATTTAGATGATCCTTTCAAGCCCTTCTACTACAGTCTTCCCTGGTATTCTCCCTCTTTTAGCTATGGCTGCTCCGTTAATTTCTTTAATATCCATAGTCATGTCAATGGGGGACCTTCCTGAAATATAACTGCCAACTCCAAAAGCATCTGCTCCCGCTTCTATATGTTGCTCTATCCTTTCAGGAGTTAATCCACCCGAAACAAAAATCTTTACATGACTATAACCTGCTTGGTCTAATCTTGCTCGGACTTCCTTGATGAGCTCAGGTCTTACGCCTCCTCGCTCACTAGGTGTATCAAGTCTAACACCATAAAGTCTTTCTTTTAAAGCATTGGCAACTCGCAGAGTTTCCTCAGCCTCATCTTTAAATGTATCAACCAATATCAAACGTATTGCATCTTCAGGCATATGCTGATCATAAGCTTTAGTTGCTTCTACCGTATCACCGATAATCAGAAAAAGGGCATGGGGAGCTGTTCCCACCGGTTCCCGACCAAAAAGTTTGGCACCTAAAATACAACTGGCACCACTGGCCCCTCCAACAAGGGCAGCCCTATCCATAACAGGAGCTACACTTGGGTGAACGTGTCTTGCACCAAAGGAGAAAAATGGTTTTTCTTTTACAATTTGTTTGACTTCGTTGGCCGCTGCTGCCCAACCACTGGAATGTGCAAGTATTCCCAGTAAAGCAGTTTCATGAATTCCAAATTCACCATAAGATCCTTCTATTCTCATTATCACATCTTTAGCCTTAAAAACATGTCCTTCTTTAAAGGCCCAAACCTTAAGGTTTTTTCCGGCAAGAAGGTTCTTAACCTCTTCCACACCTGCCAAAACTCCATCTCTTCTGGGAAATATCTCGGCTGTAACTGTTGTATCCAACAGGCCTTGTTTTTGTAATATTTCCCTGGTTCTTACAAAGTATATGTCCGTAACTGCCCCACTGGCTATTTCCTCATGCTGGGCCGAAAAAAAAGGCCTGTCCTTATCTATTTTTAAGTTTTTCACCTGTTCCAGGGAAGTTATTTCTTTTTTTTGCAAATCTATCACTCCGTTCAATAACAAAGATACCTGTAACTATTAATTTTTTCGTTAAAATATTCTAAAAACCTTTTTTTAACTACTAATTTCCATAAAGTTTTTGGTACACTTGGTATATCATGTTAACTCGCCGTACATATTCCCTCGTTTCTCCAAATGGTATATTATCTATATTTTCTATATCACCCTGCCATGTGCCTGCTTCCATCCACTTTCTAACATTACCTCGTCCTCCATTGTAAGCTGCCAAAACAAGATTCATGTTATTATCAAATTCACGCCTCAAATTGGCCAAATACCAACATCCCAGTCTAATATTATGACGGGGATCATATAACCTTTCCAGTTCATATGGCACACTTATTTGTTGGCTTATCCATTCTGCCGTTTCCGGCATTATTTGCATTAACCCTCTTGCTCCTCTTATAGATTCCGCTCTGGTATCAAATCTACTTTCTACCCAGATTATTGAAGCTACCAAAAGTGGATCAAGATCATGTTGTTTAGCATAAAATTCTATAGCTTCCTGATGATACAGCGGAAACACCAGTTTAAGACCCACAGGCACTACTACATATAAAAATATTGCCACAATAATAATTATAAATAAGAACTTTTTAATTTCAATTCATTCCCTTCGTTAGGTTTTCAGCCCTTCTTCTTTACCTCTACTCCCGTTGCTAAAACATTATTCCATAAAATTCTCAAATAAGATCTGATTTCATCAATACTTAATTGACCGTCTATAACTATATCCGCCTTGGGGATTTTTTCTTCCAAAGGCATTTGAGATGCTATTCTCTTTAATGCTCTCTCTTTTGAGAGACCATCTCTTTTAATTAATCTGTCTATTTGAGCCGAGATGTCAACAGCTACAAGCCACACTTCATCTACCATAGTATCCATTCCTGCTTCTATTAGCAGGGGGACTTCAAGGATTATTGCCTCTTTGCCAATTTTTTTATAATATTCCAGTCTTTTTTGGCATTCCTCAATGACTCTTGGATGTATAATGGAGTTTAACTTTTGTCTTTTAAGGGGATCATTAAAAACCAACTCTCCCAATAGTTGTCTATTTAAGTTGCCATCAACAAGCAAAACATCATCTCCAAATGTGTTACGTATATCATGCCAAGCAGCTTGTCCAGGTGCTACCACCTCTCTGGCAATTTTATCTGCATCAATTATAGTAGCCCCAAATCCTGAAAGAATTGAGGCTGCTGTAGATTTTCCACTGGCAATTCCACCTGTAAGACCTATTACTCTCATGAAACCCTCCTATAACGGATGTCAGAGGTCAGAAGTCGGATGTCAGATTAATTGCTCGATCTCCTGATCTCTAGCTTTGTTGTTCTTCTACATTAAGGTTTTCTTTATTCCATTTTTGAGATTTGATATCAAAAGCTTTTTCCGACTTCTGACCTCGGATTTCCGACTTCTGCTAATGTTGGCATCCCGGACAAAAATGACTATTTCTACCTGCTATTTTTTCTCTTTTAATGTGACATTGACAGCGACTACAGGGCTGCTCAGTCTTTTGATAGACTTTTAGGTAGTTTTGATGATTACCTTTTTCACCATCTCCATCTACATAGTCCCTAAAACTGGTTCCTCTATGACAAATGGCTTCTTTAATTACTTTTACAATACTTTGATACAGCTTGCCTATCTCATCTTTTGTTAGTGTATTTGCCTTTCTGTCAGGAAGTATCCCTGCTTCAAATAAGGTTTCGTCTACATAAATATTTCCCAACCCGGCTACCACATCTTGATCTAATAAAGCTTGTTTGATTTTTTTTGTTTTTTTACTTAACTTCTCACTTAAAAAAGCTGTAGTGAAGTTCTCCGATAAAGGTTCGGGCCCCAAAGTAGCCAAACCATTAATGGTTTCCAACTCATCTTCTTTTAAAAGATAAATAGTTCCAAACTGCCTAATATCCACAAATCGCAATTGATAACCATTGTTAATATGGAATATTAGGTGAGTATGTTTTGTTACATCCTCATATTGGGCAACATATAATAACTGCCCGGTCATACGTAAATGGATTACCATAACATATCTATCTGATAAATGTAAGAAAAGGTACTTACCTCTCCTATCTAATCTTTCTATTTTTTTACCGATAATCTCACTTCTAAAAATATTAATACTTTTTGGCTCTTTTATAATCTTATCCAAGTATACATCAACATCAATTATAGTCAAACCACTTATTTTTTCTTCCAAACTTTTTCTTACTGTTTCAACTTCAGGTAACTCAGGCAAGTTATTTACACCACCTTATCATCTTATCTAAGATATATCCTTTAAATCATACCAGTTTAAACCATATTTTGCATCTACAATTAAAGGTACTTCCAGGTTATATGCATTTTCCATAATCTCTACTATTGAAGCAGCCGCCTCTTTATAGATTGTTTCCGGACATTCAAAGATAAGCTCATCATGTACCTGTAAAATCATTTCTATAGGAAGGTTCTGTTCATTGATAAATTCTTGACATTTTATCATGGCTATTTTAATAATATCAGCAGCACTGCCTTGGATCGGAGTATTCATGGCTGTCCTTTCTCCAAAAGCCCTGACCATTTTGTTGGGACTAAAAATATCCGGCAAATATCTCCTTCTATTAAGCAAGGTGGTTACATAACCTTCTTCTCTAGCCTTTTTAATGGTATCATTAATATATGCATCTACACCTCTGTATCGTCTAAAGTACTCCTCAATATAATTTTTCGCTTCTTTACGGCTTATTCCCAGATCCCGTGCCAGCCCAAAATCACTAATCCCATACACGATTCCAAAATTAACTACCTTGGCACTTCTTCTCATCTGAGATGTTACATCTTCCATAGCAACGCCAAAAACCTCAGCAGCTGTTCTCGTATGAATATCCTGACCTTTTTCAAAAGCATCTATAAGATTTTCATCTCGGGATAAATGAGCCAATATCCTTAACTCAATTTGAGAATAATCTGTTGCAATAAGCACGTTTCCTGCTTTAGAGGTCACAAATGCCTTTCTTAGTACTCTTCCCTCTTCAAGACGAATAGGTATATTTTGCAAATTAGGTTCTACACTGCTTAATCTTCCTGTTGCTGTTATTGTTTGTTTGAAAGTAGTATGTATTTTCCCTGTTCTTTCATTAGTAATCTCTTTTAAACCTTCGATATATGTACCTTTGAGTTTTGTAAGCTGCCTATACTCTAAGAGTTTTTCACCAATTGGATGAGTAATTTGCTCCAAAATTTCCGCATTAGTGGAATATCCTGTTTTAGTTTTCTTACCTCCCGGCAGATCCATCTTCTCAAAAAGTATAACCCCCAGTTGTTTTGGAGAATTAATATTAAATTCCTCATCGGACAAGGTGAAAATATCTTTAGTAAGCTGCTCTAATTTTTGTTCTAGTTTTTGCCCCATTTCCTCAAGGACTTTTTTTTCAACAGTAACACCTGTTAATTCCATATCAGCTAATATAGTTATCAAAGGTAGTTCTATATTAAGATACAAATCATACAAATTATTCTCTAGTAATTGTTCCTGCAGTTTTATAAAAAGCTCCTGAAAAATAGCTGCTTTTTCTCCTTCAGTCAATGCTAGGTTTAAATACTCCAAAGCCAATTCCTCTATTCCGTAACTTGAACGAACAGGGTTTAAAAGGTAGGCTGCAATTTGTATGTCTTGTGCTTTTTTAATTGGTATACCTTGCAGTTTTAAGTATTTATACAAATCCTTAAAATCATGAACAATAAGGTCCATTTGGGGATGGTTTTGCAGAAATTCAACAAATTCTCTTTCCTGAAAGGAAATAAAATCAGTTATCAAGTCTGCTTGTACCACTACAGCAGATATAAATCGAGGATTTGTTTTGTCTCCACTTAATTCTAAGGCAAGAGAAACAGGTTTTTTAGGATCATATTCCTCGATAAACTTTTTGGGTGAAATTTTTTCTGTAAATCTTTCATTAGTATCAGGTTCCATTTCCTCAAGAAATTTACCAAGCAAACTATTAAATTCCAGCTCCTTCAATAGGCTTAATAATTCCTTATAGTTAGGTTTTTGGTACAAACATTCCTCCATATCTAGAACCATGGGAACGCAACATTCTATAGTAGCAAGCTCTTTACTTAAAAAAGCCTTGTCCTTATTATCAAGCAAATTTGTTTTTAGTTTATCCCCGACAACTTGGTCAATATTCTCATAAATTCCTTCAATTGTTTCAAATTGCTTTAAAAGTTTTAATGCAGTCTTTTCTCCTACAGAAGGCACACCGGGTATATTATCAGACTGATCTCCCATGAGCCCTTTTAAGTCAATTATTTGTTGTGGGGTTAAGCCATACATTTCTTTAAGTTTAGCTAAATCCACGTATTCCGTTTGGCTTATTCCTTTCTTGGTTAGAGCTACCACTGTTTTTTCTGATATAAGTTGAAGTGTATCTTTGTCTCCGGTAACTATAACATTTAGTAATTCATTTTTTTCGCCAACTCCAACAAAAGTCCCAATAATATCGTCTGCTTCGTAGTTTTCCAGTTCAAAAAAAGCAATGTTTAACGCTGTTAAAACTTTTTGAACCAGGGAAAATTGAGGTTTAAGTTCAGGGGGAGTCGCTTTCCGATGACCTTTGTAGTCATTAAAAATCTCGTTTCTAAAAGTGATTCTCCCTTTATCAAAAGTAACTGCAACGTATTTGGGATTTTCCTCTTGAATAATTTTTAGGATCATATTTGTAAAGCCATAAACAGCATTAGTAAATACACCTTCCTTGTTAGTAAGAACAGGTAAGGCATAAAAAGCCCTATGTATTAAACTGTTTCCATCTATTATTAAGAATTTATCATTCAAAAATTTCACCTCTTCTAGATTATTTCTATATAGACAAAATCAGGTTGCCTAACTATCGAGAACGGGCAAATAATAGCCGGTTATAGATAACACTAACAATAAAAATTCGGTACAGCAGGAATTATTCCTGCTGTACCGAAATTCTTATCTTATACATCACTCTATTTTCTACCTCTAAAGCATTAAGGCTTTCTCTTTGCCCCTCATCCGGATCTACCGGGCATCTTGGTAACCCGATCACATATTCATCCTTATCTAAACTTTCGTTTATAACATCAGCTACAGCATCTACAACAGCAAAAATCTGTAATCTTTCAATTTCCGGTCTGGCAAATTCTTCTATACAATCATCATTATGAAATGGTTCAACATTGATTATGCCTATTCCACCAAGACTTTCAACAAGTTCCGTTTCATCTTTTTTCGTCCAGGCTATTATTATTGCTTCCTGTCCATATTCACTCACCACTACTGTATCATCAAGCAAGTTTTTTATATATTCCAACGACGTATCTAAATCTTCCACAGTTAGAGATATGATTTCCCTATTTTCCATTATTTCCGGAAAATGCTCACCACCCATAGCCATTGCTGCAATATGCAGCTGCTCATTGCTTTCGTCAGTGATGTCACATTCCCTGTTAGCAATGGCTCCTCCTTGTAAAAAGTTAGCCAAACTATCCTCGAAAACATCTGTGGATATATCCCCGAATTCTGTCATTACTCTCTCAGTATCACCAATTTCAGCGACAAATCTCGCCGACATTATTTCTTCACTTTGTCCGTAATTTGAATCAGATTTATAACCTAACTCCGTACTAGGTATATCACTAAACAAACCAGACATACTCACTGTTCCAACAACTATAACCATAATAGCTGCTGTTGCACCCCATGAAATCCATCTGTTTTTTACTGAAGAAAACCATGGTTTTGGTAAACTCTCATTTTTTATTTTAGCCATAATAGATTTTTTCAAGTCCTCAGGGGGTTCCATAGGCTCCAGTGTATTAAATAAGCTTAATACTGTTTTTAATTCTTCATATTCCTGCTGACACTCTTCACAGTTGCTAAGATGTTCTTTTATCTTTTCATTTTCTTCTGCTGTTGTTTCTTTATCAATATATTTTAACAACAGCTCTCTTATATTTTCATGTTCCATCTGGCCACCCCCCTTTCTATTTTGTTTGACGTAACTCAATCTTTAATTGTTCCCCGGCTACGATAATCTTATCCCTTAGAATTTTTCTAGCTCTATTTAGTCTTGATTTTACTGTGCCTATAGAGCAGTTCAAAACTTCAGCTATTTCCTCATAAGAAAGTTGTTGTACCTCTCGTAAAATTATAACTTCCTTATATTCTTGCTGTAAATCATCAATAATATCCTGAATAAATTCAGATAACTCTTTACTTTCATAAACTTCATCAGGTCCTCTGGAACTGTCCATTAGCTGTTTTTCCATATCACCATGCTCACTGTGTATAGGTTCATCAATGGATATTTTGTAAACTTTACTGTCTTTTCGCAAATGGTCCCTGCATACATTAGCTGTGATATGATAAATCCATGTCTTAAATGAGGAATCTTGTCTGAAATTTTTAATGCCCTTATATGCCTTTAAAAATGTTTCTTGCGAAAGATCGTAGGCATCATCTCGGTTTCCTGTATAACGATAAGCTATATTATAAACTTGCTTTTGATAACGTTCAACTAGTATTTCAAAAGATTCGATTCTTCCTTCTTGTACTTGTTGAACTATTATATTATCCGGAACCACCATTCTCCCTCCCAAGTATCCCTGTCTGATACTTCCAAAACCCGCACCCTTTATCAACTTATCCATGGTTTCTGTGCTACAAAAATAAGCTCTTATTTTGGGTTTGTAAACAGGGTTAATTGATTTGGTCAGTCATATATCTTAAACTAGAATATTTTTTAATTTTCTCAGATCAAAAGTAAGCTTTTCTAAAAATTCATTATAACTTAATTTTAGTGTTTTCGTCAATTTTAACACGTCAATTTTATCTCCTGTATAAAACACAAGAGATATTGACACTATTCTAAATCCATGTTAATATTCTTATGCAATATAATTCATGTGTGCCGAAGTGGCGGAACTGGCAGACGCACTGGATTCAAAATCCAGCGTTGGCAACAACGTATCGGTTCGACTCCGATTTTCGGCACCAAACTATACTAATCACCCCTCACCTTCAATAGAAAGTGGGGGGTATATTATTTTTTTGAAAAGGCACACAAAAAAAAGCCCAATGCAATCAACCTGCATTGGACCTTATAAGCAGAAATTAGAGATCTAATTTCTAAATAAATTTACCCTCTTTTAAAAACTCAATGGCCTTTTCTTTATCTTCCGAAGCAACCTGTATAATAGGGCCCGTACAACCCATACCTGTAGCTGCATAAATGTTGTTTTTCCAAAGTAATTGGGCTGCATTATCTAGCTCCAATATTTCTATTCCCGGTATCTCTTCCGTAACCACTTTAGCAGGAGGCGGTTTAACCTCTTGACCGATATTAGACACCTTTGGATTACCCTCCACTGAATTAAGCATTTCATCTAAACCTGCTTTTTTAGCTGCAGCAAGCAAACCTTCTGTCTCTTTTGTAAGATTTCCTTTTGCCAGTTCACCGGCATACTTTATTGCATTTGCAACTACAGGAGCACCGGATGCTCTGGAAAGAATACAGATGATTTTATTATATTTTTCTCCAATACCCGGTCCATAACCATAACCAACAGCCTCATAATTTCCACCGGTAGAGTAAGCAGAAAACATTTTCATAAGCACATTACCTGTTAAGCTGTCTGTTACCATAATATCCGGAACACCAAAAAGAAGATCGTTACCACGCATCACTACTCCACCATCACCTCTGACAGATTCGGTAAATCTAATTGGAAAACCATTATCTTTTAACTGTTTTAAAATTCTTTCAACATGTCTTGCACCATCTATATTTAGTATTCCCACTGTTGGATCAGTATTGCCACAAGCTTTAGCAGCAGCCAGACCATAGATAGCATTTTTAATCATTGCCGAAACACGTTCGGTAGCAGATGTGCCTGTAGTTGTAGCAATATACATTTCTCTGCCTTTGCTGGGGGTTATCACTCTTCCTACTGTTGATACCCCAATAGGAAAGCTATAATGCATTGTTACTGCGGCATTCAGTTCACCACTGCAAAGCATTTTATCCATTTGCTCATGTGATTCTTTTTCATCTGATCCATGTACTACTCTTAAATTTGTTTCCACTCCGTTGCCGATAACAACGACTTCCAAACTAGGATTTTCCTTTTGAGCTTTTTCGGCACCGACTAATATCTCTTCCTTACCCAGTTCACTGCCAAGTATTGTAATACCTACCTTTGTTTTAGCACCGAAAGTGCCTGTTTCAAGAGCATCGGCAATTTCTTCAAAAATTTCACCTATTGTACGTTTAGTTGTCTCATTATCCAAAAAATTCACACCTCCCTTAACGGAAGTCGGAAATCAGAGGTCAGATGTCAGAAAGAACCTTTGATAATAGATCCGACATTGAAATTTAGAATCTGATATCCTTCTCCGTTCTTTTAAAGCTTTTTAATATCAATCATCAATGTAGCAATTGACAATTCACACTCTGACTTCCGCTATCTCAGTGAGCCTGCAAAATCTCTCAAGGTGCTAGCTATCATCTTACGAACCTCTTCTTTATCCACTCCTGTTTCCTTGATACCTGAGTTTTTTTCAATGACAAAGGAGATACCATCAAAAAGGTTTGTTAAACGTCCCAAAAATAAACTTCCTTTGCCAATAACCATCACTCTGTTTATGTTGCCATCCAAAATCAAATCTCTGGCAAACCCAATAAATGGCACTCCTGAAGGAATATGTCCCTGGGTCGGAGCAAAGCCCGGCATTCCAAAACGATCCACTTGATTGTCAATCTCTTCTCTGGTAAAGGCACCTTTCTTTACTCCCAAAGCTGCTATCATCTTATAGTTTGCCCTGGGAACATCACCGGCTCCGGCAGGTTCGGTAACCTCAGGATTATGCATTTCAACAGAAAATTTATCAAAATCAGCCAAGGTCCAACCCATCTTTTCTATGGGATCAAAAACAATTGCCTGATTTAGAGCCTGAGGCGAAGCTCCTGAACCAATAGTATGACAACCTACAGCATCGGTACGAATAACCGGATTTACACCATCGTTTTCACCAATATGAACTGCAAAAGTCCCCAGAACATCTTCCAGTATGGGCATATCTTTGGCAACATGATCTTTACCGTTCATTCCCAGTTTGGCAACTGAGCCACCTGCCAAAACAACAACATTCTTAAATATTCCTGATTGTACCAAACCGGCAGCTTCTATCATTCCATGGGCAGGAGCTGCACAAAATCCTCTGGTATCAGACCCGGTTGCATTAACACAGCCACATACTTCCCCTATAGCTTTGGCAAAGTTTCCTCCACCTCTTTGATTCCTATCCCCACAGGCTTCTTCTGAGGTTTCTATAATATAGTCAATATCAGTTGCTTTCAGAGAAGTCTTAGCTAAAAGAAGCTTTAAACCTATTACAGCCGATGCTTTGGAAACAAGATTTTCAAACATAACATGTGCTGTTAAAGCAGGATCGCTTTCATGGGCTTTTCTGATGCAACCAACTAGTTTTCTTTCGTAATATAATCCTTCTGCTTTATGAACATTAATAAGTTTTTCTATTTCATTAATTTCAATAGAATTTTTTTCTAGTTTGTCGCTACCGCATATATCTCCAAATACCGGGTGTTTCATTACTTTTTCTTTTATAGTAGATTGAAAATCTTTTTCCAAGTATACCAAGTCAAAAACATCAACTATTTTAACAAGAGCTATAAAAATATCTTGTGAAATAATCTCTCCATATTTTCCATCAGCTGTCCCATCACTGACTAAGTTTTTATACCAAGGTCTCTCTATTTTACTTAGTTCCCTTGGCAGTATATTTCCTATGTAAACCTGATTTGGCGGATATTTTACTGCATCTTGAAAGTTTCTTAAATGCCCGGGCAATTTTGAAAGATAATCAGAATTGGGATTTTTCTCCCTTTCTATTGCTTGTGTACTTCCTTGATCAACCATATCTGGAGCATGAACCAGTGCATAACTTGCTCCTTTTATAACTGGGTAATTCATATATTCACCTCCATATTATAGTTTTGGGTAATGGATTTAAAGCCCATTACCCATTATATTATTTGCATTTATTATTTAAAAACTACTTGCCCTTCTACATACGTTCCTAATGCTTCTATAGCCTTGTCTACTATTTTTCTACGAAGCTTTTTCTCTTCTGCTTCAGACAAGGAAGGATCTCCTAGTGGGTGAGGAATCGCCACCGCAGGTACGATTCTATTAGCACCAACTGTCACTGAAATTGGAACTACTGTACATATATGAACTACAGGTACTTCTGCTACTTTTTCAATTTCTTTCACCATCGTTGCACCGCAACGAGTACAGGTGCCTCAGGTGGAAGTTAAGATAACCGCTTGTACATTCGCTTCTTTTAGTTCCTGAGCTATTTCTGATGCATATGCCTTGGCATTAGCAACAGATGTACCATTTCCAACAGTTGCATACCAATAATTATGCAGTTCCCCTATTACTCCTTCTTTTACCAAATCTCTCATAACATCTAACGGCAAAACTCTATTTGTATTCGCATTAGCATATACAGGGTCATAACCGCCGTGAGCTGTTTGGCTATTGTCCGGACCAAGCTTTTCTATTTTACTTAGGTCATATTTGCCATATTTTGATGCACTGGAAGATTCTATACGATCCGGATTGCCATAAGGTACTATTCCTCCTGAAGTCACAAGAGCTACTTTTGCCTTAGACATATCTTTTACTTGAGCATTAGGCATTACCCTATCAAAAGAAGGCATCGGATACTCTGTTACAAAAGGTTCTCCTTTGATTTTTCTTACCAGCATCTCAACAGCCCTTTTGGAGCCTCTTTCTTTTTCAAAGTAATTCTTTCTAATACCTCTTGGAATATAGCCTTCCTCTTCAGGCGTGCCAAATTCCTCTCCTTTGGCAAGCTTAAGAACAAGCTTAGACATGACTGGTATTGCTTTTTTCATACCGGTAGCCGCATTAGTAGTTTCTGCCATATAGGCAAAAGTCCTATAAATCTCAGCACCGGGGTTTTCCGGATACATACCTGAAACAACCGGTATATTCAGCTCTTCTGATACTATCTTTGCTACAGCACCGCAAGCCACTCCATATCTACCGGCATTAAAGGCCGGACCTGCTATAACCATATCAGGAGAGAAACCCTTGATTAAGTCCAGAACCTGCTTGCTGGCAGTTTCTATATTCTCACCAAAGTATGTATCACCACATATCACAGTACCAACTATTTCTACTTGATCACCTAGTTCAGCCTTTAAAGCCATACCAGGGCCAACGTGTCCATCTCTTGCTTCAGGTTTAAAATCGGCTTTATCTTCACCACCGATTCCACCATAGAACTGGTTTAGATAGTGAACTACTCTTTTTTTGCTCAACCTTAATCACCCCTTTTTGGCGTATTATTACTACTTACGAGAGTTGTGCCCTTATATTTTTCATCTCTTCTATAATACTATCTACGTCTAAAACCATTTCCATCATACTGATATGCTCATCATATACTCCAGGATCTACCAAGCTTTTAATTTCATCTTCAAACATATGATATGCTTTGAGTCCCAACTGGACTCCAGCTAACGGACCTGCAAAGGTTGGATCTCCGGCAACTACAGTTTCAAGAGCTAGCCCAGACGCTTCCGCTTCTGCGCCACCTAACACTACTACCAGA
>JGI20163J15578_10000388_pt1 | contig 18184 bp, 15 predicted proteins | sample TergutCu122P1_FD_15578 | JGI IMG/M metagenome (IMG submission 15578)
GCAGAGCTATTTGATTATATTAAGGATGTAGTGGATGAAAATAAGGTCAAGGGACAATTTTATCTGACAGGTTCGCAAAGTATTGCTCTAATGAAAAATGTGAGCGACAGCTTAGCGGGGCGTGCAGGTATAATCAAGTTATTAGGTTTATCAGTTCGCGAACTTAAAGGAAGTTCGTATCGCAAGCCTTTTTTACCAACTAAGGAAAATATGGATGAAGCAGAAACCATGGGTAAGCAGCTTGATTATCATGAACTTGGCTCTTATATTCACAAAGGTTTTTTCCCTGAGCTACACGAAGTAGAAAGTGATTTGTATGATTGGATGGACTTTTACAGCTCATATTTTCAATCATATATTGAAAAAGACATCAGGGACACTTTAAACATTACAGATGAATCGGCATTTATTAAATTTGTAAGAGCTACTGCTTCGCGTACGGGAGAGATGCTCAACTTAACTGCCCTCGCCGAGATTTGTGGCAAGGACGTTAAAACTGTGAAGTCATGGCTGTCGGCACTAGAGTCAAGCGGATTAGTTTATCTGCTTGAGCCATATTCTAACAACTTAAACAAACGAATGACAAAGACACCAAAGCTGTATTTTCTAGATACAGGTCTTGCATGTTGGTTGCTTGGTTGGAACACACCTGAACAATTGACAAATGGTGCCATGTGGGGGCATATTTTTGAGAGTTTCGTTTTTTGTGAAATTCTAAAGAGTTATTATAACGATGGAATTGTTAAGCCACCACTATACTATTATAGAGATAAAGACAAAAATGAAATAGACATTGTAATAGAAGATGGTGGTATCTTGTATCCAGTCGAGATAAAAACCACAAGTGATCCGACAAAGTCTATGGTTAATTCATTTCGTTTGATTGAAGGTATTCCCGGTAAGAAACTAGGAAGCGGCGCAGTTATATGTTTGGCAAAAGAAAGGCTTCCTCTAAAAGACAATGTTTGGATTTTACCTGCACAAAATATATAGTTGTTATTCTTAACATCGGAAATGAATGCCGATATTGATAAAATGCCAGACGAGGTATGAACTTTAGTTGCGTCACGCACAGGCACACATTCAGGTTTATTTGACTAAATCTTTTTTGTGGCGGTGCAGATTTAGAATTATAAGCGCGATAAAGATAAGTGTCATGCCGAATATTCTTGTAATTGACAACATCTCGCTAAACACAACTATACCGACAATTGCGGCAGCTATTATCTCAACAAAGGATATGATCGATACCCTGCTTGGTTCGAGTTTTGAGAGACCTTTCATAAAGCACATGGTCGGAATCACGGTGATAAAAATCACAAGAGCGATAAGGTTTGGTAAAATCGAATTTGGACCGTGCGCTAAGTATATAATATTTTGAAAATCACAAAACGGAACTAATAAAACACCTGCCATAATTACAGGGTACACGGATACGGTAAGAGGGTCGTATTTTTTTAGTGCAAACTTACCAAAAATAGTGTAAACAGACAAAAATAGAGCTGCGGACAGTCCTGTCAAAATCCCAAGCAGAGGAACCTCCGTGCGATCAAATCCGACAGTTAAAACACATCCGGTAAAGGCAATCAAAAGCGCGCTGACTTTTTGTATCGTTATTTTCTCCTTAAAAATCACTGCAGATTGAAGCATCACCAGATACGGAAAGATGTACAGAAGTATAGATGCTACAGATAATGAAGTCAAATTTATCGTGACAAAATAAAGCATACTTGTAACGGCAAGCCCAAACAAACCCATGCAAACAAATATCCAAATATCTTTGATTTTGATTTTTAGCTTTTCTTTATCAAGCACTAATAGGAGCAAAACAAAACACACTGCCGCAGCCATGTTTCGAGATGCTGCAAGATCGACGACGGACATTCCGGCTGCTGTAAGCGGTCTCGAAAACATCCCAAGCATCCCCCAACATGTGGCAGCGATCATGACAAGCAGTTGAGCTTTGATATTCATAGTTTTGTGCCGATTTTGTAACCCATCTTTACGATAGTTTCTTTGTTTTGCTCGGTGTTCGCATATATTACATCGTCGATTTTTACTTTATCTTTTTGGAACAGCATAACTACAGTGGAACCGCCAAATTCGAACATTCCTTTTTCGTCGCCGCGTTTGAATTCACCGCTGGTTGCAGTGTTTGAAATACGTCCGACAAAAAGCGCGCCTACTTCCATTTGAATTATTTTTCCGTAGTTTTTTGTTTGCAGTACGGCATATTCTCTGGAATTTTGAGCATATACGTTATACCTGTCGCTTGAAATCGGTCGTACCGTGTGCAACACGCCGTTAATTTTTTTGTATGAAATTATTTCGCCGTCATCAATAAAACAATATCTATGATAGTCGTCAGGCGTCAGTCTGAAAATGCAACAAATGCCACCCATGAATTCTTCTGCAAGTTTTTTATCTTGAAGAATACTGTTCATATCATATATTGATTTTTTAATATGAAAAGCACTGTCGGCTGTAATCGGGTATGCTGTCAGCTTTCCGTCACAAGGCGCAACCACTTCGTTTACATCTTCAGAAAAAGGTCTGAACTCCTCTTTAACTTCACGAATAAAAAAATCGTTAAATGATCTATATTTAACTTCTTTGTATTCTTTCATGTTTATCTTATTTCGCTTAACAAATCTGGGAACAAAAGAGGCAGATACCCTGCGCTCCATTAGTCTGCCAAATGGTCTCGACATCGCCGGTCTTACCAGTATGCGCAAAAACATCCTGCCCGGTACACTTTTGTATAAAAATTTTACACCCAAATTATCTTTATTAGATATATCAATGGTCTCATAATTTCTGCTATTCACGTTTTACATTACTCCGTTTACAATAATATAGATGAGGATAGGTACTCCAATCAGACAAAGTACAACTTTCATCCAGCCTTTTGGCTTATATATCTTAACTCTTATCACAAAAGCCAAGGCTAATATAGCAAGCAATACATTGTAGATTAAAAAGAGAGGTAAATCAAATATTGTGCAAATCGCATATACAATAGGAATTATAAGGGCGACAATTGTCACAGGAAGTCCTTCGTAGTATGTCCTTTTTTCCTTTTTCCCTTGAAACTCAACTTCTATCACAGTGAAGTATGCGAGTCTGATTAATGCTGCCAAAACGTATGTTGAAAAGATTATGATACTTGCAACACCAACTGCCTCTTCTCTTTGCCCAATCATAAACCCAATCACAGCAGGCAGCGTGCCAAAGGCGACAATATCTGCAAGGGCATCTAATTGTATGCCGTACCCTTCCTCACGTTCAGTTCTCGGTTTTAAACTGGCAACTCTGCCATCAAGTGTATCACATAACCCTGATATCAAAAGACAAATAAGCGCATAGGTTATATGCCCTTGAATCGCAAAGAAAATCCCGACTATCGCCGATATTAAGCTCATATAAGTAAGGTACACCCAAAAGCCATAAAAACCTATGATTGGTTTCATAATTTACATCTGCCTCCAATTAATTTCGTACTCTTCTATGATACCTTAATTCTTTCTAATTAGCAATTAAAATATCAGCAAATAGCTCTTCAAAAAAAGAAAAACCTCGTCTTTTGACAAGGTTTCCTTTTGTGTATAGTTACTATTCGTTTACGGATGCGAAAAATGAGGATATTCGCTAGACATTAACTACACTCCATTTAAACTCGCCGTTTTCGGTCGTTTCGTATGCATCAGCAAAAGAAACTTTCCAAATTGGCTTTTGTATATCAGCAACACTGATTTTATTTTTAATCATGTATTGCCAAATACCACTTCTTGAAATATTCCCCTGCAGGATTATACCTATAGGAACATCATTTTGCAAGATAATTTTTTCATATCTGCCGCGACTTTCTCGAGAATATGATTTGTCACCATCTGCAGGTGTATGTACCCCCACAGCCAGAGATTTGATTCCGAAAAAGTTTATTGTGCTCTTAAGCGCATAGACATCGCTGTAAATTGTCGGCATGCCGCACATATTCATCGCAGCTACTTCACCTTGGTTCATCGCATTTGGCCATGTACCCGAAAGCCCTGTTATATCTCCTGCGGCGTATACTCCGTCATATGCTTTTAGATGCTGATCAACTACTATACCTCTTTGAATGTCCAGCCCACTATTTTTAAGAAATTCTACAGCAGGGCGTACGCTTGCCGCAACTATCGCAAGGTCGCAAGGAATCGTTTCACCGCTTCCGAGCACTACTTCTTTTATTGCGCCGTTGTCATCTAGTTTTACGCTGTTTACTCCGCTTCCCAGTCTAAAAGTGCAACCTGCTTTTTCAAATTCGGCTTGATAGATCGAAGCTGCGTGTGCATCAAGATTAACCGATAAAATATGGTTTGCAATATCAATAACCACCGGTTTTTTTCCTTTTTCTACAAGGCTGTAAGCTGCATCCATTCCCACAAGACCGGCACCGATTATCACAATGTTGTTCGCATTAACGGCGTTCTTTGCAATTGCTTTTGCATCAGCTAAGCTACGCAATCCAAACACATTTTTCGCGCCACGCAAGTTTTCAATAGGTGGTATCACACTTTCCGATCCGGCAGCAATAAGTAATCTGTCGTAGGATTCAGTGCCTGCGTCAAACATTACCAGCTTTTTCTGAATATCGACACCTGTAACAGTCACGCCTGAAAGCCATTTGATGTTATTATCTGCAAAAAAGCTATCCGGTACGAAAGAAAGTGACTCCTCGCTTCTCTCTCCTGCAATATATTTGTGTAACATACATCGTGAGTAAACCGCATCATCTGTAGAAATAATGACGATTTCATCTTCATGTCTCTGACTGCGAATAGTCTTTGCTGCAGTAATTCCGGCAGCACCCGCTCCAATAATGATATGTTTCATTCGTCACACCTCCTCTACACGAATTGCTTTATTGATGCAACTTCTTACACAGTTAGGTCCTTCTTTATCGTCTGCACAAAAATCGCACTTGACTACGTATATTCCTAACTCGCTATCCGGCTTCAAAACGCCGAATTGACAATTCATAACGCACATAAAGCATTGCCCGCATTTTTTAGGATCATATTCGACCAAACCGGTAGCAGAATTTTTTGTCATAGCACCGCTCATGCAGGCACTTACGCAAGTAGGTTCATCGCAGTGTCGGCAAAACAGAGGTTTATATTTATTCTCTCCGTCAAGCAAAATTGTATTGCGTGATTCAAATTGCGGATCGGTGAATGAAAAAGCAACTCCGTCCGGTGCATGCGCTTTCATACATGCCACAGCACAGTTTTTGCAACCGTGACATTTGTCCGCTTCAATTATAATTCGCCTCATAATCACTGCCCTCCTTTATGGTAAGTTCAGTTCTTTGCGTTTTTGGAGGATAATGTCTTCCAGCATCGTTGCCGATTCAGAAGCATCACCGTTAATTAAAACATGTCCGCCGGTTAAAGTTTTCATATCCTCACAAAGCACCTGTACGGCAATTGGACTTCCTGTAACGAAAGGTGGCAGTCCAAGATGTAAAGGTAACCCCAACGCAAGACCAAATGCGCCATCTGCCAGTGCTTGCTCTTCCAGCCACTGAGGTGCTGATAATACAAGCGGAAGTTGCGGTAAATCAACACCAAGTGCTTCTGCGACCTCCATTGCAACAATTTCCAATCTTCCTATTGCAAGACAAGGTCCAAAATTCAATACAGGTGGAATTCCTAGTTTCTGACATACTGCCTTTAACTTAGGTCCTGCCAATTCTGCCGCTTCAGGCGACATTAAACCGCAATTTTCAATACCACCTGATGAACATCCGGCAGTCAACACTAAAATATCTTTTGCGATAAGTTCTTTAGTCATGTCAACTGTCAGCACATCATGTCCACCGGATACAAGGTTTGAACAACCTACAACGGCTGCCAATCCTTTAATCTGCCCGGAAGCAATTAGCTCAATCAAAGGTTGCCATGTATCACCCAGAAAAGCCTTAAGTGAAGTTTCGCTCACGCCCGTAAGTGTGTTATCGTTACCATGCTCAGGAAGCAAGTTAAGAGGCACATTGTTTCGACGTGTTTTGTATGAGTCTGCAATTGCATCCAGTATTTCATTTGTAATTTCTTTTTGGTTTGCATAAGACATAGGTTTTAGTTCAGCATTTGCTTTTTTTGCCACTCCGTCAATACAAATCTGTTTAATTTGCAATTGGTCGCAAATAGGTTCGATGCCCGGCAAAGTACAGTTGAACTCAGTCAGAACCGCATCGATTGCACCTGTCGCAAGTATTGCTTCGCTGGTAAAGTTGTTACCTGCATGCCCGTTGTATATGCCTGTGCAGTGTGCGCCGCGAAGCTGCAAGTCTTGACCGACACAAGTACAGCCAACTAATTTGAAGCCTTTTGCACCAACTGCTTTTGCTTTTTGCACTACATCTTCATCTTCCAAACGAGTTTGCAGATGAGCAAATAATGCGTGTTGGTGACCTGTAAGCATAATGTTTATGTAGTCGGCATCGATTACACGCAACCCTACAGATGCCATACGTAATTCAGGTTCACCTTGAAGTATGTCGTTGAGCATGTTTGTCAACGAAAGTCCGAATATACCCGTCGAAATGCCGAGGCGTAAGCAATGCAGCAGCATGTCAACAGGGTCAGAGTTTAAGTTTGTTGAACTTTTAACCGTCCCATAAAAAACTTCTGATTTTGCGCCACCCGGCAAAATACCCAGCTCCTGCCAACGCTTGAAACGAGGAGCATAGGATAAGTTTTTCGTTAACTCCATTTGCTCAAATGCAGGTTTGTACAGATCAGCCAAAACAGCGTCTGCTACTTTTGCCGCTTTGTCATGTGCATCGTCGCCGGTAATTCCAAGTTTGTTGCACAGGCGATCAAGTGCTTTAGTGCTTTTTATCACACCTTTTGCTTTTGCAGTGTCTTTTAAAACACGCGCAGCATTTTCAACAACATGGATATAACATCCTGAACCTGCCGAAACGGCGCGCAAGAAATTTCGCGTTACCATAACATCGGCAGTTGCGCCGCAGATACCTTTTGGTGACTCAGGCGTAATACGACATGGACCGTTGGCACAAAGGCGACAACAAACGCCTTGTAACCCAAAATCGCATTTAACTTCCTGTGATTCCACACGATGGAAAGATGTTTCCATTGGCAAATCTGCGACAAATTTTTCCAGCGTTTTGTCTGCACTCAGACAAGTGGTACAACTGAATCGTTGTGACATAAGATCAATCCTCCTTTACTAAATAAAACATGAACTTACTAAAATATATTACTCGATAAATATGTTACTGTTCACACCTTTATCGGATTTGTGGCTAAATGGCTCTTTCCGCAATCTGTTCGGGGTATGAAATGTTTTTTCAAAAACATCTTGTTATTAGATTGTTCCGAAGGGCTTGCTTCAAGAGCCATTATAGCCACGGTGTGAACAGTAGCATAAATATATACTCAATTAAAAGTTATCACCCGATTAAATGTATAACTCAATTAAAAATATACTCGATTAAATGTACAACTCCATTAAAAACATAACTCGATTAAAAATATCCAATTTAGTTTTAAAAAAAATCAAAACATTGACTTTTATGATTAAACCCTTAAACCCTCAAACCCTCAAAAAATCATCAATGTCTACTTTTTAAGTACTTCTTCCATAGTTTTCATCTGCATTGCATTCATCAGCAAACTTTGCAGGCGGTCAAATTCCATATGAACAGCACAAAATCCCGCAGATTCCCTAACAACACATTTTTTATCTTCTCGCAAGCATTCAAAAATAAACAGCTTTTCGTCTATGGCAACCGCAACATCATATAGAGTAAACGTATTCAGCGGTTTGCTTAGCTGATATCCACCATCGCGACCACGCAAACTTTCTACAAGTCCGGCGCGATTTAGCTTTTTTATTATCTTGTATGCATATTGTTCCGGAAGGTGTTCAGCTCGGCAAATATCTTCTACAGTCTTTTTTTCTCCTGTTGACAATGCGCGAATAATTCTGACGCCGTAATCGCATTCTTTCGTAAGTAACATATTCTCTCCTGTTACCATAATTTTACGGGCAAGGTACGGTAAAGGTACGGCGGTTAGTTTTGCCTTGCTCAATCTTCTTGCCCTTATTGTAACCATATTATACTTTATTCGACTAAAATTGTCAAGAATTTTTTTCGTGACATTGGGAATTTTTTCGCGACAACAGAATATTTTTAATGTGATTTGCATCACCTTCAGCTTCAACATTGCCTTTTTTCATAAAAAACACATGGTCACACAAACGTTCTATGGTAGAAAATTGATGACTTATAACAATCCATGTTCTAGGCGATTTGTTTTGCGATTGCAAAATATAGTTTTCAAACAATGCCACGCTTTCGATGTCCATATTCGAAAAAGCCTCATCTATAAGAATCACTTTTGGCGAAAAAATCAAAGCACGGACAAAGGAAAGTTTTTGCTGCTCTCCACCGGAAAGACTTGGCGCATATTGCTTTTTCTTATCGGAAAGTCCCGCAAGCTCCAAATAGTGTTCTACGGTATTTGGATCCGGCTTAATATTGCGAAGCGTTAACGGATAAATTAAATTGCGATAAACAGTGTCATTCATCATATAAGGTTTGCGAAACATCATGGTAATATCTTTTGGCGTCAAGTGCCCGTAGTCTATTGTTCCGCTATCCAAAGTCACAAGCCCCGCGATTATTTTCATCAGTGTAGTTTTTCCACAGCCGTTTGATCCGATTATACCGTAAACTTTTTTTTCGAAGCACACGTCTTTCTGCCAAGTTAAAGCGAAGTTCTCGTAGTTCTTCGTTAAATTAGAAATTTTCATCTACCTTCGCCTCCCTTCGCATTAAAAAGCTGCCGATCATTTGTATAATAAAGGCGATAATCATAAGAATTACGCCAAACATCAACGCTTCGTCAAAAAAACCTCTGCGTGCATCAAGTGCAATCGCCGTCGTCATAACACGGGTGTGAAAGCGAATATTTCCACCTACCATCATGATAGCTCCCACTTCGCTCATAGCTCGACCAAACCCGGTAACTGCAGAAAAGAAAATTTCGTTGCTTAGCTCTCTGATCATTAAAAGTTGAGTTTGCAGACGAGTTGCGCCCATAGTATGTGCAAAAGCGCGTATCTGAGAGCCGTTTCTTGTTGCCGATGTATGAACCATACCGCAAATTATCGGAGTGATCAGCAGAACTTGTGCGATAATCATAGCTTCTAAGCTAAATAACATACCATAATGACCAAAAGGACCTTGACGCCGAAGCATCATATACACCACAAGCCCTGCAACGACAGGGGGCATCGCCATGAAAGTACGATTTATGGCAACGACTATTTTCTTCCCCGGGAATTTCAGCTTTTCAAGCAAAAACCCAAAAGGCACGCCTATGCAAAATGCTATAAGCGTTGAAGTCAGCGTCATCCTAAGGGTTCGCCCTATAATCTCTAAATTTTCACGGTCAAGTAATAACTCAAGCACAATTAGTCAGCCTCTCAAGTATAATTAGTTAGCTTCTCAAGCATAATTAGTCAGCCTCTCAAGTATAGTTAGTCAGCTTCTCAAACACAATTAGTCAGCCTTCGGAAAAAATAGCGGCGCACCAAATTCTTCTACGCCAAAAATCCCGATTAAATATTGACCACGCGATCCAATCAGGAAGTCTACAAAAGTTCTTGCCCCCTCTTGCTCAATCGATGACGATACAATCATAATTCCATATGGATTAAGTAAATCCGGATGCCCCTCACAAACAATCATGTGGTCTCCCCTATTTGGCCAGTTGTACCAAGTTGCCCGATCTGACAGAGTAAACGCTTGCATTTCCAACGCCATGTTAATGGTGAGCCCCATGCCTTCCCCGGTTTCCAGATAATTTGGGTTGTTTTGACGTACCTCATAGAGGTCAAGTGCACGCCAAATATCTAACTCGCGAACATGGGTACCCGAATTGTCGCCTCTTGATATGAACGCCAACTCTTCATCCAAAATTGTTCTGAAAGTCGTCTCAATATCACGGTTATGATCAATCCCACCATCAGTTGGACCAATCACAATAAAGTCGTTGTACATGATGTCATAACGTCTTTTGGCATAACCGTCAGCTACAAATTGATCTTCAAGCGCGCGTGCGTGCACAAGGACAACGTCAGCATTTCCATCACGCCCATGTTGCAAAGCCGCGCCTGTTCCCACCGATATAACTCGCACATCCCAACCTGTTTCAAAAGTAAAAATAGGTAACAGGAAATCCAAGAGACCCGAATCGTATGTGCTGGTCGTCGTTGATAAAATAATGCTTCCTTGCCTAGGTGCAGCTTCTTCCAAATTTGCTCCGTTTGTTTCTTCACCGTTTAGTGGGTCAATTGGCACTTGCGCAGGCGGCTTTGTATCGCCACATGCGGCAAAAGTAAAACTCAATAGTAGTGTTAATAGAATTAAAATAATTTTTTTCATCTGTGGTTTTCCCTTTCTTGTTTGTGCAAAGGGATTTTACGGCAACGAAAAAATAAAAAGCGTCCTTATACTTTTCGTATATACCAGGACGCAAAAAACACATATTATGCTATACATGGTTTTTACTCCTTTTCGTAATGGAAGGCACAACCGTTTCCCTTTGCACCCTATCGTTTTGCCACACATAGCTTGAGGAGAAGCCTTAGTCCGACAAAATCGAAGTAAAATATTTTATCTGATTTTTTTAATTGTAATATGATTTGCCTTTGCCTGTCAACTTTAAATTTCGCAGTTTTCCGGTCGCATTAAATTTCGCAGTTTTTGTGGATTTAATAGCTGAATTGCTGACATTGTCCAAATATATCCAATAATTATTAAAATTGCCGGTCTGGCTTGACTATTCTGTTAAATTCTGGTACAATTTAGGCGTAAAACATTCAAATAAATCGGTTAAATCTTTCAAAAATGCCTTGTTTGCGCAGCAAAATAATGGTATAATTTTTCGAACTTGTAGATCGCCCGAATTTCTTTGTTCTTTTTTCTTTATCGGGGCGACAAAATAAGACAGGAGGATTTATTTTATGGTTACTTTTATTGTAGCAGTAGCAATGCTTTTATTTGGCTATTTCGTCTACGCAAAAGTCGTCGAGAGAATTTTTGTTATTAATCCCGACGCACAAACGCCTGTACAAAAAATGGCTGACGGTGTAGATTACGTAGAATTGTCAGATAGAAAAGCAATGCTGATTCAATTCATATCCATTGCGGGTACCGGACCGATCTTTGGTGCGATTCTTGGCGCGGTCTGGGGACCTGCCGCATTTTTCTGGATCGTGCTTGGCTGTGTGTTTGCAGGCGCAACACACGACTATATGGCAGGAATGCTTTCCCTGCGTCAAAATGGTGCAACCCTCGCCGAAATGGTGGGTAAGTACCTTGGACCGGCAGTAAAAATTCTTTGCCGTATTTTCTCACTTGGTCTACTTGTAATGGTAGGTGCTGTATTTACTCGTAGTCCGGCAGATATTCTTATGACACTTCCATTTTTGCCGGAAGGTTTTTCTGTGTGGATCTGGGTCGGAATTATAGTGGCATATTTCTTCATAGCCACAATTATCCCTATTCACCTGTTAATTGCAAAACTATATCCGATATTTGGTGTAGGCATGATACTTCTTGGGCTAGGAATGGGAGTTATGTTGATTGCAAGCGGTAATATTATAAATATACCGGAATTCCAATTTGCAAACATGCATCCGGGAACTCCACTCAGAGATGCATACGGCGATCTGCTTTTGGATGAGGTCACAGGCGAAGTACTTCGTTCCGCACCGCGTCCTATTTGGCCGTTCTTATTCATCACGATTGCTTGCGGTGCGATTTCCGGCTTCCACGCTACACAATCTCCGCTTATGGCTCGTTGTATCAGAAGTGAAGCGGGCGGAAGAAACGTATTTTATCGTGCTATGATTTTCGAAGGCATTTTGGCTCTTATCTGGGCTGCAGTTGCAATGACATTCTTCTATAATGCACAAACAGGTGAAGGGTTTACCGGTCTTATGGCTGCCGGTGTGCCTGCCGTTGTTGTAAGTACTATTTCTTTCGAATGGTTTGGTTTTATCGGTGGCATTATCGCAATTGTTTGCGTAGGTATCTTCCCGATTTCTACAGGCGACACTGCCATGAGGGTATCGCGTCTTGCAATTGCAGATGCGCTTAATTTAAACCAAGATAAAGTACGCAACCGCTTAGTAATAGCTATTCCACTATTTGTTATCGTAGTTGTTTTATTAAACATCGACTTTACAATCCTTTGGAGATATTTTGCATGGCTTAACCAAACTCTTGCAGTATTTACTCTTTGGATGGGTGCGACGTACCTTGCTAAGCAGAAAAAATTCCACTGGATTTGCACAATTCCTGCGATCTTTATGACATTCCTTACAAATGGTTACATCATGATTGCACCTGAGGGTTTCACACTTCCTTCTCACATTGGACTTCCAATCGGTGCAGTAATCACTGTTGTAATCACTGTAATTTTCTTCGTAAAATGCTTTGGTTCTAACGTAAAGCCACTTGACGAAGACTAAACTCTCTCATAATTCTAACAGAGCGAGAGATATCTCCACCGCTAAATGTGGCAAGTACATTTTATAAAAAAGAAAAATAACACTTATGGGGCAGATGAAAATCTGCCTCTTTTTTTACAAATTTTCATTTCAGTGTGATATACTAATTCCGTTACTGTTCACACATTGCTGGATTTGTGGCTAATTGGCTCTTTCCGCAATCTGTTCGGGGTATGTTATGTTTAGCAATTTGCGAGGAGATTTTTCATATGAAACGCCCTATACCTTTATCTGAAGGTGACAAAGTTGCACTTATTGCGACTTCTTCGCCGCTTCCTGATGATAATATTGAACGAGGGATTGATTCAATCCGCTTTTTGGGACTTGAACCCGTCGTTTTTCCGAGCTGCACAAAACACCACGGTTATCTTGCCGGTAAAGACGCTGACCGTGCAAAGGATTTAAATGCTGCATTTGCCGATAAAAGCATCAAGGGCATCTTCTGCTTGCGCGGAGGTTATGGAACAACCAGACTTCTTAATCTGATTGACTTTGAGATGATAAAAAACAATCCAAAAGTTTTTGCAGGATATAGCGACATAACTTCGTTACATGTGGCAATCACACAAAAGTGCGGTTTTATAACTTTCCATTCTCCGATGCCAAATACAAGATACAGGCAGATGGACGATTTTTCGCTTAAGAGCCTCAAAGATAACCTCTTTTCCGATAAACCTGTCGGTGAAGTGTTTAATCCAACCGGTGAAAAAATAGAAACCATTGTGCCGGGAGTTTGCGAAGGTACGGTTATCGGCGGCAACCTTTCTCTGCTGCACGCCACTTTAGGTTCACCTTATGCTGTTGATACCAAGGGTAAAATAATTTTTTTTGAAGATGTAGGTGAAATGCCCTACAGAATTGACAGGATGCTTACTGCTCTTGCTCTTGCCGGAAAGTTTGACGATTGCGCAGGCATAATACTCGGAACTTTTGAAGGCTGTGTAATGCCGGACATTGAAACCGTCCCGCCTAATTCCTTAATAGCCGAAGGGAGCCTTACCCTTGCACAAATATTTGATGAAGTTGTGAAACCTTTTAACAAACCTACCATATTAAATTTCCGTGCAGGGCATATTTACCCGCAGCTTACAATACCGATGGGTTCACAATTAAAACTCGACGCCACCAACGGAAGGCTCGTCTTTTCTTGACATGTCTTCTCTGTCATGATACGTTATAGACAGTTACTGTTCACACCTTTATCGGATTTGTGGCTAAATGGCTCTTTCCGCAATCTGTTCGGGGTATGTCATGTTTGTTCCACATTAAAATAATTTGTATCAAATTTGTATAAAACAAAAAGGAGGTTTTGATGAATTTAAGAGATTTTAAACTTGAAGTATTTTTCGGGAAATATGAGTTTACCGCTCCGTATCTTTTGACACAATCCGATTGCGAGTCAATGACTGTCGCTGAGCTTTTGTCTTATGAACCCGGCGCAGAACAAAAACTGATGGATAACTGGCTCGGATATACAGAAGTTTCGGGCAATCCTGAACTAAAAAGCTTACTGGCTTCATCGCTTTACACGACTATGACACCGGATAATATTGTCGTATATACAGGCGCACAAGAAGCAATTTACGCTTATATGAACGTACTTCTTGAGCCAAATGACCATGTCATAAGCATGTTTCCTACTTATCAGTCTTTGTACGAAGTCGGACTTGCAAAAGGTCTTGAAGTTTCGAAATGGAGCATAACACAAAAAGATGGAAAATGGCATTTTGACTTTGATGAACTGAGAAGTCTTATTAAACCTAATACGAAACTTATTGTTGTAAATACGCCAAACAATCCCACAGGTTATACATTTACCGAAAGCCAAATCAAAGAACTTTGCCAAATTGCTTCCGAAAAAGGCATTTATATTTTTGCCGATGAAGTTTATAAAGGTCTTGATTTAGACGGTTTAAAAAAACCTTGGATTGCGGACATTTATGACAAGGCCACTTCACTCGGTGTTATGTCAAAAGCGTACGGTCTTGCAGGATTGCGCGTTGGTTGGCTTGCAAGCAAAGACAAAGGGCTGATTGAAAAAGCCACCAAATATAAGCATTATATGAGTATATGCACCAGCGGCCCGTCAGAGCTTCTTTCGATTGTGGCACTCAATCATGGCGACAAACTTTTAGAACGCAATATGAAAATAATTCGTGACAACTTAAACATTGCAAACGCTTTTTTTGCAAAGTATGACCACCTGTTTGAAAACAACCCGCCACAATGCGGTCCTATCGCTTTTCATAAATTGAAACTGGACAAAGACATGGACGAGTTTTGTGAGGATTTAGTCCAAAAATCAGGAGTATTGCTGCTTCCTGCCACCATCTACGAATATCCCGATACTTATTTTAGAATGGGATATGGGCGCAAGGAGTTTGAAGTGCCGCTGCAAAAATTCGAAGAGTATATTCGGGGTATGTAATGTTTTTTCAAAAACATTTCGTGATTGGGCTGATTCCGCAAGTGGCTTTAAAACGGAATGTACGTTAAACAACACTCTTGCGGAAAATTAGTCGTAGAATTCTAGCGGCTGAAGCCGCGGAATTCCTGACATAGCACCTTCATCAACCACAAGTGATTGTGATAGGTGCGTAACAATCTGAAAAGGAGAGAGAGAGATGAGTACACATATTAACGCCGCAAGCAAAGGCGACATAGCAGAATCAGTATTGCTTCCGGGCGATCCGCTGAGAGCAAAATTTATAGCCGAGAACTTTCTTGATAGCCCGAAATTGTATAATGAAGTACGAAATATGTACGGTTACACAGGCACTTATAAAGGTGTTCCTGTATCTGTTCAGGGCACCGGCATGGGAATGCCTTCGATGGGAATTTATTCTTGGGAGCTTATCACACAATACGACGTAAAAAATCTCATAAGAATCGGCACCGCAGGTTCGTTTCACAAAGATATCAAAATCGGAGATGTTGTTTTTGGCATGGCTGCGTCAACCGATTCAAACTACGTTCACGCATTTGGCGTTCCTGGTAACCTCGCCCCTACTTGCAGTTGGGAATTAATCCAAAAAGCAAGTGCTTCTGCACACGAGTTAAAAATTCCTTTCCATGCAGGCAACATTGTAACTTGTGACGTTTTTTATGAAATTGGTGACGATTGGTGGCAAAAATGGGCACGTATGGGCGTCATGGCAGTGGAAATGGAAGCCGCCGCTCTTTACATGAATTGTGCTTATCACGGCGTAAACGGGTTATGTATGGTAACGATCAGCGATCACTTTGTGACCGGCGAACGTTCAAGTGTCGAAGAAAGACAAAACAGCTTCACCGACATGATGAAAATTGCCCTTGAAGCCGCTATCGCCTAGTTTTAAATATTCTTTTAAAGAAGCAAGTAATTTTTCATCTGTGCATTGGTAGGTCAGCAAATGCACCGATTAGTACTTCCAAATCAATTGTGATATGAGAAACTCCGTCAAGTTTCAAGTTTTCTATGTGGATTCCTGATGTCATCGGGGTCATCTGCATCAGATGGCGCAAAAGCTGCGTATCTACGGGAAATTCATAATGGAGTCTTTTAAATGTGAAATTTTCCACATGCTTTTTAAAATGCGCTACTACACTGTCGTTTGAATACTCCTTGTTGCGGAGTTCCGACTTCACAAGTTCTCTTATTTCTTTGAGATAGTTTCTTCCCGGAACGATCTTTATTATTGTGCCGTCTTTTTTAAGAACCCTGCGAAACTCTTCATAGTTGGCAGTTGTCAGTACGTTTAATAAAATATCAACGCTTTCATTTTGCATCGGAATTTTTGTAAGGTCGGCAACCATCCACTTTACCGGCACTTTCTTTTTGCAGGATGTAATTATCGCATCTTTTATAATGTCAATTGCAAAAACGTTCCACTCAGGTTTTTCGCTTAGTTTTGCTGCATAAAATCCTTCTCCGCAGCCTACGTCTAGTAAAGTATATCTACTTTCTTTCGCAAATCTTGACGAAATTATGCCCGCGATTTCATTTGCCACTTTATCATAAACACCCGCTTCAAAAACATATGCCCTGCTTTCAAATAGTTTTTTTGAATACTGCTCGGATTCCTGTTTTTGATTTGGAATGAAGTTAACATAACCTTTTGAGGCAATGTCAAAACAGTGGTTATTTTTCGTGCAAATCAGGCTTGCATCGTTAATTGCATGAAAAGAAGCACCGCAAAGTGGGCAAGTTAAATATTGGCGATTTTCATCAAAAATTTTAAGTACATTGTTGCTTTTCATAGCTGTCCTATAGCCCGCTTCACGATTTAAGCGAAGTTTTAATACCAAATAATATCACTGCTCTTTAATAGCTAAAGTATACCACATTTTTTGTTACAAAAAGTATCCTTTTTGAATTTTGTATACTTCGCTTTTTTTGTTGACACGGTACATTGATTTAACATATAATGGCTGCATTATACTATTTTACAATTTTTTACTAATTTTTTAACAATCGGAGGAATTCTCATGACAGAACCAAACTTATCCAATCAAGGCACGCGATCCATACAAAAAACAGCAAAAACTGTACTGATTGCTTGCGCACTATTTAATTTCTCTCTTGGTGTTCTTTATGCATGGAGCGTACTTGCGTCAAGATTTGCCACGCCTGTTGCCAATGGCGGTTGGGGTTGGGACGCTGCCCAAACAAGTTTACCATTCTCTCTCGCCGTTGCTTGCTTTGCAGTAAGCATGCTTATCGGCGGCAGAGTTCAAGATAAAATGGGTCCCAGATGGGTAATGATGGTCGGGGGCTTATTATGTGGTCTCGGTTTGATTTTTTCCGGAATTATCGGAAACAACCCGGTTGGGATCGCAATTTCCTTTGGAGTAATTGCCGGAATTGGCGGTGGCGTTGGTTACAGCTGCGCGACTCCACCGGCGTTAAAATGGTTTCACTCAAGCAGAAAAGGTCGAATTAGCGGTATCACCGTTGGTGGTTTTGGGCTTTCTGCAGTATATTATTCGCCACTGACAGCTGCACTTCTCGGTGCTTTTGAAACGGAAACAGCTTTAATTATTTTAGGCGTTGGCATTTTAGCCTTAACTTCTTTATTTGCGCAGTTCGTAAAAAATCCACCTACGGGTTATCTTCCTGCTGTACCCGAGAATTACAAAGAGCCTTCCGCTGCTGCTAAAAAGGCTTCCACTGACTTCAACTGGAGAGCTATGATGAGAACTCCGCGTTTTTGGCTTGTATTTCTCATGTTCGTTGCGAGCGCATCGGTAGGTCTTATGGTTATCGGAAACGTTACAAGGATCGCTACAGTTCAAATGGGCATTACAGAAGCCGGCGTTCTTGCAATGATGGCGTCACTACTCGCTTTTGTAAACACTTTCGGCAGAATACTTGGCGGTGCATTATCTGACAAAATCGGGCGTATCAATGCTCTCTACTTAATGTTGATTTTGCAGGTGCTTAACATGGTTGGTTTCATGTTTTACAACAATTTGGCTACATTAATGCTTGGAATTATTATAATCGGATTCTGCTTCGGCGCATTCCTAAGCATTTTCCCTGCCCTTACTGCAGACCAGTATGGACTTAAAAATTTCGGTCAAAACTACGGCATCATGTTCCTTGCATGGG
>JGI20163J15578_10000389_pt1 | contig 18177 bp, 18 predicted proteins | sample TergutCu122P1_FD_15578 | JGI IMG/M metagenome (IMG submission 15578)
GGGTATATATGTCTGTCCTGGTATGCTATAATGCTACTATAATTACATTTCAGGTCAAGATTAAATAATCGGTAGTTCAGTTAGCGGTGCAGTTTGGCTATAATCGGCAGTTGGACGAAGGTTAAATTTGCTCTGTCGCAATATTAAATTTCCACAAGATATTCTTTTTATGTACACAGGGATTTATAAAAAATTTAACCATGGTTCAATACTTAACATGGATCTAAAAGGGGTGTTTCGCGATGAGTCGTAATGAAAAGTATAACATGGATGGTGCTATTAACACTGAAATGGTAAAGTGTTTTTCTCACGAGCAAAATATTTTACTTACATGGTTAAGCGCAGTGCGAATCTTGCCTTTATTAAGTATTGGCAATGGATTATTTAATTATTGGGATAAGCGTGAACTGCAGAATTATTTGTATGCGGTTTTTAACGCTATAGATAGCTCTTCTGTTACATGGGATGAAAACTCATGCATAACCCATCATTATAATCATTATTTTGATGCTATTGATGTAGACACCGCTGCAGATATTATTAGAGCAAATGCAACAGCATACAATGTTGTTAGTACAATAGCGTATATTTCTGACATTCCCTATACTAGAAATCATCTGCATATGATAGCTAATGCTGTTAATAGTGCTTGGGAGTGTTTTGATACTGTAAGAGGCGGTTTAAAAAAGAATAAAGAATATTTTTCAAATATTCTTTTTGACGACGTGTGTAAAATAGAAGACATGAATTTTAATGATTTCTCAAACGATACATATCATCTATATAATAATGTTTGGCAAAAGTTTCTTCATGACCTAACGGCAGTTGGATGCGGATACTGGGCTCGTTTGTACGCAAATTTATTTAAAAATAAATTTGTAATTGACGAAAATGAACTTGACCGTCGTCGTCGCGTTCCCGATGAGATAATAGTAGAGGGTGCAGCTTCTGTTGGTCAATATTTAGAGCGTTTAGGAAGTAAAATTGAACGCCTAAATGAAGCACGAATAATCATTTTAGGCGAAAAGGGTGCTGGAAAGACTAGCCTTGCGCGTAAACTGCTCAATATAAATGCTGAATTGCCAAGGATAGATGAGAGCACTGATGGCGTTGAAACCTCTTTATGGCGTTTTTCTGATGAAGAAGGAAATGACTTGAACGCTCATGTTTGGGACTTTGCTGGACATTCAATAACTCATTCTGCACATCGATGTTTCATGTCTGCAAGATGTTTATATATCTACGTGTATAATGGGAGAATTGAGCGGGATAATGACCCCACCTATTGGCTAGAACAGGCTAGAATTTACGGTGGAAATGCCCCCGTACTATTCTTAATTAATGAAAAAGATGGTTACAAGTCCGATATAGAAGAAAAAACCTTGTTAAAAGAGTATACATCCATAAAGGGCTTTTATCGTGTAAATATAGGCAGTGAAGACACATCTCACTTGGAAGATTTTTGTCAAGTTGTCAAAAAAATAGTGTGTACCACACCTGCGTGGAATAATCAAATTATTTCACTAGAAGCATATAAAATTAAAAACGAACTTCGTAAGTATTTTGAAAATACAAAGACACCTCACATTACACGCGAAATGTTTAATGATATTGCAATTACAAATGGTGCCTATGAAGAACAACTAACGGGCATTTTGAAAGATTTGCACGCTCTTGGTATTTGTCTTTGGTATAGTGAAAAACAAATGGGAGATATTAACACGCTTGTGCTTAATCCCGACTGGATAACAAATGGGATTTATAAAATTATTAATGAAGGTTACAACAAACAAAAACACTCACTAACGATTTCTGATGGTGCAAAAATCTTACAAAATGATGAACGATATAAATATCCGAAAGAAAAGGTTAAGTTTATCTTTGAGTTAATGAGATTATACGAATTAGCATTTTTTAAAACGGGTAGTAAAATCTTTGTACCGGGAATATTACCGTTAGACCAACCAGACAATCTGCCACCATTTCTTACAAATGACAGCAGTGTACTGACCATGCGTTTTGAAGTTAAAAAAACTATGCCACCTAATATTGTGTCAAGAATCATAGTTCAGCGGCATTCAGAAGTATTTAATGAGACTTTATTATGGCGCAAAGGAGCTGTATTATATTACAGAAAAAACAAATCCCAAAAAAGCTCATCTGCAATTGCTCTAATTGTTGATGATGGTCGAAGTATTATTGTGCAAGTTAAAGGAGATGATAAAACTGAGTTTATAGTGAGTTTACGTAAGACAATTCAAAATATATTTGATAGTTATAAATTGATAAAGCCCAATTTAATGTATACTGTTTTCCCTCCCAACAGACGAAGAGAACAAGATATTGAGTCTATTTCGTCTTTGGAGGATGCTTTTGAATTATCAGAAAAAATTATTAAAGCATTCGCATCACAAAAACAAGAATATATTGACGAGTATCAAAATCGTGTGCCACTGGGTTATACAGTTAATCTGTATAAAATTGACATTCATGTTCATAATAACAATCAAAAAAACATAACAAATTACGACTATTCAACTCATAGCATTATTGAAATACGTGATTGTACATTAAAGTTACAAGACGCATTGGTAGCACTTGCTCGTAGACTGGAAAAAGAGGGTAAAGGAAGTACAGAGTATGTTGGAAACGTCATCGCAATTATGGACAATGTTCAAGACATTATTGATAATTCGTCTACTGGTGACGAAATTTCTAATGAGCTGAACAAAAAAGGACTAATAGGTAAAATAAATGATTTTCGAGATAAGCTAAGTGACAAGGAATCTGATATATCAAAAAAAATAACGAAGTTACATGATGGAACTAAACGGCTTCAGGAAATAGCGAAAATCTATAATGATTTTGCGAAACTCTTACCCGTATTGCCTCAAATTCCAGACATTATATTGAATATTGGAAATTGATACCTAAAAAACTTGAGTATCATGTAGTATAAAGGAATTATGCAAGTATAATATTGTGATTATTGTCTATGGCTATTACCTGTATCAGTATCCACGAATTAATATGTAGTCGTGGATACTGATATAGGCGGTTCAAAAAATCGAACCCCATATGTTAAAAATGAACGGTGCATTATCCATATTATCTTTAATTCACCTTAGACAGATTCGATTAAGTGTATGTCACCCTTGTTTTTAGAATACATTGTTTCATTGTGGCTTACTTGTTCAAGGAAAATATAAAACCAGTACAGCATAACGACTGAAATATATTGGGCTCCGGTCGTTATGCTATACTGGTTTTATTGATTGATTCAAAAGTTTTATGGGATCAATTTAGGCAAAACCCCAGTGATTTCAGCCTTTCTGCGTTTTGTTCCTATTATAACACCCGCATAAATTGCTGCTTTCATTGGTCGCTCACCTCAATCTTTTGATTGTGGTAATCGCGACTCTGCACATCTTCATTATAGCGCGCGCTACTGTCGGATTCAATACCGGATATGTACTTGGCCTGCTCTAATTGATTGATGACTTTCACCCAAAGTGCGCTTAATGACATGCGAATGCTCGTGCTGTCTTTAAAAATGCTTTTGCAATGAACTCTGTCGCACCTGTCTCTCACAGAATCACCTCTGTTAGATGCATATGCGCCGCTTGTTTGTACACTTGCATAAATTGCTGTTTCTTTCCTCATTAATCATCTCCGTTTCAACGCCCATCGCAAAGGTTGAGGAATGGTGCAATGGGTCGCTCGCCATTGAATTTTAACGGGCGCACCCTGTAAGAATGCGCCCCGTTATGGCTAAAATAAAAGCCACCGCTCCGTGTTGGAATGGTGGCAATAATTTTTACAGATACAGTATAGCACAGTTTTTGCGAAAAATTTTGGACACTTTCGGTTCAAAATTGGACACTTTTGAAGAAAAATTGGACAAAATCGTGACTATTTTGGACACGCACAATGCTGAAAGCGGCATAAATACGATGTTTTTCGGGTTTGTAAAAACATCTTCAAATAAAGAAGATTATTGAATACAGCTATCAAACTCATAAGTTGCAAACTCACGAGTTTGTTTTTTTACAAAGATATATATATCTTTATCATTTTCTTGTTATCTACATCATTACATGGTATAATGATGTAGATAATCAAAGCGTGAAGGAGAATAAAAATGAAAATATTTGATTATAAGAACATTCCAAAAACCCTGCTAACGCCGGATATTGTGGCTATGCTAACCAGTATTCATGAGCATAAAGGAAAGCAGGAACTATATATTGAAGCCCATGCAGATTCACTTAACATGCTAATGGATATAGCGAAAATTCAAAGTACAGGTGCATCTAACCGCATCGAAGGTATCCATACGACTGACAAGCGATTGGAAGAATTGGTGCGAAAAAAATCTGCGCCTCGCAATCGTTCAGAACAAGAAATAGTCGGGTATCGTGACGTACTTGCCACAATTCACGAAAGTTATGACTATATCCACCCACGCCCTAATGTCATTTTACAACTACACAAGCAGCTATTTTCATTTGCACAAAGCGCAATAGGTGGGTCGTATAAAAACAACGATAATTTTATCACTGAAACGGATGCTGACGGCAATGAAAAACTCCGTTTCAAGCCTACGCCGGCATATTTGACTGCCAACGCAATGGAAAGCCTTTGTGACGCTTTTATCGGGAGCATAGAAAAAAATGAGCATGATGCGCTTCTGCTTATCCCCATGTTTATATTGGATTTTCTCTGTATTCATCCGTTTAATGACGGCAACGGGCGTATGAGCCGCCTGTTGACATTGCTGTTGCTTTACCGCGCCGGATATATTGTCGGTAAATATATCAGCTTGGAAAAATTGATTGAAAACAGCAAAGACATTTATTATGAAACATTATTTGACAGCTCGCTAAATTGGCATGAAAACAAAAGTGATTACGCCCCCTTCGTCCGCTACTATCTCGGTGTTTTGCAAAAAGCATATCATGAATTTGAAGAGAGGGTAACGCATTTACAACATCGGGGACTATCCAAGCCCGAACGTGTCAAAGCAGTGATTGACCGTAAAATTGGCAAAATTACGAAGAAGGAAATAATCGAATCATGCCCCGACATAAGCAAAATAACGATTGAGCGTACTTTGACTGCGCTTGTAAAAAGCGGATATATCGTTAAAATTGGTGCCGGGCGTTCGGTAGCATATGGTAAAATAGATAAGCAGAATTAACTATTCCATCCATAAACAACTAATATGGAATGTCGCACACAAGCTATATTGAAGTGGAGGCAACAGCTCGTATATATGAACCTTTTGCTCCCAATAATTTTATTTCCTCACATGCGCAAATTTCAACAATACAATTATAGCAGATAAAAAGCATGAATCAATGGACACTTTAGCGGCTAAATTAGCCACATTTGCGAACTTAAACATGGCTAAATTGGCCACATTTATAAAATGGAATATGGCTAAATTAGCCACATTTGTTTGAGGGAACTATATGCGCTTCCCATTCATTAGCACGCAATACTGATTTAGAATAGCTGACTGCATATATAAAAGACTATTTTTCATTTCACATCATTATACTTCAAATAATTATGCTTGACAGAATAATGCTTTAGGGTATAATAAATGCATGGAGGCTGATACACTCATGAAACGTTTCATTAACCGTGAGCGCGAACTCGACTCACTAAACCAACAATTCGCCACACCGGGCGCGTCGCTAATGATAATATATGGTCGCCGCAGAGTTGGTAAAACTACACTCATCAGAGAATTTATAAAAGATAAACACGCGCTATACTTCTTAGCAGAAGAAGAGGACTCGAAAACCTGCATGAAGCGTTTTGCAAAAGCAGTGGCCGACTACACCTGTCAAAGCTATATCAACAAAATGATACACGATGATTGGCACGAGATTTTCCGATTCATAAAAGACTATAAAAGTGACGAAAAGAAAATAATTGTTATCGACGAATTGCCTTTTATAGCAAATGCAAACTCAGCATTTCCATCAAATCTACAGTGGATATGGGACGAATGGTTTCAGCATGAAAACGTCATGCTTATTCTATGCGGCTCTTTAATTCATATGATGGAGAAATACACGTTAAATTATTCTAGCCCGCTATACGGCCGCCGTACAGGTCAAATTAAACTAAGGCAAATTGACTTTTTGCATTACGATAAATTTTATGAAAAGATGGCTTATCAAGATTTGGTTGAACGCTACGCCGTGACAGGCGGTGTTCCAAGGTATATTGAACTATTCGATAAAGACAAAAAGCTATTTGACGAAATAGACCGGCTGATGCTATCTAACAACGGCCTTCTATATGAAGAACCGGAGTTTTTACTTCGCCGGGAAGTTGAGGAAATCGGCAGCTACTTTTCTATTATTAAAAGTATCGCCGCCGGCAACCATAAGCCGGGGAAAATTTGTGCCGACATAGGCATAAAACAAACCAGTATGCCTAAATATCTGAAAACCCTAATGGATTTGGATATAATTGAACGCGAAGTTCCCGTTACCGAAACGAACCCCGAAAAAAGTAAAATAAGCCTGTATCAAATTAAGGATAATTTTTTACGCTTCTGGTTCCGATTCATTTACCCGGAGCGCAGTCGCTTAGAGCTTGGACAATCAGATTATGTATTAAATAAAATTAAAGCAAATTTTGTTGACAACCATGTAGCCCATATATATGAATACGTTTGCCGCAGCGAACTATGGCGGCTTGCGTTTGCAGAAAAGTTGCAATTTAACACTATAGGTCGTTGGTGGAACAGTAAGGAAGAAATCGACATCGTAGCTTTTGACAGCACCGGTGAAGATATTATTTTCGCTGAGTGCAAATACCGTAATCAACCAATGGATACGGATGTGTTCTATGACTTACTGCGAAAAAAAGATTTTGTACCGTGGAAAAAAGAAAACCGCCAAGAGATGTTTGTGCTTTTCTCTATCAGCGGTTTTACCCCACACCTGCATGAATTGTCCAAGACACGTGATGATTTGTTATTAGTTGGAGAGAGTGGTGCGGTGCCATTTTACAATCAAGGAGAAACGACGATATGATAATTGCGGCATATGCAGGAGCAGGAAAAACAACAGCAGCGAAGCTCTATCCGCAGAATGTCGTGGACTTCGTATGTATGCCTTATAAATATTACATTGATACGGAAAATGATGAAAAAGAAGTTGAGGCCCAAAAAGCTGATTTTGATAATGTTATGCGTGAAAATTGGCCGCGAAATTATGTTTCTGCAATAAAAGAGGCTTTAGACTTAAATAAAATACTGCTCATTCCTTCAGATTTGAATGTACTTATGTTGCTCCAATATGATAAAATACCATATACACTTTGCTACCCACATAAAGAAGCAAAAGAAATTTACCGCCGCCGATTTATCGAACGAGGAAACACCGAAGAATTTATCAACATTTTTATCGGCGATTGGGAGCAACGTCTCGAAAATCTTGAGCAGGACAACTACGGAAACCATATTGTTTTGCAAAATGACCAATTTTTAAGTGATGTTTTATCGGACTTAGTAGTGGTAAGCGATTAAAAAGAGTAACACCCGACCGCCGTATAGGACGGCTAATACAGGGCTGGTCGTTCGCTTCGCGAACTGCTCGCCCATGCAGCCTGGAGTTTCGCAAACACCTGTTTTAAGGTTGGAATCCAGGTTCAAGTCCTGGCTAAGTCCGAAAGAGCAGCCCGACACAAACTTGTGCATCAGGCTGTTTTTTGCATTACTCCATCATTTTTTTATCTAACAAGCCGCTTTAGCTCTTCGTAAAAATTTTCTCGTGTTCCTGCCAGTATGACAACAACAAACCGATTTTCTTCTTCGTAAATGCGATATGCAAGTTCATAATTAACGCCGCTATACTTTACATCATAACCATAAATACCTCGTAAGTCCCCGGTCTTTTGAGAACCAACATAAGGATTTTCTTTCAGTTTATCAATAGCATTTTTGAATGCCCCCAGTAATTGTTTGTCCTTAATTTTCTTGAGATATTGTTCAGCAGGTTTGGAATAGCTGATTTCATACATAGGCCTATTCCTCCCCGAAGATTTCTTCTGTTGTCGCCCCTTTGCGCTTACCCTCTGCAATCTCGTCAGCTTCGTTTATTAAAATACCAATAGCCTTGTTAATATTTTGACGTTGTTCAGCAAATTTTGTGAGCAGTTCGTCACCACTATATCCCTGTGAAACTAAATCTTTCAAGATTTCCATTGTAAAGCCATCGTCTTGATTTGAAAGTGGACGAAGCACAATAGCATCATCGGTAAGGACACACTCAATCTCTTTCCCGAAACGTAGTTGTTCATAAAATCGCAGAGGAATCGTAACTTGCCGTTTGCCTGTTATACTAATGATTTTTCTATCCATCATAGAGTTCTCCAATGCTGCCATGATATTTTCCACCTTTCCATAGTATATTCGAGTGACAAAACAATATTCCTACTTTCCTTGATTCTATCGTATCAAGGAAAGTAGGAATTGTCAATAGCGTAATAGACTTGAAAACCAGTTGGATAAAATGCCACAGCACTACGAAAAGCCCAATATATGCGGGTTTCACGAGGTGTTTGAAAAGTAATACCTACGATGTTTGCCCTAAATGTTTGCCCAATTTCCACGCAAGCATTTTAGGGCGTTTTTCCTTTATCGAGCTTCAGAAAGCCTTATATTTACAGGCTTTTAGCACATTAATTCCCCAACGCACCCGCAAGCGAAGTCTCTCCAATCCAAGACATGGCATCAGCCGTTGCGTGCTTGGCTGAAAAATCAAGATGAGCATATGTGTTTGCAGTGATTGCAAAGTTACTGTGCCCGAGCCAGTCTTGGATATGTTTCAGCGGTACGCCATTTGCAAGTAGAAGTGATGCACAGCTATGTCGCAGGTCATGAAATCTCATTCGCTTGAAACCCTGTTTCTCCATGAATAGGGGAAACATCGCCGACAGGTAGTCAGGCTTAATCCTGTTGCCAAGTACATCGGTGTAGATGTAACAGCCCTCAAATCTGCTGTAGGATTTGCCGCAGAGATTGCGGTTACGCTCCTGTTCCTCTCGTATCTCAAGCAACTTTGTTCTGATTGCCGGTACAAGCGGAAGTGTTCTGAAACTTGATTTGGTTTTTGTCGTGTCATCGGCTATAACTACCCTTTTGCCATCAATAGTGGCAATGGTAACTGTATGCTCGATGGTGATGGTGTTGGCTTCAAAGTTAATCGAAGCCCAACGAAGCCCAACTATCTCAGAACGACGCAAGCCATAAAATGCTCCAAATATAACGCCCAATTCCAGTCTATGCCCTTTAACAGCTTCGAACAATTCGACTGTTTCAGATTGTTTTAGAAATTTGCCCACATACCTGTCAGCTTTTGGGCGTTTTACCTTGCCCATTAACGTATGTGGAATATAGTCTTTTTCCACGGCATATTTCAAAGCATTACTGATGTTGGCGTGAAATTTATGGACAGTCGTTGCCTTAACCCTCTTCAACTGCTCTGCATAGAAAGCGTTGATATGGTCGGCGGTAAGTTTTTGAAGCAAGATTTTCTTTGCGCGGAAATATGGAGTGATGGCTTTCTGCACATTCATTTGATACCCGCCAAAAGTTGTCAGCTTAACCTGCGGTTTTATAGCTTCAAGCCATTCTTCCATAAAGTCTGCAAAGAGCATATCTTCAGGGCGGCATTTGCCATCGGTGAGATTGACTTTGATCTCATGCTCTTTCCGTACTTCACTCATCATATCTTCCGCACGCTTTTTGTTTCCTTTGGCGGCAAGACCTGTAGAAATTGATTTGCGACAACGCTTGCCCGTTTCATCTGTCCAAGATAGTTTTATGTGGAATATGCCGCGCACTTCCTCTATATGCCCCGATACTTTGATTCGTTCTTTTCGTAGATGTTCTGCCATTTGGATTTTAACCTCCTTAATTGCAGATAGACTCCACCTACTATTGACAAATTTATTATAGCGCACAAAATTTAATAGTGCAGCCCAAAATTTCAAAAATAAATCCAACTTGGTTTTAAGTTTTATTTTTTATGAGCACCTGCAAAACACATAAAAAAGAGTAGCAAGCAGGGTATGCGCTGTAGCACATACGCCTAGCAAGCAATGAATGGCGGACCCATTCATTTTCTTGCAGCTTGTTGGGTCAAGACCCAAACCCAAAAGGGGGCAAGCAATGTGTATGCTGTAGCACACACAATTTTTGCAATTTTCGCTTACGCTCCAATTTTGCAAAAATGCTTGCCGGGAAGTATCCCTGACCCTCTCAATTACCTCGTTGCCGAGTTAATTGTTAAGCTGGCTTCGCCATCTGCTGATGCTCCTGCGGAGCGTAAAAGACATGAAAACCTAAATGCGCTGCCGGTGGAAAAATCTTTTTTGTAAGTGCCACATCATTATAATTGAGGGCAGCATTATACTTCAGTAGAATGCCAATCGACGGTCTAACTTAGAGTTAGGGCGTATTCCGTGTTTCATGGAAGGATCTGCGTTTCAGTGACCCCTTTGGTGCTTCGTTTTTTAAGAGGGGTAGCATGAAATGTAATTAGATGGGGCGGAATTTAACTCCACCCCTATCTATCGTTTCGTTAAATGGGGTATACCCTGAAACGGGGAGTACATATAGAGGAATTATTCATGTTGATATAGAGGGGGGCGCGAAATGTACCCTCCTCTATATCTGCACCGCGTTTTGCGGCACAGGGGGGAACGAAACGTTACTCCCCTTATATTACTTGATACCCCTACGCCCTGAAACGTGCCGTAGGGGGAGTATGAAACGTACATTCCCCACCGTATTATTGTGTATATGGTGTTTCACGGCATTCCTAGGATATCAAAACTCAAAAAAATTGCCCTGAGTTCGCGCAAATCGAATTCAGAGCAATTTATTTAACTATATACTGGAAATCAAATGTTACTTCTCGAAAGCAAATCAAGAACCTTACTTCCCGGCTCTAGACTGATTGCAGTATACTTATGCGATAAAGCAATCGGCACCACTGCATTTTCATAAAGCTCACATTCGAAATCTTCTATTAGTTTCGTATAAGCCCCGATATTTTCATAATTATCAATACATGATTTTTGCAATGAAAAATCTACTTTGTTTTGCTTATCTTGAAAAGGATAAGGCACGTTAAATACAAATGTTCGGCCGCTCTGTGTTTTGAACAGAAAATCCTGCCCGTAGTATGTTTCAGAGCCAAATGTAGATGAAGATGGCGATTTGTCAAATGCAATATATTTATATCTGAAGTCATCTTCCAAACAGTAGATACTATTGTTTTCTAACGATTTTCCAACTAACTGCAAATAATCATACACCAGTCCACTTTTTTGCAATCCCAATATCATAACAGACTTTTTCCCAAGCCTTTTCATCTCAGAGTTTATTTCATACAAAAATTTCATAATGCTTAAATGAATCCATGCGGAGTTGCCGAAAATCGCCAACGGCCCATCAATAAAAAAGCAGAGATTATTCAAAACATCTACATATGACTGAGGATTAGCATCTCTAATTACACGGATATAATGTATAGCGAATATATGCTCAACTACATTCATGAAGCGAGTTAATGCAGACTGATTTGAGACTGCATCCGTTACTTCTTCCCATATTCTAAGACAGTCAGAAGGGTAAATCGGATTCTGACAATGTGGGCATAATTGCTCTTCGGCTATATCTTTCACTAAAATTTTTTCAGCATCACAGCTCGGACATTTATGTAAAATAAGTGTACCGACTTCTGTTTGCATAAAAACACCAGTTCTATAACTCGCAAGATGAAATAATGTAGTTCGTAAGCTTGTTGATGAATCCGATGAATTTGTGCGTACTTCATAAAGGGCTTCATCTAAAGCCATTCTAAATCCATCACGAACTGTTGTCTGTCCCTTATATTTTATATTTGAACTTGGTAACGCAAATGTAATGGATGAATTATTTTCCTTTAAGGCAGCCACTTTGAATGGATTCACAAATGTACTTCCATTTTGCAAAGAATTATACTGATTTCTTTTTATTAAGAGATTCCCAATTTTTACATAACCGATGCGAGTGCAGGGTATATCATTCCTTATGCTAGCTTCATAGTTGCTCCCATCAATTGCCAAAAGGTTATCAGGAAGAGTATCTGTACAAATTGGCGGCACAACAAATTTGGCACATATAGTTTTAATATCTGCTTCTGTTGGCTCTATCATGTATGAGCAATCGGATAAAAACTTTTGGATTTCAGGGTTTTTAACAATATCAATATGAGATGTTTTATCAGCATATTCATTTGCATATGGCATAAATTCACCTCTCTTGCTGATTCGTAATTTTGTCCGGGTCAAATTTATCAATCTGTATGGGTACCACAAATGGACTTGAGAGCGTTTTTACACGAGTAAAACCCACATCTTGCGAGCGCAATAGCGACTGGCTGAAATCATCAAAATCATAAAAACGAGCCAACTCTCTTATTTCTCTTTCGCTATTCAAATGAGAAACAAACCAGTTTTCTGTATTTGCCAAAATATTGGGATGTACAGAAGAAACCTCTTGTGTCGCATAAACAAGTGCAATTTTATATTTTGCACCTTCTTTTGCCATTCTCGGCCATGTGTCAGTGAGTTCCATGCCTTTCCCAATAAGGTTATGCGCCTCTTCTATATAGATAACTATATTGGGTGGCGTCACTCCCATTGTGAATTTATCCATTGAACTATCGAAAACATAAGAGGCAATCTTTTTACTTATTTTTTCGCGAAGCATAGCATTGCCTACCGATAAGTCTAAAATAACAATTTTCCCATCTTCAAGATGATTGTAAATATCTTGTGCCGCTTCAGTTGTTCTTTGTGAAGAATGGTATGGCTTTGCATGAACAAGTATTTTATAGCCGTTTATATATCGATCATCAGAATTCTTGCAAGCAATTAAATTCAACATAGCAATGCTATCATCATCCAACCATGGCTTTCCTGATGAACTAATTAAATCATTTTTTATGCTTCGTGCTTTTAAAAACCAATCTTTAGCTGAACTCAAATCTAAACCGCTTTTGAGGTCAATATTGCTATCAACTGCTTCGCAAATATTTTTATTAGCTTTGAATCGAACACGCAAAGATGGCGGATAATCAAACCCCGCTACATACAGTAAAACCTTATAAATAGCCACCTTGACTTCCCACCGGTTATGCAATGAAATATCTTGAGGATCAGGCTCGTCAAAAGACATTCCCAAAAAAGTTTGCACATCAGCCGATGAACTATTACCATTCTCACGGATGGCATCTCTGATTAGGTTAAATCCATCTGCAATTTGCTCATAGAAATTATTTAATATATGCTCAAATCTCGGAGTAGCCACCATTCTATACCGCACACAATTATCTGCATAAATGTCAGATATAGAGCCTTTGTCTTGATTATTGGGATTCGCATACTCACCGTTAATATCGTAAATAAGTTGTCCAATTTTCAAATTGCAAGTGTCAGAAATATCTTTAACAACAGATACCGTTTGCTTTATCATGTTTGATTTGCCAGTTCGTGTCATGCCTAAAACGGCTGTTCTTCGAGCGAGAAAGTCGGACGATTGAATATAAAAAGGAACTTTTTCAGACTCAGAAGCTCTATGCCGCCGGTCAGTAGACGTATACCTAACTGTTCCAATCTTAAACGGGGCAACGTCGCAAGTTATACCCAACTCTCTAAAATCTTCGGCCGCACGATCTTTTCGTATTGGGTCTACATAATTTATTATGGTTTCAAGTGCATTTCCTTTTGGGATAAACACACTTAATCTCATAGACACCGAAAAAGACTCAATATCGCTACCTAGGTTTAAAACATTGTCCTTCATGTAAAATGTTCCGAGGACTCGGCAGTTCAAACCGCCAAATTGAATTTTATTCTTGGTAATACTATCAAAGTCTTTTTCTGTATCTTCTAAATATGCAGACGTTTGATTTTGGTAATTATCAATTTTGGTGCGAATCATATCGTCATCTTGAGGTAGTTTGCATGAGCCAACAACTCGAAGTAAAATAATTTCCCGATCAGATTCTAATGTGTCAGAAAACCTGTCAGGATCAAATGCTGTTGCAACGAGAAAAGCATTATGTGGAATTCCATTAACTTTATATTTCCAATCATCGTTAGTCACTACCAAAGCATTTTGATAATCAATAGAATAAACCCACCCAACAAAGTTTTCTTTTTGAGCCAATTGAGCCAACTGATGACTTTGTTGTATCTGATTCAGAATATCTGCCATAACACTTCACCTCTCATTGATTTTTAGTTTGATTTTGTTTTCTTCGAGCTGTAACTGACTTGGACAATAGCTGTTACTTTTGAAAACAATGATTTCCGAGCCAGAGGAACTTGTCTGAGAAATGCTGTATCGAAGGTTTATTTTCCACATTGGATATCCTTGATATAGAGTTTCAATTTGTGGAACATCGTCATAAGTAACTATCCAATCGCAATGTACGTTTCGTATAATTGCATCAGCAATAGCAGCATGATCCTCTGGATTGAAAAAGTTTTTGTAAAGGGCTTTTCCTTTTCTAAAGTAAGGAGGGTCAAAATATACAAAACCTTGTTCTTGGTATTTGGGGATGAAGTGTGTAATAAATGTGCGAATTTCTTGCCCGTATACACTTATATCTCTTTTTCGTTTAGCAATTAACTCGATTCGGCGAATTAAATCAGATTTATTATACCGAGCATCAATCAAATAATTGCCAGTCTGATCCATGCCTCCTATTAGACCACCATTCAATACTCCAGAGCGATTTGTCCTATTTAGATAAAAGGCAGCAAAGGCGAGTTCAATCGAATATTTTTTATTGTTGTTCACATAGATATTTTTCTGTTCTTTCCATTCTTCAACGCTTACAGGTGTTTCTTCGATCAATTTGATAAGTTTGCAAGTATCTTCTTTCACAGCTCTCCAAAATGAGTAGATGGCTTTGTCATAGTCGTTGATTACAATTTTATCTACTTTGTTTTCCAACAGTAATGATAGAGCCACTCCGGCTCCTCCCGCAAAAGGCTCAATGTATGTACGACAGTCATTTTCAGAGTTCTGCATGAAAAGATGAATCAATGAAGTTAGCTTGCTTTTGCCACCCGGATATCTCAATGGTGAATAATTCAATTTAACTCACCTCACTTTCTGCAAATACGCTATAGTCATCTTGCTTAAAATTTCAGCCAAAACTATATACCCATATTATACCGCATATTATGTCAAAATTCTATACCATTTTTCTGGCCTTTGAATAAGGTTGCGTTTTTTGAATTACTGTTGCAACCTCCACACCTCAAATCCACCTAACACCCTCAAAAACTGCTCCGAGTTCGTCCGATACTCGATAAACTGGGGCGTTGCTACAAACTCTAACAAGTAAGATTTCGGGATAAGATACTTAGGGTGGGCCGCAATAGACTTGATAACTCCGTCTTTTAAGAGTTTTGATATTGTGCTTTTTTCAAGCCCTGTCATTTCTACAATGTCAGCAGCGGTCAACACATCGGCATAGTCGGCATAAATGTGATTGAAGTATTTGGCTATGTCCGCGTTACTTCCCGATTCAACCATTTGAGCAAAGCACTTCCGGTGGCTCATGCGTGGTGATGTTGCACCACGGGGTATCATGCTACCAATCTGCTCACGTCGGCAAAGATAATCAATCACATCGTCCAAAGCGATTTTATACCGCCATGTCTTTTTGCCTGTGTCTATATACGGAATAATTCCATTATCCACGAGATATTTTGCATTGCGCTTGGAGATTCTGCAAATTTTAGTTAATTGTTCGAGGCTCACATACTCAGGATATTGCTTCCTCAACTTGTTGTATTTTCTCTGTTCCATAATGTCCTCCACGATAGTAAATTCGTCAATAGTAGGTGGAGGCTATTCTGTTGTAAATAGTGAAACTGTTGCCTGAGATTCTGACAACAGTTCTTCAAAAAACTGTTAATAGAATCCACGTGTTTTTATGCCATGTTTGCCCAATGTTTGCCCAACGTGCAAAAATTCGCCCTAAATTGAGTGACTTTGCTAAAGCCCGAACCCTGCACGTTTTTTTGGAGTGGAACAATGAAGTGCTACTGAAAGCCTGCATTCATCAGTATTTTCCGCTGTTTTTATAGTAGCTTATGTTCCAACAAGTTCTTCTGAAATTTACCATAATCTGATGGGACGAAAAAACTTGAAAAACTGTTAAAACCGAATTATCGCAGCTCGATTCCTAGCTCATCAACGTATCGGCAAGAGCTTATATTTTTCAAGTATTGGCGGCATTTTATCACTGTCAACTTGAATAAAAAGAAAATAGTCCACCGGAGAACTCAGTGCCCTAAAACCAATTTCAAAATATTCTCTTTTCTCGCCTAAGGACTGCCCCACGTTCCACGATTAATAACAACTACATGGGCATTATCTTTCAGGTGGTCAAGGATTTTGTCAAATGTACAATTAAAACGTTGTCTCGACCATGAGATGCTACAATCCAGGTTATCTGCCCACCACTCATATGATATATCTCTGCAATCAATAAGCATAGACCGCTTTTCGGCCATACTCAGATTTTTCGTGTTATAAAAGATATTTTCATCTAGCACATCAATATCCCCTTTCGTCGTTTCACTTTCATTTCACTGTTTCGAGTGAAGTAGTGTAATGAATCAACTCTTACAACTTTATTGGTATCCGTTCGCTAACTACCATTTTTTCAGCAGTGACTTCACAATCAAAAGCCATTGCATTAACGCCCATGCTCATAACCTTACGAAGAGCTTCTCCAAAGGCGGCATGGGTTTTATAGTTTGGTGTAAAATGCCTTATGTCCTTCATCTGCACAACAAAAACAACATAAGCATCGTAACCGTCAGCTATACAGGCCGCTAACTCATTCAGGTGTTTAATTCCGCGCTCGGTAGGTGCATCGGGAAACATGGCCACACCATTTTCTTCAAGAGTTACCCCTTTGACCTCAATGAAAGACTTGCTATTTGCAGTTTCTACATAAAAATCAAATCTTGATGTGCCATATTTTGCTTCGGGTTTGATAAGGGTAACATTTTCAAAAAATTTTCCTTGTCGTAAATATTCTCCAAAAGCAATGTTAGGGGCGTAGCTATCCATGTTTATTAGCAAATCGCCTTTTTCCACCGCAATCAAATCATATTTTGTCGCACGGGATGGACTATCGGCGTAGTTGGCATAAACCGTAGCACAGGGAACGAGTAATTCCTTACAGCGCCCAGTGTTTTTTACATGGCACACTTCTATTTTGCCATTAATTTCAACTTCCGCAATAAAACGATTTGGGCGGCTTTTGAAAATTCCCTTGTGTACATTATCGTAAGTCATCCGAACACCTGCATTCTTACTTATATGTCAATACAAATTATGAAACCCCTCTTTATCAAGGCGAATTTCACTAAACCCGTTAGTACGGCAAATATTTCTGCTTTCATGGTAAATCACGATTGCACAAACTACATAGATACGAATCATTTTTTTGATATAAGCTTGTGTGTGAGTATATTGCATACAGGCGCATCTATGTATGCTGTATAAATATGCCATCATCCCCGCATCATAGCAATCATCATGCATACCGTGGGAACGTGAAATTTTGTGGATATAAAGAACTCGTCTGATATATTTCTCTGCATATTCCTCAAAAGGATACTGCTGTATATAGCTGTCAACTGCCTCCGGATGGGAAACGCGGATTTTCTCCATAGCTTTTAGGCAGTAGCTGTTAAGGGTATGGTTGCATATACGGTATCGGTTCTTTTCATAATATTCTCGCCGCTTTTCTTTGATTTTCGCATCATGTTCTCGTTTTGCGGCAAGTAAGGCATCACTTTTTTGCTGAGTTTCAGATTCCAAAATGACAGGTTCTTTTGATGGGTCTTGTTCGTCAGCCCCAGCTTGTCTATCTGTTTTTTTATATGCGCCTCTGTTTCAATGAGGACACCTCAAGCACTATACAACGCGCGAAGCCGTCATCTACATGATAAAAAAGACGGAAACCCACACGCCCACATTATGCTAACCATGCGACCATTCCATGAGGATAGAGCCACCGACAAAACCACAGATAAAATATGGGGAGATAAACAAAGGAAAGT
>JGI20163J15578_10000390_pt1 | contig 18150 bp, 11 predicted proteins | sample TergutCu122P1_FD_15578 | JGI IMG/M metagenome (IMG submission 15578)
TAAAGCATCCTTTTCGTTGTTTAATATAAACACACCTTTTCCAGCTGCCAAACCATCGTACTTAATTACAACAGGGTATTTATCTTCCTTTAAGACATATTCCTTTGCCTCATCATAATCAGTGAAGGAGTCATAGCAGGCAGTAGGAATATTATATTTTCCCATTATCTCTTTAGCATACTCCTTACTTGATTCTATTCTTGTAGCTGTTTTTGATGGCCCTAATACTTTTAATCCTGCAGCCCTCAAATCATCTGCCATACCAGTTATTAAGGATGCCTCGGGACCAACAATAGCTAATTCAATCTCATTAGCTAAAGCAAATTCTACCATTTTATCTTTTTCATCTACTTCAATGGCAACTTGCTCTGCTTGAAGGCCAATTCCATAATTACCAGGAGCAATATAAAGTTTATCCACTAAAGGTAATTTAACAATTTTATCAACAATGGCATGCTCTCTGCCACCATTTCCAATTATCAAAATATTCATCATCATTCGTTAGGCTGGTAGTTTGAACTACATACTACTTATGGATGTCTATGCTATCAACAAGTAGCGCCATCTCCTCTCCATTCCATACTCTAAAAGACTGCTCTCCTACATTTAAAAAACCTTTTGCATACTGTACCCTACCCATAGCGTTTGATTTATATCAAATTTGACACCATTATAAATCTCATAGTTCAAGTACGTCTCGGCGTACTTTGCCGAAATTTGCTTCGCTTTGCTGACATATTCACCCGCAAATCTCTGTCATTCAACCGAGGCTATATCTTTCTGGTATCCTTAATGCCTAAAAAATCTTATCCCTGTAAATACCATATCAATACCGTGTTCATCACTAGCTTCCACCACTGCCTGATCATTTAGGCTCCCTCCTGGTTGGATAATGGATTCTATATTATTTTCTATGGCTATATCAATAATATCATTAAAAGGGAAGAATCCATCACTAGCAAGAATTAACGGCTTATTCTTATCATATACCTCATTATTCAAGGCCTTTTGCAAAGCAAACCTGGTAGCATCTATTCGAGAAACCATTCCTCCACTAATGCCTAAAACTGCATTTCCTTGGCCGATGACTATGGCATTTGATTTAACATTCTTTACACTTTTGAATAGATTCAATAATTGTTCTTTTCGCTCCTTGCTTATTTCTTTCTTAGTCTTAACATCAAAGTTTATTTCTTCGTTATCACTTCTTTGAGTTAAATAGCCGCCAACAACACTTCTTAGGTTTATATTACTAAATTCTTCCTTGTTGAAATTGCCTTTAACTATTCTTAAATTCTTTTTCTTTTTCAATTCATCAAGAGCCTCTGGAGTGTAACTTGGAGCAATTACAACTTCTAAAAATGTTTCATTAAGTTTCTTGGCTACACTTTCTCCAACCTGGCCATTAAAAATCACAATACCACCAAAAATACTTATAGGATCAACTTTATAACAAGCTTCATAAGCTTCATCATAATCCGTTCCAAAACCAATACCACAAGGCGTATTATGTTTTAGGGCAACTACAGATGGAGTTTCAAAATCGAAAATAGCATGATAAGCAGCATCAATGTCAAGTAAATTGTTATAAGATAGTTCTTTTCCATGTAATACTTCAGATGTATTTAAAGAGTAAGATGACTTTTCATTGCTCTCAAAGTAATAAGCTTCTTGATGTGGGTTTTCTCCATAACGTAATTTTTTGTTAAGGCCAGCACTAACTAGTAATTGGCTGTTATCTCCATTTGCTTCCATAAAAAAGTTTCCAATTAGTTTGTCATAATTAGCGGTTTTAATAAAGCCTTTCATAGATAGATTGCGACGATACTCTTCAGTAATCTGGTTGCTACTTAGTTTATCAGCAAACTCCTGGTAGTCTTTTGGATTACACAAAATAGATACGTTTTTGTAATTTTTTGAAGCTGCTCTAATTAGAGTTACGCCACCAATATCAATATTCTCAATAGCACTTGCATTCATCTCTTCAGTAGCTACTTTTACTTCTTCATCTGAGCAACCTGTATCTATTTTTTCTAATAACTTGGCCTTTTCTCTTGCCACAACAGTCTCAAAAGGATACAGGTTACAAACCACAACACTAATTTGATTTATTCCGTGCTTTTCTAACTCCTTTACATGACTTTCCTTTGAAATGTCGGCTAAAATGCCGCCATGTATTTCTGGCTGTAGTGTTTTAACTCGTCCATCTAGCATTTCCGGGAAGGAAGTGATCTCCTCCACTCGCTTTGTGGCGTACCCCATTTCCTCAATGGCTTTTGCCGTAGAGGTAGTAGCTATTAAGCTATACCCATTATCAACTAAACCTGCAACAATTACTTCTAAGTTTGTCCTGTCACTTACACTTAATAAGGCGTATCTTCCCATCTCAATCCTCCACTTTACTTAATTAATTCACTTCGTTTTTAAGGTTTAAAGCCTTTCATAAATAAGTATCTTTCTAATTGCCTCAGCATATAACCTATGTTCTAGTTGGTGAACCTTCTTATAGACATCCTCTTCATTTAAGCCATCTACACATACCAGGTCCTGTAAAATTATTGGGCCATTATCTATCTTTTCATCTACATAATGAACTGTAACCCCAATTTCCTTATCGCCATTATCCAAGGCTTGTTTAATAGCATGTAATCCCTTATATTTAGGCAACATGGATGGATGAATATTAATAATCTTATTTCTAAAAGCACTAATAATTAGTGGTGATAGTTTCTTCAAAAAACCTGCCAAAAAGATATAGTCAATTTCCAGTTCCTTTAATCTCCTAATTAAGGTACTTTCGATTTCAAGAATTGAATTTTCACTATAATCAATTAGCAACACCTCTATACCATTTTCTCTGGCTCTATTTATAACATAGGCATCCTTATTGTTGCATACTAATATCTTAACAGAAATGTCAATTTCACCATTTTTTGCATAATCAACTAAAGATTGAAAATTACTACCATTTCCACTGGCAAAGATTGCCGCGTTTTTTATCATACCATACTCTCCATTTTACCTTGTGACTCGTTCATTTCGTATTCGTTCCTTTCATACTGGGCACATTTCACTTATAATTTAACCGAGGCTAGGGACTGCCTCAGTGTGATAAGACATACTAAGACTCACTTTGAAATATCCTGATATCTTCATTTGAACTAACATTACCAATTACATAAGCTCCATCCAGAAGTTCAAGTGCCTTCTTTACATCGCCTTCATCAACAATACACACCATTCCTATTCCCATGTTAAAGTAACCAAACATTTCAGTAAAATCTAAGTTACCATGATGCTCTAAAAAGCTGAAAATTGACGGAATCTTAAGCTGATCTGTATTTATCAAAGCTCCATATTTTCCAGTGATTCTTTTGATGTTTTCATAAAAGCCACCTCCTGTAATATGGGCAACTCCTTTAATATCAACATGCTTAGTCAAGTTTAATATTTCATTTACATATATTTTAGTTGGTTCTAAGATGATTTCTCCTAGGGTTTTCTCTGTAGATAATTCTGGATAAATCGAACCCAATTTCAAGTCTTTTTCTTTAATAATCTTTCTCACTAAACTAAAGCCATTAGAATGAAGACCACTGGAAGGTAATCCAATAATAACCTGCCCTACCTCAACATTTTCAAAATCGATAATCTCATCCTTTTCTACAATTCCTGTTGCAAACCCTGCTAAATCAAAGCCATCTTCATGATATACTCCTGGCATTTCGGCTGTTTCTCCACCAATTAAAGCACAGTCACATTCTCTTAACCCTTGACAAATACCAGCAACAATCTGTTCTATTTTCTTAGGCCGATTAACATCCACTGCAATATAGTCTAAGAAGTACAAAGGCTTAGCACCGACAGCCGCAATATCATTTACACACATGGCCACTAAGTCTATCCCTATGGTGTTGAAAACCCCCAACTCATTGGCAACCTCCAGCTTAGTACCTACTCCATCAGTTCCGGACACTAAAATCGGGTGTTTATAATGGTATTTGCTAATATCAAATAAAGCACCAAAGCCTCCAATATCAGAAATGGCTCCCAGGTTCTTAGTAGATGCCACATGCTTTTTAATTAGTTCAACACTTTCATATCCTGCTTCTACATTCACCCCTGCTTCACTGTAGCTATTTTTTGCTTTTCTTGCAGATTTATTTGTCTCTTCTTCACTAATGATGCCCTTTGATTCTCCTACACTGCAAAATGTACTCTTATATACATCATCAGATTCAATTTCAGCACCTTTAGATGATTTTAATATCCCAAGAGTTTCTAGCCGATCCAATATTAATTGATATGTAACTAAAATATCTCCCAAATCTTTTCTAAATACGTCTTTATCTAACTTGGTATTGGTGGTGGCTTCCCAAAGGCGACAGCTATCAGGCCCAATTTCATCTGCTAAAATAACCTCTCCCCTGCCATTTACCCCAAATTCCAATTTAAAATTAACCAACTTAATATCAACCTTTTCAAATAGGTCTTTCAATAAGTCATTGATTTTCAATAACTGATTGTAGCAATATTCCAGCTGGTCCTTTTTTATAAGGTTTAAAGCATAGGCATGGGCGTCATTTAACAAAGGGTCATTTAGCTCATCGTTTTTAAAACATATTTCTAAAATAGGAGCATCTAAAGGAGCACCCTCTTCTAATCCAAGACGCCTAGCCATGTTTCCAGCTACTATATTACGGCAGGTAAATTCTAAAGGAATCATATCTACCTTATGACACAATTGTCTTCTTTCATCTAGGTTTTTGATAAAATGAGTTTTTATCCCATTATTCATTAAATGATGATATAAAATAGTTGAAATCCTACTATTTAATACTCCCTTGCCTTCTATTATGGCCTTTTTTATTCCACCAAAAGCCGTAGCATCGTCCCTAAACTCGATAATAACTTCATCAGCATTATCTGTTCTAAATACGGACTTTACCTTTCCTACTTTTAGTAAGTCTTTCTTCTCCACATGTAACTCCTTCTTTTTTAACAGTTTATCAGCTTCTATAATCCACACTACCCTTAAAAATAACAAGTGATATTCAAAAACAGCTTACTATCCCTAAAATAGGGGATAAAACCTCCTTAGCATAGCATGAATACTCAATTCCTTATTATATTATTTCCAGTTTTCTATAAACCAGTCTAGCTGCTGATAATCATATACAGCCAAGTGTCCTACTTTACGATTGTGAACAGGCTCTTTGTGATAGTCATAATATCTTGCACTATCTCCGTGTTTTGCCATGTACTCTCTCGCCTTCTCCACATCTTGACCTAGAACATTAACCATAAATCCATTGTTTGATTGTTGGCAGGACCCTAGAGGCAATCCTAAAATAGCTCTCAAATGGTTTTCAAATTGTGAGAAATAATGAGTGTCCATGGTTATGTGTCCACTATTATGAGGACGAGGTGCCATTTCATTAAAATAAACTATGTCATCTTTTACAAAAAACTCACAACATAAAATTCCTAAGATATCATTTCCATTCATGATTTTTTCGATATAAGACTTTGCCTGATTAGCAACTTCTTTAGGAATATCAGGATTATTAATGGTGATATTTAAAATTCCCTTATGATGCATATTGTTAAAAGGCTCATAACAATCGAATTCACCTGTAATTGATCTAAAAGCAATAATACTAATTTCATAATCAAAATCTAATACTTCTTCTGCTAAATAAGGCACACCATACTCTACATTTTTCAAATCCTCTTCCTTATGAATCATATATTGGCCTTTGCCATCATAACCTAAGGAATTTGATTTCATTAGGAATGGATATTTCAAATCCAGATCTTTGACTTCCTCCTCTGTTGCAATATATTGCCACTTAGGAACAGGAATTCCAAGGTCATCAGCCATACTTTTTTCATTAAGGCGGGAACTAGAAATTACCAAAGGAGTTTCTCTTTGAACGATTGGGTACTTTTTAGCAAGTTTAGTAATTAACTCTTTATTAATATTTTCAAATTCAAAAGTAATAACATCACATTTTTTGCAAAACTCTTCTAATTTTTCTTCATCTCCAAAACTACCCAAGATAAATTCCCCTGCTATGGGTTTTGCACAACAATCATCTTTCACATCATATACCACGGTTTTGTATCCCATTCTATATGCATGTAAAGCCAAAAACATTCCTAACTGCCCACCACCAATAATTCCAATTGTCTTCATAATCCTTTTACTCCATTTCTTAATAGTTATCTATATTTACTATATCTATACTTACTCCATATTTAATCTTGCTTACCTGCCACCTGTTTACTTACTTACTTGCTTACTTACTTCTACTTCTACTTCTACTTCTACTTCTACTTCTACTTTTGTTCCTATTCCTACTACTCCAATTTCATTTCTTTCACTTTATCTTCCAGAGATTTTTTGTATTCCTGTAGCTTTACATATATCTCCTCATTTGATGTTCCTAAAATTGAAACAGCACATAAAGCAGCATTGCCTGCTTGATTAATGCCCATAGTTGCCACTGGGATTCCATTTGGCATTTGGACTATTGATAATAGGGAGTCCAACCCTTCTAAGGCCTTTAATTTAACAGGGACTCCTACTACAGGAACACAGGTAATGGAAGCCACCATGCCTGGTAGATGAGCAGCACCTCCTGCTCCTGCAATAATCACTCTAATGCCTCTTCCATATGCAGTCTCTGCATATTCAAACATAGCCTTTGGAGTTCGGTGTGCTGAAACCACTTTTGTTTCATACTCAACTCCAAACTCTTTTAATGTATCCTCTGCCTTTTTCATCACAGGGTAATCACTGTTGGAACCCATAATAATTCCTACCTTCATTAAACTTACCTTTCCTTTCATTTCTTATCCCTTGTGTCAACATTTATTCCTTATACTTTACTTATGCCTTCTTATTTATTCTTCTTTACCAAATAGGAGACATCTTACATAACAATCACTTGCCTAACCATTATTAAGATATTCCAATTTGTACCAAGTAAAATTTGGTTAACTCACACTGTGATATATGGATGTTGGATATTCCCCATTAAAGCATGCAACACAATATCTTTTTTCATCAACTGCCTTGCCATACTTAGTGGTTAATATGGCTTTGTTTAATCCTTCTAAGCTTAGAAATTCTAAAGAATCAGCTTGGATATACTCACACAACTCATCTTTGTTTAAACGCACTGAAATCAGTTCCTCATATGTAGAAATATCAACTCCATAATAACACGGATATTCTAGTGCTGGTGCGGCAATTCTCACATGAACTTCTTTAGCTCCTGCTTCTTTTAATAGTTGAACAATCCGCTTACAAGTTGTACCTCTAATTATGGAGTCGTCTATTAAGGCAATTTTCATCCCACTTACAATTTCTTCAATGGCAGACAACTTCATTCTAACTCCCTTTTCTCTAAGTTCTTGGGTTGGCTGAATAAAAGTCCGCCCTACATATCGATTTTTAATCAAGCCCATTTCGTATGGAATTGAAGCTTCTTCAGCATAGCCTACTGCTGCCGATATAGAAGAATCAGGCACTCCTACTACAATATCAGCATCAATTCCTGCCTCTCTTGCTAGTATTTTTCCGGTTAATTTTCTTGCAAAATGAACGTTTACTCCATCTAATGAACTATCTGGTCTAGAAAAATACACATATTCCATGATGCATAAATTATGAGAAGTGTCTGTAGCATAAAAAATGGACTCGATTTTACCATCATGTATTCTAACAATTTCACCAGGTTCAACATCCCTGACAAACTCTGCTCCTAAAACACTATAGACACAGGTTTCACTTGCTAAAACAAAACTTCCATCTTCAAGCTTGCCAATGGATAAAGGCCTTAACCCATGACGATCCCTAATTCCATATAGTCCTGTATCATGTAACATAACATAAGCAAAAGCCCCATCTAGTTTAACTAAGGAATCAACTAACCTTGCAGAAAATTTACCTGTTTCACTTCTAAGCAGATGGACCAAAATTTCTGTATCTGATGTACTTGAAAACACACTTCCCTTAACTTCTAGATGCCTCTTTAACAAATCCGCATTACCAATATACCCATTAAAGGCAAAAGCTATGTTTTCATCAAAAAACCTATAACTTAAGGGTTGTACATTAACATATCCTAACCCTCCAGCTGTGGCATACCTTACATGGCCGATTACTTCATGGGACTGTGCCTTGGATATAACCTCACTAGTCAATACATCTGCCACTAAGCCTCTCCCTTTAATAACCTCGATTTTCTCCCCGTTTCTAAAGGCAATTCCTGCTGCCTCTTGACCCCTATGTTGTAAACTATGTAGTCCATAGTAACTTAAAGGAATGGCATCCTTATTGTTAGAAATCCCAAAAACACCACACTCTTCATTTAATCCTCTTAATTCAGACATTTATCTCTCCAATTCTAGCATAGATTATTTTTTCCTAAAATATGCAACTGCACTTTCAAACAATTTTAACTCTTTGTTGCCAATGATGTTTTGATAATTCCCATCTTCATATCTTTCTGCATGACCCATCTTGCCTATGATTCTACCATCAGGAGAAGTAATTCCTTCTATAGCAGCAAAAGAGCCTGCTGGATTAAAGCGAAAGTCCATTGATGGATTGCCTTCAAAGTCCACATACTGGGAAACCACCTGATTACTTTCAAACAATTTCTCCAAAGTATCTTTGTCAGCAATAAATCTACCTTCTCCATGAGAAATTGCTATTTGATAAACCTCATTTTCCATAACTTGGCTTAACCAAGGAGAATTGCTAGGGTTAATCTTTGTCTGGACAATTTTGTCTACATACATGCCCCTTTCATTTAGGGATATGGTAGCCATGTCTTCACTTACCTTACCAATTTGCCCATATGGCAACAAACCACTATCCACAAGAAGCTTAAAGCCGTTACCAATTCCAATAATCAATCCTTCTCTAGAAATCAATCCATTAATAGCTTCCTTAACTCTATCATCAAGTAAAATATTTAAAATAAATTTACTGGTTCCTGCCGAATCATCTTCTGATGAAAATGATCCACCTAAGGCGAAGATATGGCAATTTTCTAAAAAGTAAACCATTTCCTCAATGCTATATTCAATATCCCAAGGATGCAAATCTACAAAAGGTAGAATCTCTGTAGTAGCTCCAGCCTTTTCAAAAGCTTTCTTAAGATCATATTCACTGTTGGTTCCCATAAATACAGGGATATACACTGTAGGTTCTGTGACTGCTTCGTAAGTGTAAGTAGTATGATTTATTTTGCCTTTATCTTTACTTGCACCTTCACCTTCAGAAGTGCTGTTTAAGTTATCCCTTGAATTAGCAGCATGTTTAATAGCCTCTAAACTTTCAAAACTAAAGGATTTTGAGACCTGCCCTTCCTGATGTGTGTAAATAGTTGGGTACACATCCGCTAATACAGATTGAGATAAGGTCAATAATTCTTTTATATTAATCCTTTCGTCATTGTAAGCGATTACATCTTCTATAGTTTCTCCAATTAGAATTATATTATCGTCTACAATATCTTCCATTGTTGTAAAGACAAAGCCTCCATAATATGGGTAAAACAAATCTTCCAAATCCATTTGTTCACTAATTTCAACCCCAATATTATTACCATAGGACATATTTGCTAATGCATAAGCTATCCCTCCATCTCCAATGGAGCTACAAGCTGTCACATCATATTCATCTTGAAGTTTATTCATTAAATTAAAGTTTGCCCTCAATTTATTGTAATCAACCTTTTCAGATTTAGTAGGTAATAATATGTATACATTCTCGCCAGTAGCTTTGAATTCTGACGAAATAATCTTATCTACTTTAGAGGTTGTAATGGCAAAGGACACTATAGTTGGGGGAACATGTAACTCTTCAAAGGAACCACTCATACTATCCTTACCACCTAGGGCTGGCAATTCCAATTGTCTTTGGGCATACAATGCTCCAAGTAAAGCTGCAACTGGCTTTCCAAATCTTTCAGGTTTATCAGTTACTCTTTCAAAATATTCTTGTAGAGATAGCCTGGCTTTATTCCAAGTTGCCCCTGCTGCAATCAAACTGGCAACTGCTTCAATTATTGAATAAGCTCCTGCATAAAAAGGTTCATATAAGCCCATTTCTGGATTGAATCCATGAGCCATCATACTAACAGTATTAGTTTCCCCATCTAATACAGGTATCTTTTGAACTGAAACCTTAGACTGAGTAGCCTGATACTTTCCACCAAATCCTGTAAGTACTGTAGTTCTACCTGTAGTATTATCAAAGATGCTTGCAAGTGATTGATTAGAAGCATAATTAAGTTGTCCTACTAAAGATTCTAGACTGGCTTTAAGGCTATCGTCTTTAACAAATTTACTTCCATCAAAGGGATTCTCTTCACCCAAGCTTTCTATAATTGGACTGATTTTATGGGGAATACCATTGGTATCCAAAAATGCTCTATCAATATCAATAATCTTTTGGTCTCTCCAAGTCATTTCTAACTTATCTCGATTGGTAACATCAGCCACTTTAACACATCTTAGATTTTCTTCAACACATAAATCATCAAATATGTTAAAGTTCTTTTCATCAATTACACAGGCCATTCTTTCTTGGGATTCGGATAATGCCAAATCTGTTCCATTTAAACCAGGATATTTAGTAGGCACAGCATCCAAATCTACCGATAAGCCATCAGCTAATTCACCTATAGCAACACTAACTCCGCCAGCACCAAAATCATTGGATTTTTTAATTAACTTAGTTAATTCAGGATTTCTAAAGAGCCTTTGTATTTTTCTTTCTTCAGGGGCATTTCCCTTTTGAACTTCTGCTGCCATTTCCACCAAGGCTTTATTGTCTTGGGTTTTAGAAGAACCAGTTGCTCCTCCAACCCCATCTCTACCAGTAGGCGCCCCAAGCATTACCACTATATCACCTGGTTTTGGACTTTCTCTAACAACATCGGCTTTTTTGACAGCTCCTACAACAGCTCCAAGCTCCATCCTTTTAGCTACGTAACCTGGATGATAAACTTCCCTAAGATAAGTTGCTGCTAATCCTATTTGATTACCATAGGAACTATTACCTGCTGCTGCCCTTTGGCCAATAACTCTTTGGGGTAATTTTCCTGGTCTGGTTTCTTTAACAGGCATTGTAACATCTCCTGATCCTGTAATTCTAAGAGCCTGAAAAACATAAGCTCTGCCAGATAATGGATCTCTAATAGCACCTCCCACACAAGTAGAAGCACCACCAAAAGGCTCTATTTCTGTAGGATGGTTATGGGTTTCGTTTTTAAACATTAGCAAATATCTTTCGTCTATGCCATTTACATCAACATCTATTTCGATACTACAAGCATTTACCTCCTCGCTTTCCTCAAGGTCATCTAATAAACCTGTCTGCTTTTGGAATCGAGCTTCAATACTTGCCATATCCATTAAAGTCATAGGCTTATCTTCACGATTTGTAGCTTTTCTAAGGTCTTTATACACCTTAAAAGCCTCTTCTAACTCATCTTTAATATTGCTACCTGAAAAATCAATATTTTCTAAATGGGTTTCAAAGGTTGTATGGCGACAATGATCTGACCAATACGTATCTAACACTAAAACTTCTGTAATAGTTGGGTTTCTATTAATAGATTTAAAGTAATCTTGAATATGCATAATATCTGCCATATTCATAGCCAAACCTCGCTCTTTAATAAAGCTTGCCAACTCCTCATTAGAAAACCTGATGAAATTATCTACTGTAATCACAGGCAATACATTTGTATCTATCTCGAATTCAATCGGCGCAGATAAGTCTTTTAATTGACACTCCAAAGGGTTAACCAGATATCTAATAATCTCCTCTTTATCAGCAGGATTTATATCGTCATTCACTATATACAATAGAGCGGTTTTTACGTATGGGATATAATCTTCATAATTAATAAAGCAATCATCCCCTGTCAAATCCAATGTCAAATCACCATTTTCATCATAATAAAGTTTGCCTTTGCTAGTAACACTATCATCTTCAAAAGCACATTCCCTTAGACAGATTAAACTTCTAATCATGGAATCTGCTTTTTGATCAAACTGGCCAGGAACCTGCTCTACGCAAAAGTAATTTACATTATCATAATCAAACTTATCATAAAGTATATCTGTGGCAATGTCTTTAAACAAACTTTCCTTGGCCATCTTTAAAATGTCTTCATCAACATTTAAAACATCATAAACTTGAATAATCTTTAGGGTCTTAAGAGACTCCACTCCTAAACTTTTTTTAAGTTCCACCTTTAATGCTTTGGCTGCTGTTTGAAATTGTTCTTTTTTTTCTACAAAAATCCTTTGGTTCATATTTTTCCTTTCTTCACATCACAACTGAGATTAGTTCTTGCTCGCCACCTATAAAGGTTATGAAGGTATAACTAATTATTAGTTCTACCGCCGAGAGCTATCTCTCACTGTGATATAGTTATCAATTATTAATCCAAGGCCGACAAATAATAAACATAAATAGCAAACAACAAAAAAGCGTGCAACAAGCACACTATTCCCATCCATTTGTTAAGTATATACACAAACTCGCTTTATTATTTTCTGTAGCCTTTTTTTGCACTCTCAAAACTTACTTCCCCCACTTTACTCATTTGAGCTCTATGACCAAAGTAAGTTTACTCATCTAAAGGAAGAGCTCGCATTGCGAACTCGCGTCTTACTTACTTTCATCATAGTCCATCAATTTACGGTTGACGGGTAGAAACACATAGACCATATTACTATGCATATATGATAAATTACTAAAAGTTAAATACCATAAAATCATAACACTTTTTTTTACATAATTCAATATAAGTATTTAACAAAAGCGCTAACCAATAATCAATTATTGATATGATTTTTGCCGATAGCTTGACGCAACTCTCTATACAATCCCTTGGCCACCTTAACATCTGCCTTACTATAATCATATTCCCCATAACGACTTTTAATATATAATTGGCGAAGTAGTTCACCTTTTTCACAATTAGTCTGCTTTGTAGTTGCAACACTAATGTCTTGGCTTGTCATGTATGGCTCTATCACAATGCCTCTTTTTTTGCACAGACGTAAGTAGTCGTAATATATTTCACGGATTTTATTTCCAGTTGACTTGCGACGCTTTTTTAAGGATTTCAAATCATTCCCCAAAGGGCGGCGAACTTCACTTACGCTTCTTTCTCCAGATACATCGGCAGCTAACCGATGTCCCATAGACTGAACTATCTTAATTAGAAACACTACGCAAACTACTAATACAATAATAATCAAAATGTAACCAAGGAACTGCAAAAATGTTTCTCCACCTTCATCCTCATATACAAGTTCTCTTATATCAGGCATGGGAACACCTTTCGTATAAAAAATATCCTCATCACCAATACGGGTAAACAAGGGCGTAATTAGAGAAACAAGCCAAACTGCTACGAATAAAATGACCCTTAGTACAGGCCTTACAATATATGTAAAAAAACCTTGAACACCACTGTACATAATCCTCCTTGCACCCTCTGTGCTAAATGCAAGACCTCCAATTAAAACAAAAATAGGGGCAATAAAATTTATAAGGTGAAAAGTTTTGCTTTCTAGCACATGCTCAGAATGTCTAGATGAACGTAATATAGTAATGGAGCTAAGATAAAATGATAGTCCATAAGGTATAACAAAAGTTCTAATTAAAATACCTGTTTCCTCAATTCCAGCATGGATAACTACAAGAAAATAAAGAATCGAATAGACCAAAAGCATTGCCGAAATATCTAGCCTAAAATGCTTGTTACCTAGTCTGGCAATCACATCATAAATCATGTATAAGCAAGGAGGAAGAAGCACTATAAAATTCACCACACTATGAGGAACAATAGGTATCATAAAGAGCAGAAGAAACAACGCTAGAATACTTAGCACTTTGTGTTTTTGAAGAAAAGCACACCCAAACGAAACCACTATAAAAAGTGGTAATGTCACAAAAAGATTAGTGGCGCCGAATCCAAAACCAATTAGATTTGCATAAGTCATGTAGAAGCTTATAACAGCAACACGACTCCAAAAAGCAATGTACTTCATAGTTAAAAATCCTCTCCGTATAATGTCAAAACATTCCCTCCTGAGACTTTAGCAAACTCGCCAATTAAAGCTGAGTCATCGCTGCTTTTTCTAGGAGTGATAATTATGGTTGACCGATTCTTTTCTTGTTTTAAACGAAGTAATTCCAAAGTACTAGCAAAGGTTTCGCTTGTATTGTAGGTTGCCCTACCTAGCCATTCCAAAATAGTATTAAGGTGTCTTTCTCCTAACCCCTCAGCCAAATAATGCTCCCTGCCAAGCTCATATGGAATAGAAGTATTGCAAATAAAATCATAAGAAATTTTCTCTTGTTCTAAATAATGGCATACTCCACTTGCCAAAGATAAAGCCGCTTCAATATCCCGTTCATAATCTCCAACTTTATCTCTCAAACTACCATATACAAAAACCGTTATTTTAGGTTCTAGTGTATAATCAAATTTTTTCACCATTAGTTGGTTTGTTCTAGCTGTATGTTTCCAAGACAACTGCTTAAAAGGCTCTTTTCCAGTATATTCTCTGGCACCTACCATAAGAACTGGATCTTCCAAAATGAATCGTCGTACAGATACATCTCCTAAAAAGCCCCCTAGCATATTTAATAACCTAGGAGGATTAAGTGGTTTTGGATAAACCACTACCTGGCTACCTGTTGTAAAAATCCTTTCATTTTCATTTAGCCCTAAAAAATCACCCCCTGAAATATTCACATCTTCGAATTGATAGTAGCCTCTTTTTGAAAAAGATATGGGGGTTCGTCTTTCAAATATACTTTTTGGTAGCATATAGGTAGAAAATGAATAGGCCTGCACTTTTAGAAGAGACCCCTCCATTGGGCGATCACTTCGTTCTAGCACTGCATGTTCTGGAAAAACTTCTGTAATTCTTACATAAGGAATAAACCGTGGAGAGCGATTTGTAAGCATAGTCAAATATTCGAACTTTTCATCTTCTTCAACTAAATACTTTGAATTTGAAGAAGTATATTCAATACCATTTAGACCATATTGCATTGTCCAAAATTGAACAGCTATAACGATAATAATTATTAGTATGATAAAGGTCATTATGAATCCTCATTCTAGTTTGTTGCCCACCACCTACGCTACCGCTTGGAGGAGGGGGACATCTCATTCTCTGTTATAATTGTTCTAAAGGTACATTCACTTCACTTATTATTTCATCAATTAGCTCTGTACTGGTTTTATTACTTGTGGGGTTAATATTAAGACGATGAGCGAGGACATATGGAGCAACAAAACGAACATCCTCTGGTATACAATAGTCTCGTCCTGCTAAAGCTGCTGATGCTTGGGCGGCTTTGTATAAAGCCATAGCTCCTCTAGTAGATATCCCTACTTCAAGGCCACTTTTTGACCTTGTCAATTCCACAATATCCATCATATAACCAGCAACATCATCGGACACCTTTACATTAGTGAAATTCTTTCGTATAACGTTGGTCTCTTCTATAGTGACAACTTGCTCAAGGCTTTCCAAAATATCCACCGTAGACACTCTTGCCATAACTGACAACTCCTCTTCTCGGCTCATATATCCAAGAGAAAGGCGCATAATAAAGCGATCCATTTGGGCTTCAGGAAGAGGGAATGTTCCGTATGATTCTAATGGGTTTTGGGTTGCCATAACCATGTATGGTGAATCTAAAGGAAATGTTATCCCATCAATAGAGATTTGGCGTTCTTCCATAGCCTCCAATAGACTTGATTGAGTACGAGGTGTAGCACGGTTTATTTCATCTGCCAAGACAATATTGGCAAACAATGGGCCTGGTCGAAACTCAAAATCACTAGTTTTTTGATTAAAAAAGTGGATTCCTGTTAAATCTGATGGCAAAAGATCTGGTGTAAACTGAATACGTTTAAAATCCCCACCAATGGTTTTTGCAAATGCTCTTAAAAGCATGGTCTTTCCTGTTCCTGGAACATCCTCCAATAACACATGACCAGAACAAATAAATGAAATTAGAAGAAGTAGAATTTTCTCATCCTTACCTAAAATTACTTTTGAACAGTTAGAAACAATTTTATCTCGATAACTAGTAAATGCGGTTATGTCCATTATGAAACTCCTTTTATTCTTTTAGTCGATAAGCTTTTGCCATTCCAAAATCAATTGTGTAGCATCGGCTTAACATCATTTATCCTGTATAGTATATCACATAAATAGTTGATTGTAACGTAAACGGTAAATAGCTCGCACCTGTGTTAACTACATATTTTATGAGATAATAGTCCTAACTGTAGTGGATGAAAAAGTTGACAACTTTTTTAACTGAAAATTTAAATAATGTAGGACATTATCAAATGCTTGCCGCTCACGTTTATAAACAATACAAGCTAAAACAATGACTAGAACTCATTCAAGACCACAAATCTAGTGGCTTAGCAATCGGAGATTGGTGTTCTGCTAACGGACTGGAAACACATCAATACTATTACCGGCTACGGAAAGTTCGTGAGGCCATGTTACATGCAGAACGTAAACAAGAAATAGTTGCCATTCCAGATTCATTTCCTAGGCAAGCGATGCCAGAGGATGTAACGAGCGAAGAACTTAAAATTCATATCGGCAATGCTTCAATATTATGATAGTCAGTCAACATCAGCCTCTCTGCTAAAAATGGTGCTGGAGGTAATGAACCATGCTCAGTGAGGTAATCAAGTTTAACAAAGTGATGTTCGTCACAGGTTACACCGATTTAAAGAGAGGCATTGATGGGTTAGCATCCATCGTTTATGAATCTTTTGGTCAAACACCTTTTGAACCAAGAATTCTATTTTGTTCTGTGGACGCAGAGTGGATAGAATAAAAGGGCTCATATGGGAGGGTGACGGTTTTCTACTTCCTTAATAAAAGGTTAGAAAAAGGAAAGTTCCTATGCCCCAGATCCAAGAGTGAAGTTTTAAGTCTAACTGAGCAACAGTATCGTTGGTTAATGGAAGGTCTTAATATCCAAAAAATCCAGCTCTACTAAAAGTAGATTTGGATTATTTCGATTTATGGCCGCTTCCTTTTTGTGAAAATGATGTACTCATATAGAAGTACAAAAAGCAGAAATATAGAAGCCTAATACTTAATCCTTCACCTGTTCAAGAATATCTTCATTTAGTATTTGTGATATCCTTCTCCCAACTGTTGCGATCAATAAGAAAGATAACAATGTCACCACCCCCGCTGGTGCTACATAATCAACCTTCATGTTTGTTCCGTCTATTAAGGTAAGAGCACTAACAAACAACCCTCCGTTCATAATCCCCGCAAAACCTCCAATCACCAAGTACAAAAGTATTTGCAAATATACTGTTCTCGCAATCACCTTTTTTTCAACTCCAACTACACGTAAAATTGCATACTCCTTTCTTCGTTTATAAATTCCTCCGAATACTGTGTTTATTACCCCTAAGCATAAGGAAATTACCACGGCAAATAAAATCATCAGAAACATACCATACCGCTCTCGAAACATAGTAGCATTCATCTGGAGAACTTCTTCCACAGTTGTCCATCTTACCTCAGGGTATGCATCTCTCAGTGAGTAGAGCGAGTACACAGTTTCATCAATATCATTACTGCTAATAAATGCTCTATCAAATATAAATTCATCTGGTGGCATTACCTGATTGCTCCAATCAATATAGATATCTAAAAAAGGTGTGAAATAGAATTTGTCAACAACACCTCCAATTGTGAAAACAAAGCTATCAGTAATGGGAATTTCTTCTTCCATCAATTCTGTTGTAAGGTTAGGATTGTACCAGAGAGTGAGATCATCGCCTATAGCAAAGTTGTAAGCTTCTGCCAACTCTCTTGTAATAACCGCTATACTGTCAAGGTTAGTAACCTCTATGTCCAATTTGCCTTGTGAAACAAGAGCGGCGACTGATATATACCCGACATCATAATGCATTCCTTCAAGGCTATTTGTTAATAGATGCGCTTTACCATGACTCAACAATACCGTGTTCTCACAGCCCTCGATTGTACCAATATCATAAAGGAACGATTCATCCAATTGAGACTGAAAACCTA
>JGI20163J15578_10000391_pt1 | contig 18128 bp, 15 predicted proteins | sample TergutCu122P1_FD_15578 | JGI IMG/M metagenome (IMG submission 15578)
TTGCTACTTTTAACATGACAGGCGGAACCATCGGCGGTAACCTTGCAGCCAACGGCGGCGGGGTATTTGTACGGGGAAGCAGCCATGGCGGCTCTGCTGTTTTCAGCATGTCTGGCGGAGCAATCAGCAATAATACTTCTACGGTAAATGGCGGCGGTGTATTTGTGAGCGGCGGCGTCAATGGCGGTACCGGTACTTTCCAGATGTCCGGCGGAAAAATTTACGGGGATCCGTCAAATACTGCAGCAAACCCAAATAGTGCGGCATTACGCCTGGGAGCAACAGGTACACTGCAAGCCAACTTTATGCCGTCAGGAAACCCTATTCTTGGAAGCAATACTTTAAACACCGGCACTGATAGCGTAATAACACACCCATAATAGCCAAAATTGCACCTGTCGTCAGCCAAGAACTGGAGACAGGTGCAATAGGGCGTATGATTCTCAATTTGGTCAAACGTTTGACCAAAACAGTCTTTGCACAGATCCTAAAATTTGCCTTCCTCACATAAAAACAGTATATTCGTATTGTCAAGGTATTTCTTTTTTTTTTGTGTATTTTTATTTGAAAAAGTATTGGAAAAATATCAAGGAGGCTGCTATGACAAAAAAGAGCAATATGTCAACTTCAGTTATGTTAATTTTGGCTTTTCTTTCGGCAATTGGGTTATTGTTGGGCTCATGCCAAAACCCGGCTGTCAATTTGTATGACAAAGTTACTGTCAGTTTTGATACTCTAGGCGGAACACCCGTTGAAAGCCAGATTGTCTCTTTGGGCGGAACCTTGAAACCTGTAGACCCTCCAAAGCGTATAGGTTTTGTTTTCTCGGGCTGGTACAAGGATATTAACTATACAACTAAGTGGTACTTTGAAACCGATGTTGTCAAAGCTGATACAACCCTCTACGCCAAATGGGCACGCGGTGGAAGTTCAGGCGGCGGCGGAAGTTCAGGAGGAAGCGGGGCAGGGGGCGGCGGTGGCGGAAATCAGGTTTTAAGTTTTACTGTCAATTTTGAAATTTCAGGCTCTGGTTCAATGAACGCAAGCCCGAACCCGGCTGCTCCGGGTGAAATGGTGACTGTCACCGCTGCGCCTGATTCCGGAACCGATTATGAGTTCGCTTCATGTGAGGTTATAGACGGTGGCGTAACACTTTCGTATAGTCCGGACAATTCCACGAGCTTCATAATGCCCTCCTGCGATGTTACAATAGGTGCTTATTTCGCAGACCCCACTATTTTTACATGGAGCCAATCCGGAGAAGCATATACCGTTACCGGATTTGCCCCCGGCAATTCCCCTTCTGATATTGTAATTCCGGCAACCAGAAACGGACTTCCAGTTACTGCTATAGGCGATATGTCGTTTCAGCACAGTAGCCTTACCAGTGTTATAATTCCAAACAGTGTAATTAACATCGGAAAACACGCGTTTTTTAACAACGATCTGACCAGTGTTACCATTCCGGAAAGTGTAACTACCATTGATTACTACGCATTTGCTTCGAACAATTTGAATAGCGTTTACATTTCGAACGGCGTAACTACCATTAATCAATACGCGTTTTCCAGGAACAATTTAACCAGCCTTGTCATCCCAAACAGCGTTACTGACATTAGTTATTACGCGTTTGCCAACAATAATCTCACCAGTGTTTCAATTCCTGACAGCTTGACAACTATTTGGTGGGGTGTGTTTATGAACAACAATCTGACGAGTATTACCATTCCGGAAAGCATAGATATCATTTGGAACCATGCATTTGAGAACAACAATCTGACCAGTATTAACATTCCGGACAGCGTGACAATCATTGGGGAACGCACTTTTGCCGGAAACAATCTGACCAGTGTTATAATTCCCGATAATGTTAAAAATATTTGGAACGGTGCATTTATAAACAACAACATAACCAGCGTCACTATTTTGGGAACGGATTTAACTCCTCACAACAGGGCATTTCATGGGGCGGGGAGCGATTTAAGCATTGTTTATAACAGGGAACCGGGAACATTTACCCGGGTATCAGGCACCAACGCAAACTGGAAACGGGTATCTTAGGCTGCTGAATTCTCAGATTGGTCGGACGTCCGACCAATCTTTGCACACATCTATCCAGGCTGTGTAATTTGAATATTTTTCCAGCTCTTCTATTGTCAATTCGATAGCGCTGTTAGCGCTGCCGCATGCAGGAAATACAGTTTCAAATCTTTTCATGGACTCGTCAAGGTAAATGATAACGCCGTCATTTACTGCAAAAGGGCACACACCGCCGACAGCATGACCAATTAAATTAACAGTTTCATCCGGGATGAGCATTTTTGCTTTCGCTTTGAATTGGGCTTTGTATTTTGAGTTATCAATTTTGGCATCACCTGCAGTTACAATTAAAATTACCTGTTCGTTTACAATAAAAGAAAGTGTTTTTGCGATTCTTTTCGGCTCGCAGTTTAATGCAGCGGCAGCAAGCTCAACTGTCGCACTTGATACGTCAAATTCAATAATGCGGCCTTCAATACCATGATTTTTAAAATATGATTTTACTTTTTCAACAGACATGACTGCGTTTCCCTTGTGTAAAATGGTTTCGCAAATAATACTTATTTTGCACTTTGATGTCAATTATCTGTTAACTGTTTAGCTTCCGGAAAACATAATCAGCAGTAAGCGGCACTTCAAAACATTCAATACCTGTTGCATTGCTCAAAGCGTTGGTCAAAAGCGCGGTAATTCCTATAAGCGGGTGTTCACCAATACCGCGGGCGCCGTATGGCCCGTCAAGCTGCGGTGTTTCCACTGTTAAAACTTCCACATTTTGCGGTATATCCTTAAATGTGGGAATTTTGTAGTCCACAAAATTTCTTGTAAGCAGCCTGCCTTTTTCATCATACAATAAATGTTCAGAAAGGGTAGTGCCAAGGCCCTGCAATGCTCCGCCGATTACCTGGCCGCGCATAAGCGCTTCGTTCATTACCCGGCCAACATCCATACATGTTACCATGTTAAGAATTTCAATGTCTCCGGTTTTTTTGTTGACTTCTATTTCTACGCCGTGCGCTCCGTAAGTCCAGTCAAGCGCGGGGCGGCCTTGTCCTGTTTCCGGGTCAACGTTTGTAAGTCCCTGAGCTATCATGCGGCCGCGTCCAATAAGCGGCCCGCCTATTGCATTTCCGTTTTCGTAAGTATAACCCAAACCAAGCTGCTGGTACGTTACTTTGTTGTATGGGTTTTGTTTTACGTAAAGACATTCCTGTCCAAATTCGATCTCATGCCGGTTTGCGCGCAAAACTGTAACAGCCATATCCATCAATTGTGCTTTTAGATCATCACAGGCATCGCAGACGGCATTTCCGGTTACAACAGTCATTCTGCTTGCAACGGTCTGCCAGTCATAGGGGGCTGTGTTTGTATTAACAGCAGGAGCGATATAAATACGCTCAATGGGCATATTAAGCCTTTCGGCGACAATTTGTTTCATGACGGTGTGTGTCCCCTGTCCCATTTCAATGCAGCCGAGAGAAATCAAAATTGTTCCGTCTTCGTTGAATTTAAGCAGTGCAGAAGAAGCGCTCCAGGTTGGCATGGCCGGCGCTTTTTGCAATACTACGGCAGCTTTTGCCCGGTACTTGCCTTCTTTTTCCCACTCCCGGCGTTTTTCTTCCGGATAAACTTCTGACAATTTGATGGCATCCGCTGCCTTTTTAAGACAAAGGTCAACCCGCCCGGTGTGCTCGGTAATGATCTCCCCGGTAATTGTTTTGTCACCCGGCATCAAAAGGTTTTTCAGCCGGAACTCAAGCGGATCCATTCCGATTTTTTTGGCAAGCAAATCACGCTGGCGTTCTATGGCGTAAAAAACTTCTGGGTGACCAAAACCGCGGTACGCAGTGCCGAAAAGACGGTTTGTGTAAACGGTATACGAATCAACTTTTACGTTTTCAATTCTGTACGGGCCGCAGCCTGTAAAAGAACCGGCTCTGGCAATGTTTACGCCGTAATCTGCGTATGCGCCGGCATCCCATAAATATTCGGCTTCTTCAGCAATAATTTTTCCGTCTTTTGTAATGCCGGTTTTGATTCTCGCTGTCAGTCCCTGTCTGCATGGCATTGTTGCACATTCTTCTTCGCGAGTGGGCACGAGTTTTACCGGGCGGCCTCCGGCGGCTTTGGATAAAATTGCAACCAGAGGTTCAAGATGAATGCCGGCTTTAACGCCGAACCCGCCGCCAATATAAGGCACGTTTACTTCGATGTTTGCCTTTGGAAGGTTAAACGCTATGGAAAATAAATCGCGCACCGAAAACGGCGATTGTGAGCTGGAATGAATTTTTACGCGGTCGTTATGTCCCCATGAAACTATGACAACATGGGTTTCCAGAGGAATATGAAAAACCTGCGGCTGGGTGAAAGTGTTTTCGATTACCACATCGGCTTCTTTAAAAGCTTTTTCTGTATCGCCGGTTCTGACCTTGGCATGGTTTGCAATATTTGTTCCCGGTTTGGGAAAATAAACGCCTTTTATCCACTGGTAATTTCCAAGGTCTTCGTGAACCAGGCGCGAAGCGGACTTAAACGCTTCCTCTACGTCAAGTACTGCAGGCAATTCCTCATATACAACATCGATAAGATCTACAGCCTGTTCGGCGATTTTAAGGCTGTCCGCAGCAACGGCAGCTACTATCTCGCCATGATAGCGAACTTTGTCTACAGCAATCGCCGAGCGATCCTGCATATAAATGCCGACTTTTACGCTTGCTTCCTTGCCGGTTATTACAGCCCTCACACCAGGCAGCGCTTTGGCTTTGGATGTGTCAATGCTTACGATTTTGGCGTGGACATGAGGGCTTGTTTTTAGTTTTGCGTATAACATGCCGGGCAGATAAATATCACTTACGAACGTGGCGGAACCGGTGACTTTTTCGTATGAGTCATGCCGTTCAACACTTTTGCCGATATAATTATTCATTTGGCTCCTCCCTTGTAACGCGCAGCAGCAGCCTCGATGGATTCTATAATGTCCCGGTATCCTGTGCAGCGGCAAAGATTGCCTTCCATTGCTTCGATAATTTCTTCCCGGTTTGGATTGGAGTTTTTGTTCAAAAGCGCCCGTGCAGACATGATCATGCCGGGAGTACAAAAACCGCATTGAAACCCTTTGTGATCTATAAATGCCTGCTGCAGAATTGACAGTGTGCCGTCTTTAGCTTCGCCTTCTATCGTTTCAACTTTTGCTCCGTCTGTCTCTGCCGCCAAAACAAGACAGGAATTAACCGCCTCTCCGTTGAGAATAACAACACAGGCCCCGCATTCTCCTGCGCCGCAGCCTTCCTTGGTTCCTGTAAGTCCAAGTTTCTCGCGAAGCAAAAATAACAGGGTCATGTCAGGAGTACATTCAGCTTCGTATTCACCGGAATTGATGGTGAGTTTAATTTTTTTCATTACAATTTTTACAGTGTCTGTCATAACCCCTCCTTTGCCCACTTCGCAATAATTTCAGAAACAAAATGTTTGAGCATTGCTACGCGGTATTCCCGGGAGCTTCTGGTATCTGAAATCGGGTTTACACGGCTTAAAACTTCACGTTCAATATCGGCGTGTGCTTTAACAAGGGTTTCTTTGTTAAAGGGTCCCAAACCGCTGATCAAAACCGGAGTTGGTGCAACTGCGCCAAGAGCAATGGACAGCTTACCGTCAGCCGCCCAAAAAGCCGCAACTCCCACCTGCGCCAAATCATGTCCTTTGATCCGTTTTTTTTTAAGATAAATGCCTTTTCCCTGTTTTTCCGGAAAAATAATTTTTGTTACAAGCTCATTTTTTTGCAAGACATGTTTTTTAACGCCGGTGAAAAAATCACGCAGGGGAATTTCACGGCTTCCTGTGGCACAAACTGCTTCCAGTATGCCGTCAAGTACAAGGGCAGCCGGCAGCATGTCTCCGCCCGGAGAAGCGTTGCAGATATTTCCGATTAATGTTGCACGGTTGCGTAACAGGGAGTTTGCATGAACATGAGCGCTGTCTTTTAATACGGAGCAGGGGCCGCTGACCAAACCGGAACTTAAAACTTTTGATAAGCTGATTGCACCTCCGATTTCAAGGCCTCTATTTGTTTTTTCAAAAATATTGAGTTCAGGAATTTTTTTTATATCTATAATGTACCGGCAGGAAATTGTTTTATCCTTGAGCAAAACCAATAAATCGGTTCCGCCGGCCAGTATCTTCACATCCTCGCGGCTGTTTAACATTTCTGCCGCTTCGCTCAGTGCCGATGGATTGAGAAACTCATTAATCATTTCGTCCTCCTTTTTAATACGGTATCCTATTCACTAAGCGGGATTGGTTTGTTTTAAGCTTTGCATGTAGTTATCCGCCTCTTCTTCAGTGTATCCCAGAAGGCCGGTTAATATTTCATGAGTATTTCCGCCGAGACTGGGTGCCGGCCCGTGCATTATTTCATCGGCGCTTTTGACAAGGCTCATTTTAACCGGGTTTCCTACTACTTTTACTTTGCCGATATTTGGCTGTTCAACTTCCACAAGCATATTTCTGGCAGCAACCTGCGGATCTTCGAACAGTTTGTCGATGGTGTTAATTGGGCCGCAGGGCACGTCTTTGGCAACAAGTAATTCTATCCACTGTGCAGTTGTGCGCTCAAGCATTTTTTTCTGAATGAGTTCGGTGAGAATATCAACGTGATCATTGCGCAGGGGGTTGGTCTTAAAACGATCGTCAGACAAAAGTTCTTCAGCGCCGATTACTTCACAAAAGGTTTGAAAAAGCCGGTTATTGCCGCAGGCTACAATAACATAACTGTCTTTGGTTTTGTAACCTGAAAACGGGGTAATTGACGGGTGGCGAAGACCGATTGGTCCTGCAACAACGCCGGTTGTCGCATATTTTGTTACAGCGTTTTCCAAAATCGCAACCTGACTGTCAAACATGGCAACGTCCACCTTTTGGCCCTTGCCGCTTACAGCCCGCTGGTACAAGGCAGAAACAGCTCCGTAAGCGCCGAACATTCCCGCCATTATATCGCCGATGGAGGAACCAACCCGTACAGGCTCAGCCCCAGGTGTACCTGTTAAACTGATGATTCCTCCCATAGCCTGAACAATCATGTCGTAGGAAGCGCGCGGCGAGTACGGGCCGGTGTGTCCAAATCCTGAAACCGCAACATAAATGAGCCGCGGGTTTATTTCTTTTAGTACATCATACCCAAGGCCCATACGATCCAGTGCGCCCGGCTTCAGATTTTCAACAAGTATATCAACTTTAGCAACCAGGCGTTTAAACATTTCCTTGCCCGCTTCGGTTCTTGTATCACATACAATACTTTTTTTTCCGCGGTTAACACTCAAAAAATAAGAGCTTTCCCCGTTAATATGCGGGCCGAATGCGCGGCTGTCATCTCCCTGCGGTTTTTCTACCTTGTAAATTTCAGCTCCCATATTACCAAGCATCATGGAGCAGTAGGGGCCTGCAAGAACACCGGTAAAATCCAAAACCTTTATTCCATGTAATGCTTTCTCTGACATACTTTCTCCCTCAATTGTTTTCGTATCTCGGGTTTATTTTGCGTTATTCTGCATAAACTCCGCTGCTTTGATAAAACAATCCATTGGAGCCTGCACGAGACCTGCGCCCACTTGCCCGATACCTGGTTTCTTGTGCGCCATTCCTGTATTGATGCGCGGCGTAATTCCGGTTTCCAGAACCTTAACGAGATCGATTCCGGTCGGCGAGCCGCGGAAATCCAGTGTGGGGATTTTGAAGTTTTCGTTTTCGGTTTCGGTTATTTCGTACATTTCCAGTGTAAAGTTAACCGAATCTTTTACTGTCCCGCCGACAAACTTGACAATTGCCGGTGCAGCCGCCATTGCAAAACCGCCGATGCCAATGGTTTCGGTAATTGTGCTGTCGCCAATATCCGGATTTGCATCTTCCTGGGTAAAACCGGGGAAGAACAGTCCAACGGGAGTATTGGCCGGAGCAACAAACCATTCATTCCCTGTCCCGCTTACGCGGATGCCAAAGTCAGTGCCGTTTCGGCACATTGCAGTCAGGATTGTAGAGCCTTCAATTCCGCTGGCGGCATCTGTTGTTGCTTTGCACATTGCCATTGTGATATTAATCGTGAAATGTTCGGTATTATCGATGAACTTAAGTACATCGCTTAAATCCTGTTTTGGGTAATCGCACAATACTACGAATTGAGAAATGTGTTTTGCGAATAACGCGGTGCAGTTGCGGTTGCGGTTGTGGCAGTCATCGCCTGACTGAATTGATTGCACGACCATGGTTTTCCAGTCAATGCCGCCGGAGAGCTTAATGGCATCTCTCATAACAGGGTACAGGACATCCCGCATCCAGTGCAGCCGCGAAATGACGGCTTCGGAGTTTGCGCCAAAACGCAGGCATTTGCCCAAACCTTCATTCATGTTTGTATAGGAGAAGTTGCCGAACTTTCTGTTTTCCATAATGAACACAGGCATTGACGGAGATATGATGCCGGCCATTGGCCCGACAGCATTGTGATGATGGTTGGGGTCGTAGGTAATTTCGCCGCTTGCGGCCATTTTTTCCGCTTCTTCTTCTGTTGCTGCCCAGCCTTCATATTGGATTGCGCCGATTATGGCTCCGCGCATTGGCCCGCACATTCTGTCCCAGCTTATCGGCGGCCCTGCATGCAGTATCATTTTGCCGCTGAAGCCGGGCAGTGTATCTTTTGCGATGCCGGCGCCGGCAAGATAAACTTCCGACTCCTGCATGCGTTTTACAACTTCCTTGTTTGCTTCTTCCCTGTTCATGGTTATTTATCCTCCTGACTTTTTTTAAGACCTGCAAGCAGGCTGTTGATTTTGTCCTGATTCGCAGCCGGCGGCTTCCAGTTGATATGTACAGCTTTTACTTTCTGCTCTTTTAAGTCGTCGTAAAAACTTTCAAGCCCCAGATTAAATACCGCGACATCCTGCATTAACAATTCATTTATCTTGTTCATGTGTTACCTGCCTTTCACGGCTGCAAGCAGTTTACAGGCGAAACGAACCGCCTGCGCGTTTGAAGGCAGTACAATTACGCCGTGTTCCCGTAATTCATTTTCGCTTTTGTTTAGCCCCTGTTTGTCGCCTTCAGTTCCGCAGATAAAACCGATGAAAACAGCTTGCCGGTTTTCAGCATCCAGCTTTTGCTTCGCCTTTTTTACGGCGGTGATTATCTCGCCGCTAATATTTTCATGTGCGCCGTAACCTGTGACTATATCAAACAGGATAACCGCAACTTCCGGATCAGCAACCTCCTTTAGGATGGCCTCCTGACGGCTTGTTGCGTCGATCATCGGGTGAGGTTTTCCAACTGTAAACTCATCTTCGCCAAAGTCAATAATTGTGTTTTCCTGGCTAACAAAAGAGTTTTGCAGCTTGTATTCTGGCTTTAATGCAATATTGGAAAAAGCGTCTATGCCTTCTGCTTTCATTATCAACAGAGCTTCATAACCGAGAGTACCGCCGGAATAAAGTCCGCGCAGATACTTTTGATTTTCGTTCAGCTTCGACGCTTCGTTATTTACCTTCTGCTCAATTTCTTCGATGGGTGCAGTGAAAGAATTGAAGTCTCCTTGCGGCACTTTCCCTGCCTCCAATAAAACAGCCTTGTGAGCTGTATCCTCCAAAGTTTTTCCGAAATATCCGTTAAATCCGCTGTAAGATGCCGGGTCGCTGCCAAGGAAATTGATAACAATTTTTTTGTTAACTTTTTGAAGCTTGGCAAAAATTTTACCGGCGATTTCTTTTGCCGGCGGTTTGGAAATGATGACCAGTACTTCAGTGTTTTCATCCTGATTAAGCGCTTCGATGGCATCGAGCATCATAATGCCGCCGACCTCAACTTTCAGATCGCGGCCTCCCGTACCGATGGCATGGGAGATGCCTCCGCCGAGCTTGTCAATCAAAGATGTTACTTCCTGAATTCCAGTGCCGGAAGCTCCAACTACGCCGATCTTGCCGCGCCTTACATGATTGGCAAAACAAAGTGCAGTTCCGTTTATTATTGAAGTGCCGCAATCCGGGCCCATTAAAAGCAGTCCTTTTTCATGGGCCTTTTGTTTCAGGCGTACTTCATCAGTTAAGCTGATATTGTCACTGAAAAGCATCACATGAAGATTGTTGTCAAGCGCTTTTTCCGCTTCGGCAGCGGCATATTGGCCGGGCAGGGAAATAACAGCTATATTGGCTTGCGGCAAATTACGGAGAGCCGAGGCCAAAGTTGGCGGTCTGTAATCGTCTGTTTCCCGGTTATTTTTCTTTTGAAGCAGCTCTGTGAGTTTTTTGTTGGCTGCTTCAAAAGAAGCTTCGCTATTTGCTTTTACGGAAACGAAAAAATCGTTGAGCCCAAGCGTCTGGATTTCCGGCGTTAAAAGGCCAAGGTTGCCGGCAAGCTCTTTGTTGAGATCTGTTGCCATGCCGGCCAATACCTCGTTTACGCCATCCATCTCCTTAAGCTCTTTGCTTATGATCATCAGGGTAACCGAATCAAAATATGTATTTTTTCTGACATCGCTGAATACTTTCATTCTGTCACACCTCACAAGCAGTTTTGAAAGATCTAACCGTCAGAGACGTTGCCAGATTTTTCTTTTTCTTCTGCAATTCTTTGCTTCGCCAGCTCCTCTTCTTTTTTGCCTCCGAAAAAGTTATAAACGATTTGGTAAACAATGATGCTTGTCACAACCGCGAGCAATAAAGTATCGGTGAGTATCAAACGCGGCAGGGCAGGGATACTGTCTCTTAATCCGTGCATGGCAGGAAGTGCCAAATGGGGCGGTACCAGAACCGCAACCAAAAGACTAAACCCGGTTACTGTAACATTTGCGGTTGTGGGCTTGGAGGTAGCGATAAGGCGCACAGCAGCCATGAGAATTGAACCGGCGACTATCAGAAATACTGCGCCAACCACACTGCGCGGCATCGCGACCATAAAAGCTCCGACTTTGGGGCTTAAGCCGTAAAGAAGCATAATCACAGCCGCAACCTGTACTACAAAGCGGGAAGCTATCTTTGTGGAAGCAATAACGCCCAGGCCCTGGGAATAACTGGTTACCGGAATACCGCCAAAAATGGAGCCTATGGTACAGGCGAAACCTTCGGCTGCGATACCGCGGTTCATGTGTTTTACTTTATATTTCTGCTCGGTAAGCGAGCAAAGAGCCGCATAGTCTCCAAGGGATTCCGCTATTGAACCAATTACGCCGATCATGATACCGATGTAGGCGACCATTAAAAAAGTCCACTGTAATTCAGGACCGCCTATGCCGGGCCCGCCTTCAGGAAAGAATCTGGGAAAAGCAAACCATGGTGCTGCGGCAACAACATCCCAATTCATTTTACCAACAATACTGGAAGCTATAATTCCTACAATGATGACCGAAAAAGCAATCGCTCCGCGTTGTATTATCGGATGTATTCTTCCGCCCAAACCTTGCAACAGGAAAACACAAACAATAGTAGAGACGGCAAAAATCAGGTTAACAGGATCCCCGTTTCCGAATGACCATATAACGGCAAGCCTGCCAAGGACAAAGGCAATCGAGGCAAGAATGACGCCGGTTACAAGAGGCGGGAACAGTTTGCGGAAGATTCCGGGTAAGCCAAAAAGACCTATTAAACAATGGGAAACGCTAGCCGCAAATATTCCGCCCCACATGGCCGGCGCTCCGAACAGTCCCCCAACGGAGGCGGTTGCGGACGTCATGATGGCGGACTGCCCCTGCATAAAAGGCAGACGGCTGCCGAATGTAACCTGAATTAATGTGGCTACCCCCATCATAAACAGGGAGCGGTTTACCCAAACGGCTCCCGCCTCGCCGGTAACGCCAACGGCGGCGGCAACAACCAATGGCAATGTAAATGCGGATATATTTACCAGGGTATGCTGCCATGCGTACAAAAGAGTTTCGCCCCATGTTCGAGGTCTTTCATCAACCTTCATAATTGGCTTTTCTGTTGTAACTTCGTCGTCCCATACAACCGTTTCTTCAAATTCTCTGCGTGCTTTGCCAAACGGCAAAAATTTCATAATCATATAAGTGTCCTTTTTATGTGTAGTTTTTAGTTACTAAATTTCGGAAACTGAGGCGGACTCATTTTTAGAATGTCTTTATATACGCCAATATTGCGATCTTCCATGTGATGGAAAATCATCGGCGTACTGCATCCGTAACTGATATACCTCAATGGATCCGGATCAAGTTTCGCCCAGACAATACATTCGGCAGCGGAACCAAGCGCCAAATGCTGGGCTATAGGGCTTACTATCATGCTGTTGCCAAAATAGTATGTGTTACAGGCGTCTGTGCCGACCGCGTTTACAGCAACCATATAAACGTGATTGTCATAGGCGCGGGCGCGTGTTGTAAGATCCCAAATGTCAAAGCTGCGCAAAAGTGCAGAAGGCCGCAAAATAATCTCCGCTCCCTGCATTCCAAGAGAACGGCTGAGTTCCGGGTAATCCCCGTCAAAACAAATGATTGTGCCTATTTTGGCAAACGGCGTTTCCACAACTTCGACCATTGTTCCCGGCAAACACCAGCCTTTTTCGGGCGGAAAAAGATGGGTTTTTCGATACAAGCCGGCAATTGAACCGTCAGGCCCTATCAGCGGAGCAGCGTTATAAACTTCCCCGCGTTTTTTACCGCGTTCGTATGTGGGAAATGAAACATATACTCCGTGTTTTTTTGCGGCTTCCGCCACCATGTCTGTATATTTTCCGGGGATGGTATCTACCAAATCCCAAAGCTGCTCACTGTCAAGACCAGTCTTGAATCCGGTAGTAATCGTTTCGGGAAAAACGATTAATTTGGGTGAACAAAACTCCACGGCCTTTTCAATCCATTCAATAACCTTGCGGGTGTTTTCAAGCGGTTTGTTGGGCTCTATGGCAATTTGCACTCCGGCAACAACAAATTCTTTCACGTAAACTCCTTCTTAAATTGATAGCCCTGTTTTACAAGACTCCCCCGATCCCTTTGGCAGGGCGGGGGATATTAAATTTCATCGAAACAAATAAAGAAGGCTTTTTGTATTAATCGTCAAGGATGGCCATTGCGCGGCAGAATGCGGCTTCGCCGTCAACAAACTTCCACGGCACCGAACTGATGGTGCAGCGTTTGTTTTGCAGCTCCGGCGCACCGATTTGCCCGCCAAGGTTTTCAACATGGAAACAGTTGTTCTTGAACAGCGCGTTGTGGGTAAGCTGGTAGTGCTCTTCCGGGAACAGCTTGGCAACGCCTTCCGGTCCGCCGAACTTTGATTCCGCAAGCTTGCGCACTTTTTCGCACTGGCCGAATGTGCCCTTGCCCAGGAAGCGTCCGATGGGCAGGTTCATGGGGTGATCGGTGGACACACAGTCCATGCCCCAAAGCTTGATTTTTTTGTCAAGCAGGAATTGGCACATATCTGGATGAGCGCCAGGGTGCATGTGAATGTAACGTTCTTCGTCCGGCTGATCACTTTCGCCGATTTGGAAGCGGTGCCATCCGGTGTGCAGAATGAGGATATCGCCGTCTTTTACTTCTACCCGGTCAGTGATCATTTTTGGTGTATAAACATCAAGATCGCTCATTATGTCGGATAAGTCAACGATGACACCTGGGCCGTACATCCACTCCAGGGGGAGCTTGTCAATTGTCAGACCGCTGGTAACGAAGTGAAAGGGAGCGTCAACGTGCGTACCGATATGGTTTGACGTATGGATTATCTGCGCGTTTACGCCGTGTTCACACTTTCTTTTGAAATATTTCCATTCAAAAGGCGGGTAGTATGGCCAGAACGATGTGCTCGAGCTTAACCCCTGTGAAAGATCAAATAATTTTGGCATTTGTTTCCTCCTACAAAAACTTTTCAAAAAATTTCTAATCAAAAAAGACTAGGTTATTGGCAAAGATAATTCTATCATTCCAAAAAAACAGCTGTCAAGCTTAAAAATCAAAGGTTTTTTCAGGATTCTTCTATGATATTCTTTCAGGGATTATTCCAAAGGGCGCCTGAATTTCGTCAAAAACAAGCAAATACCAAGTTCCCCGGTGAATCTTTTCAGCTTTTTGACAAACCCCTGGGCATGAAATAAAACTTTCAACAGTGACATCTAAGTCTTATCTTTATTCTGTAAGGAATTACAAAATTTCATGCGTTAGTCGTAATTTAAATTTGACAGATGCTGTTTTGCATGGATACTGTGTTTGATACTGATAAAGATTTTCCTGGAGGAAGGTTTATGAAGAAAGTATTTGAAATTTTTATCGTGTTTGCACTTGTTCTGGGTTTGTCAAGTGTATTTGCCGGCTGTGCCCGGGAGCGCGGGGCAAAACCGGTAGTAGTGCAGCTTGCATTGGAGAATCATCCGGGAGAACCTACGACTGATGCAATTTTTCATTGGGCGCGTTTGATTGAGGAAAGATCCGGAGGCACTATGGTTGCTGAGGTATTTCCTTCAAGCCAGCTAGGGACAAAAGATCAGCTTATTGATCAAATGCTGGCGGGCATTGGGGTAATTACTCTTGGGGAAGGCGGGTTTTTCTCTGAAAGAGGAGCACCTGACATGGGGATTACAGTGGGGCCTTATTTTTACCGCACCTGGGATGAAGTTTGGAACATGCTCGAAAGTGACTGGTGGGCTGGACAAGTGCGAATTATGGAAGACAGGGGGCTGAAGGTTTTGGCCTCCAACTGGATATATGGTGACCGGCATACTTTGACGATTCGGCCCATCAGAACCCTTGAAGACTTTAGGGGGCTGAAACTTCGTGTCCCAACTCACATAATTCAGATCAGAGGGGCTGAGGTACTGGGCGCTACCCCCACACCTCTCCCGCTTGGAGAAGTGTATACCGCTTTGCAGCAAGGAGTGGTTGAAGGTGTTGAAAATCCGCTTGCTGTGCTTTATGGCGGCAGATTCCATGAAGTTGCAAGATTTCTCTCCCTTACTTCCCATATCAGGATGATGGCTTCCTGGTTTACCGGCACAATCTTTTTTAACTCACTTAGCCATGAACATCAGCGGATTTTGATTGAAACAGGAAAAGAGGCCGGGTTGTACAACAACGAGCTTATGGCCATGGCCGATGAAGAAATTCTTGCCGGATTCAGAGCTCAAGGAGTAGAGATTATTGAAGTAGATCTGCCAAGCTTTCAAGCAGCGGCACAGGCCTTTTATACTATGCCTGAATTTTTAGCCAGATGGTCCCCTGGAATAGTTGAAGCGACCAATAGGGCCAAAGCGGGACGCTGATTTTTTTGGGCTGGAAAGGCTTTTGCTTTTCCGGCCTTATTTTATATTAGGATATTATTTATGCTCAAGAAAATCCTGGCACAGATACGTGAGTTAGATCTGATTATTGCAGCAACCACGCTGGGTGTTCTGATTTTATTCACGTTTGCCAACGTTGTGGCGCGTTACTTTTTTAACCGCCCAATATACTGGGGAGAAGAATTTCAGCTTCTTTGCATAATTGTAGTTGTGTTTTTCGGCGTTGGTGCAGGATTCAGAGCCGGGAGTCATGTGGCAATTGATTTTATGGTCGAGTTGTTTTCCGAAAAAGTACAAAAAATACTTGCTGTATTTGTTTGTCTTATATCAGTTACACTTATTCTTTATTTTTTTATTCAGGGCAGCGTGTTTGTACGCCAAATGTATGAAACGCAGCGAGTAACCAACATCCTGCGTATTCCGTTTTACATTATCTATTCAGCTTTTCCAATTGGCTGTTTATTGATTATTATTAATTACATCAATGCTACCTACCGGAAATATATGAACCCCCGCGAGGAGTCTCCTGAATGAATCCGGTAGTTCTCACTGCTATGATAGTAATGTTTGTTTTGCTTTTTCTGAGAACGCCGGTTTTTATCGTGCTTTTATCAGCTCCAGCAGTTTATTTTTTTCTTACGCCCGGATTACCCGGACAAATAGCGGCCCAGCGGGTAATAGCCGGTATTGAAAATATTCCCCTCCTGGCGATTCCTTTTTTTGTATGTTCAGGAATTGTTATGAATTTTGCGGGTGTCACCACACGGATATTGCGTTTTGCTGAAGTATTAATGAAAAAAGTCCCCGGAGGATTGGCTCAGGTAAATGTCAGCCTTTCTGTTCTTATGGGAGGGCTTTCCGGCTCCAGCCTGGCAGACGCGGCCATGCAATCAAAAATGCTTGTTCCTGAAATGGAGAGGGTTGGTTTCTCAAATGAGTTTTCAACGGTAATTACCGCTGTTTCCGCGATTCTCACGCTTCTTATCCCTCCAAGTGTGGCAATGATCATTTACGGCTCAGTAGCGAATGTTTCTATTGGCAGACTCTTTGTTGCAGGTCTCGGTCCGGCTATTTTTCTTTATTTTTCCATGATGATCATGGTTGGTTTTATTTCTGTTAAACGAAAATACAGCAATCAAATGCTTGAAGATGTCTCTTTGGGAAAAGTTTTCATACATGCCATAATTCCTCTTATGCTGCCAATTGTACTTATTGGGGGGATCAGGTTTGGGGTCTTTACACCAACCGAAGGCGGCGCCGGAACTGTTGTTGTTGCAATAATCCTTTCAATAATTTACAGGGAATTTACGTTTTTAAAGCTTTTCAAAGCTTTAAAAGAAACGGTCTGCACAACAGCGGCCATAATGATGATAATTGGCGCAGCTTCAGCATTTGCCTGGATGCTTACCAGGGAACGCATACCCCAGCAACTAACAGAATTTATCGTGGCAAATGTGGGCAATAAATATGTCTTTTTGTTAATTCTTAATTTATTTCTGCTTGCCATTGGGCTGATTATTGAGGGGAATGCGGCCATGATAGTTTTGGTTCCTCTTTTTGTGCCTATCGCCAGGGCTTTTGGAATCAATGATATACATTTTGGAATGATGTTTATCTTTAACATGGCCATTGGCAGCCTTTCACCTCCTATTGGTACATTAACATTTGTTACGTGCAGCATAACCAAATGCAGGCTTGCGGCTTTTTATAAAGAGTGTATTCCCTTTTACGCATTGTTATTTATTTGTCTTATGCTGTTAACCTATGTTCCGGTTTTCTCACTGGCATTTGTTAACCTTATTTACGGTTAAGCTTATGTAAAGCGAAAGAATGGTTTTAGTGCGCGAAAATGCCGGCTTAAAATGGATGGCAGAAGCTGCTTGCCTTATAATAAATTTATATATAGACTATTTAAAAAGAAGGAGAACAAGAATGAGCAATATGATAAGTCAATTATGCGCTGAAACAACGCTTCCAAAAATGATCAAAGTAAAACAGCAGTTTGACAAAGGCCGCATTGAAACGAATCAAATTCCTGCCGCTGTTTTGGCAGAATTGTCCCGCCCTGAGCTTGGCGATCCCATTAAAAGCGGCATGAAAATAGCCATCACTTGCGGAAGCCGGGGAGTTTCAAACATACCTGTCATCACCAAAGCCATCGTAGATTTTGTCAAATCTAAAGGCGCCGATCCTTTTATTATTCCTGCTATGGGCAGTCATGGAGGAGCCACGGCAGAAGGGCAGACGGCAATCCTGGAAAGTTATGGCGTCAGCGGAGCTACTGCCGGGTGCCCCATTGTTTCGTCAATGGAAACGGTTGTCATCGGGAAAAGCGATGAGGGGCACGGTGTCAGAATTGACAAAAATGCAGCAGAAGCAGACGGCATTATTGTTGCAGGCCGGATTAAACCCCATACGGATTTTCGCGGCAGGCATGAAAGCGGACTGATGAAGATGATGGCCATAGGGCTTGGAAAACGGGAAGGCGCCGATGTTTGCCACGATGCCGGTTTTGCCCACATGGGTCGCATGGTTACCCTTTTTGGGCGCTGTATTCTGAAAAACGCCAAAATTTCCCTGGGTCTCGGTATACTGGAAAATGCCTACGGAGATACCAATAAATTCGTCGCTTTGCGCCCGGATGAAATAGACGAAAAGGAAGCCCAGCTTCTTGAAGAGGCGCGAACTCACATTCCCAGTATTTTACTTGAAGAAGCAGATGTGCTTGTGGTTGACCGCATAGGCAAGGATATTTCAGGCGACGGGATGGATCCCAATGTTACAGGGGCAACTCATTGTTCTCCTCATGTTTCAGGCGGCCTCAAAGCGCAGCG
>JGI20163J15578_10000392_pt1 | contig 18116 bp, 10 predicted proteins | sample TergutCu122P1_FD_15578 | JGI IMG/M metagenome (IMG submission 15578)
ATTAAAACGACGGATCAAGATGCGGCCGCTAAGATAGTGGTGATTGGAGTTGGCGGAGGTGGAAACAATGCCGTTAACAGAATGATTGATGATCAAATTCAGGGAGTAGAGTTTATTGCGATAAATACAGATAAGCAAGCTTTGCAATTATGTAAAGCCCCAACCTTGATGCAGATAGGTGAGAAATTAACGAAAGGATTAGGAGCGGGTGCTCAACCTGATGTGGGGACAAAAGCAGCAGAAGAAAGTTCCGAAGAAGTCGCTGCAGCCATAAAAGGTGCCGACATGGTGTTTGTCACCTGCGGTATGGGTGGTGGCACGGGTACAGGGGCAACTCCAATTATAGCCAAGATAGCAAAGGATATGGGAGCTCTTACCGTTGGTGTTGTAACGAAACCTTTCCGTTTCGAATCTCGCACTCGTATGGCCAATGCCATGACTGGTATTGAAAAATTAAAAGAAAATGTAGACACATTAATCGTAATTCCTAATGATCGATTATTGGAGATTGTTGACCGTAGAACCACGATGCCTGATGCGTTGAAGAAAGCGGATGAAGTCCTTCAGCAAGGGATACAGGGGATAACAGACTTGATTAATGTTCCATCCTTGATTAACTTGGACTTTGCTGACATTCAAACCGTTATGAAAGACAAGGGAATCGCTCATATTGGAATTGGATATGGCCGTGGGGATGATAAAGCAATTGAAGCAGTTAAAGATGCAGTTGCGAGTCCACTATTAGAAACCACCATCGTAGGTGCGTCTCATGTGATCATTAACGTTTCAGGTGATATTACACTCATGGATGCATCTGACGCTGCAAGTTATGTACAAGATTTGGCAGGAGAAAATGCAAATATTATCTTTGGTGCCATGTATGACGATGCCAAGACAGACGAAGCAGTAATCACTGTTATTGCAACTGGTTTGCATAATGTAGGGCATGTAGGTCCTTCTTCTTTGAAAGAAAGATTAGATCAAAAACAGAAGATGGGATCCATTCTACCTTCAGGTGAGCTTCTGAATAAGATGCCTGATCCATCAGCATTAGGTAGAGGAGTATTGGAGCGTGAGAGGAAAGCTCCACCACCAAGAGAGGTGCCCACAGCGTCTCCTACTTTAAAGCCAAGACCAGGTGGTCCAGTAAAGGAGATGGATATTAAGATTCCAGATTTCTTTAAAAAATAGACGAGAAGGATTGGATTGGGTGGAGTGAAGGCTCTGCCCAATTTTTGGTTAGTTAAAGTTAAAACCTTGGGAACTGGCATATAGCTTAGGGAGCCTCCTTCCTATTCACTCGCCTAAGCGCTCCATGAAGCCTTTTTAAAAGCGCATTCCTCTCAGGAAAGCCGACCAGGAATGAAAGTCTTCAATCCGCAGGCTCGAATTCATAGGAATAAGGCTCCCTAAGCTATATGCCAGTTCCCAAGGCCTGAACTTTATTTGCATCCAAATATCATTTGACTAAATGTGCAGAGCATTTGGAATAGAATGTTAAGAGAGGTGTTTTTCCCTTTGTGGTATACAGGTGAGCCTAGTGCCCCTGCTACGCCAATGAAGACCCTGAATTGAACTTACATGAATAAGGAGTAATTAAAGATGGATAATTACAGTGATGAATGTTTAGAGGTTTTTCTTAAGAATCAGATGCAATTGTTTGGTGAGCCAGTGGCTGATAATCTGGAAGAGGCAGAGGCTTTCTTGGAGGATTGCTTAGCTGTGGTGTTGAATTCTCCTGTGGAGATATTGGAGTATTTTGAAGAAGGTGGAATGGATGTAACAGGGATGACGGTAGATGAGGTGGTGGAGGTCGCTGAGGTGTTTCCTTTGCCATCAGGGAAGTTTTTAGTGGTTGAGGGGTAAAGGGTATTCCCCTTTGGAGAAGTTTATTTCTGTGAGTGCTAGAGTTAGAGTGATGAAATGAATGCAAGATGAACTGTTTTTGAAATGGAGTTGCTAGAGGATATAAATCATGAGAAATTGGTTAAAAAGTAAGATAAAAAAAAGGAATGAGAAAAAGAGAGCATTGGAGAGTAACGAGGGGAGTTCTCCCAGTGATCTGTTTGTTATTGTGGGTTTGGGGAACCCTACTGCCCAGTATATGGGTACTCGCCATAATGTGGGCTTTGAGGTAATCGATGTTTTGGCTAATCAGTATAACATTGAGTCCAGTGGGAAAAAGTTTCAGGCTTATGTTGGTAAGGGGATGATTGAGGGGCATAAGGTGCTTTTGGCGAAACCTCAGACTTTCATGAATCTGAGTGGCCAATCCGTTGCTGCTATGGTGAACTATTTTAGAGTAGATGTAGGGAATCGGTTGATTGTCATCAGTGATGATGTTAATCTAGGAGTAGGACAGATTCGCATTCGTCAGCGAGGCAGTTCTGGTGGTCAAAAAGGGTTAAGCAGTATCATTAACTTGCTGGGTACAGAAGATTTTATTCGAATAAGAGTTGGAGTAGGGGAAAAGCCTAGGAACATGTCCTTGGCGAATTATGTGCTCAGTCATTTTACCAAAGAAGAGCAGGTAGTGATGGAAGAAAGCTATGACAGCTGTGTGAAAGGAATCCTTGATATTTTAGACGGAAATACAGAAAAAGCAATGAACCAATGGAATAGAAAGAAAAGGGTTGAAGAGTAAATGGAATGTTTTTTGGCACCTCTTAGAGAACTTGCAGATTATGAAGAGATTCATAAGAAGAGAGGGTTAGGGGAAGGATATATACAGATTGTTGGAGGGGTAAACTCTCAAAAGATTCATATGATCCAAGATTTGGGCGATGGTTTTGAATTTAAAATCGTCGCTTTTTCTAGTGAGGAGAAGGCAAGGAGTGCTTATGAAGAGGTTGGCTACATAGAGGAGGAGGTATATTATTATCCTCCAAAAGATCTGCTTTTTTATGATGTAGATATTAAGAGTAAGGACATTTTTTCTCAGAAAATTAATGTGATCAAAAGTGTTATCCAGCAACTGGATAGGGGGGAAGATGTATACGAAAGTAAAGCTGTTACTGGAAGTGATGAGGGAATCGAAAGTGATCAGGTAGATAAGAACTGCATTACGATTATAACTTCAATTGATAGCTTCCTTGATGGTTTACCTGGCTTAGATGAGATCAAAGAGGCGATCATTAAGATAGAGAACAGTCAAGCTCTTGATTTTTCTGGACTTCAGAAAGATTTAGTGGAGATTGGTTATGAACGAGTCCTTCAGGTGGAAAGTCCAGGTCACTTTGCAGTAAGGGGAGGGATCATCGATGTTTATCCTTTCACTAGAGAGAACCCAGTTCGAGTTGAGCTATGGGGAGACGAAGTTGATTCTATCCGAGAGTTTGATGTAGAAAGTCAACGAGGGATTTCTACCCTTGAAGAAGTGATCCTTTATCCCGCTTGTGAAGTGAAAAGTTTACAAAGAAATTCTTTTATAGATTACTTTCGGAATAGGAACTCCATTGTGTTCCTTGATGAGCCACCTCGGCTAGTGGAAACTTTACATGAAGTTTATGATGAATATAAAAATAGCATGGAGAAACGCCTAAAGGAAGTGAAGGTTTTTACCCCTTCTCAAATCGTAAAAAAGTTAAACACGTTTAAAGGAATTGCCTTTACCTCCTTAGACACTAAACTGGGAGATTTTGTCATAAAGGAAAAAGTGAGCATTGAGGTAAAAGGTGTGAATTCCTATCACAGCAGCTTTGAGATGTTGACCAGAGATTTAAACACCTATAAGAAAAAAGGGTATCGGGTGGTTCTTTTGTCACCCTCTGTGTCAAGGGCTAAGCGTTTGGCAGAGGATTTGCGTGATTATGATTTGAGGAGTTTTTATAGTGAGGATATCCATAGAACGGTGAATCCCTCTGAAATATTAGTGGCTTGTGGACATTTGGCAAAGGGATATGAATACCCGATGTTAAAATTCTTGGTGATTTCGGAAAGTGATATCTTTGGAAAACGATTAAAGAGGAAAAAACGACGAAGATATAGTGGGGAGAAAATTCAAGATTTTTCCAGCCTTAAAGTAGGGGATTATGTCGTCCATGAGAATCATGGCTTAGGAATCTATCAAGGAATTGAAAAAATAGAGGTGGATAAGGTTGCAAAAGATTACATGAAGATTGAGTATGCCAATAATGGAGCTCTATTTATTCTGGCTACAGGCTTTGATGTGATTCAAAAATATGCTGGAGTAGACGCTAAGCCACCTAAGCTCAACAGGTTAGGAGGAGGAGCTTGGTCAAAAACGAAGACACAAGTAAAGGGAGCTATCCATGAAATTGCCAGGGATCTTGTGGAGCTGTACGCTCATCGTCAAAACCAAAAAGGTTATGCTTATGAACCAGATACCCTTTGGCAGAAAGAGTTTGAAGAATTATTTCCTTTTGAGGAAACAGAGGATCAACTGGAAGCCATAGCAGATACCAAAAGAGACATGGAAAGCAACAAAATTATGGACCGATTAATCTGTGGTGATGTGGGTTATGGGAAAACAGAGATTGCCATTCGGGCTTCTTTTAAAGCCGTTCAAGAAGGAAAGCAGGTGGTTTATCTGGTTCCTACTACTATTTTGGCACAACAGCATTATCAGACTTTCACTCAGAGAATGAAAGATTATCCAGTTAGAATAGATTTATTATGTCGTTTTAGGACTCCCTCTCAGATTCGCAAAACCTTAACGGATTTGAAAAAAGGTTTGGTAGATATTGTCATTGGAACTCATCGGGTGTTGTCAGGGGATGTTCACTATAAAGATTTAGGGTTGTTAATTCTTGATGAAGAACAGCGATTTGGAGTACGACATAAAGAGAAGGTTAAAAAGCTAAAAGAAAATATCGATGTGCTAACCATGACAGCTACTCCCATTCCTAGAACTCTTCACATGAGTTTAATCGGAATACGTGATCTAAGTGTTTTGGATGAAGCACCTCAGGATCGGATGCCCATACAGACCTATGTGATGGAATATCAAGAGGAAATGGTTCGAGAAGGGATTCAAAGAGAGATAAGTCGTGGGGGGCAGGTTTACTATGTCTACAATCGGGTGAGTGATATTGCGGATGTAGCGGGTAGAATTCAAAGATTGGTACCAGAGGCTGTGGTTTCATTTGCTCATGGGCAGATGCCAGAACGTCATCTGGAAAATATAATGCAAGATTTTATAGAAGGTGAGGTTGATGTTTTGGTATCTACTACGATTGTTGAAACAGGCCTAGATATTTCCAATGCCAACACCATGATTATTCATGATGCGGATCAGTTTGGTTTGTCTCAGTTGTATCAGTTAAGAGGGCGAATTGGTCGCTCCAATCGAATGGCCTATGCCTTCTTGCTTTATCGCAGAGATAAATTGTTACCAGAAGTTGCCCAGAAACGTTTAACGGCCATTCGAGAATTTACAGAGTTAGGCTCAGGAATTAAGATTGCCATGCGAGATTTGGAAATTCGAGGGGCAGGGAACCTTCTAGGGACGGTACAGTCGGGACATATGTCAGCGGTAGGTTATGACCTGTATTGTAAGATGCTTGGCCAGGCAGTTGCTCAGTTTAAAGGGGAAAAACAAGAGGAGTCTTTTAACACAATCATTGATTTAAACGTAGATGCTTTTATTCCTGATACTTATATTTCCAATGAAGTTGGAAAGCTGGAAGCGTACAAACGAATCGCTACCATTGAAACGGAAGAGGAGATGGGTGAAATGTTAGATGAGCTCATGGATCGCTATGGAGAAATTCCTAAAAAAGCCTATCAGCTTCTACGAATCGCTAGCCTTAAAGCCTTGGCAAAATCTGTTTATGTCACAGAGGTTTCAGAAAAAGAATGGGGATATCGCTTTGATATGTATGAAAGAGCTGCTGTTAATCCATTAAAGATACCAGATTTATTAGAAATCCACGGTGGGTTTTTAGAGTTTAAAGCAGAAACCCCTCCTTATTTCATTTACCGAATGAGGGGCAAAAGAATCAAGTTAACAGATGATGAGAATATAGAATTTGTGAAAAATCTACTAAATGACTTTAAGCTCTTGTTAGAACGATGAAAAGAAGTTATAATGGATGGGTATGATTATTTATATTTTAGGAGGAATAGCGTGAAAAATTTATTAAAGAAGATGGCAGTTTTAACAGTAATAATGGCATTGTTAAGTACCACCATGTTAGGGTGTGCCAGAAGAAGTATTGATCATGAAGCTATTGTATCTACTGTAAACGGTACAGAGATTACAGTAGGTTTTGCTAATTTTTATGCTCGTATTCTACAGGCTGAACAAGAAATGTTCTTTTTGGCAATGGGTGGTGAAGATGGGGCAGATCTATGGGCACCAGACCCCCAAACAGGAACGTCTCAAGAACCTATGTTTAAAGAGCTTATCATGAACAGCATTCACGACATGTTTTTAATGTATCAAAATGCCAGTGATTTTGGTGTGTCCATTAGCCCTGAGGATAGAGGGAATATTGAAGAGGCCGCCGCAAGGTTTGTTGCTGACAATACGGATGATGCCTTGGAGGCGATTTCAGGACAGTTAGAAAACGTAATCTTGGTTTTGGAGATGATGACCATTAGAGAGCGGATGGGTGAAGTCATGAGTGAGGGGATTGAAACCTTTGTCTCAGATGAAGAGGCAGTGCAAAGAGGGATGGAGTTTGTATTCATTCCATTTGTTGATGAAGAAGGTGTTCCTATGGATGAGATTCAAGCAGGGGCTTTAATTGCAGTGGCTCAGGGGATACTCACAGGTGTTGAGGCTGGTGGTGGAGATATCGGTGCATTTGAGGGCTTAGGTCAAATCTCTTATGCTACTTTTGGAGCAGATTCTTTTTCTCCTTCCCCAGAATTAATTGAAGAGATGATGCAATTGAACAATGTAGGAGAGATGAGTGGCTTAGTAGAAACAGGGGCGGGACTTTATGTTGGCCAATTGGTTACTCTTCGAGATGAAATTGCTACAGAAGTTCACATTGAAGAGATACTAGAAGGTCGTCGTACGGAAAGATTTAATGAGTTGATGGAAGAGTGGCGTCAGGCAGCGACAATTCATGTGGATGAAGATGTATGGGATAAAGTGAGTTTTAGAACTTTAGGAGTGGAAATCTATCATTCCCCGGAGGACTAGAGGAGGTTTTTGGTATGCCAAGAACAGTAACAAAAGTTGGAGAAAGAGAAGTTAAGGCTGTAGAGCGCCCCCATGGAGGGGCGGGTCATGTTTTGGTGGAGAACTTACTGGATGCAGAAGGACTAGGTGAAGGAAGTAGATTATTCGCCAAAGCAATACTGCCACCAAGTTGTGAGATTGGACATCACGAGCACCATGATGAAGTAGAAGCATACTATATTCTTTCAGGCATAGGGATGTACGAAGAGAATGGTAAAGCTATGGACGTAGAGCCTGGGGATGTACTCTATTGTCATAACGGCTCGGGACATGGGATTAAAAATACAGGGACGGAAGATATGGTGTTTCTTGCTTTGATACTGAAAAGCTAGTGTAGGTCTACATTAGGAAGTGTGTACCTAAGGTTTTCACTTTGCTTTGTTCTGAAACCAAGATGATATAGGTGACGAATTTGAAAGATAAGATTGTTCAACTATCAAAAGGCGAATTTGATTTTCCACAACACGATATTGTTTTTCCAGAAACTTCCATTGCCATGACCGTTGGTGAGGGGGAAGTTTATTCAGGGAGCTTTGCCTTAAAGAACCAGGGGGAGGAATTGATTTCTGGTGTTGTTTATGTCTCCTCATTTCGCGTTCGCTTGGTAGATTCGGCATTTAAAGGGAATTCCATTACGATTAACTATAGTTATGATGGAACAGGTCTTCTCCCAGGTCATGTTGAGAGAGGGCATTTTACTGTTGTTACCAATGCAGGAGAGTTTAATATACACTTTACAGCCATTATAGAAAAGCCCTTTGTTATGACGGCATATGGTAAAGTTGATAGTTTAGATAATTTCAGAAAACTGGCTCTTAAAGATTCGGAAGAAGCGAGAAAACTTTTTGTTTCCGAAGATTTTAAAACCATTTTAAAATATGAGGATATTAAGATTCAGTCCTTGTATTACAACATGCGTAATTGGAAGATGAACAAAGAGTCTGTTGAGGAGTTTTTGGTGGCTTGTAAACAAAAGCTAAAGCTTTCCTTAGCATTGGAAGAGGAAAGTCGCGCATTTCTTTCCCTGGATGAAAATGTAAAAGAGTATTTCACTATAAAGAAAAACACTTGGGGATACCTTCCCATTAAGGTGAATTGTGTGGGCGATTTCTTGTCTACGGAATATCCATTAATTAGTACAGAGGATTTTGTTGGAAATTCTTACCGTTTGGAATACTACGTGGATACAAGTAAGTTACATAAAGGGAGCAATTTTGGGGAGATAGTCATTTCTACTCCTTATGAAACTCTTTCTTATGAAGTGGTGGTTGAAAAAGACATTGTAAGAGACGAAGAGCGGCGTAGTCAAGAGAAGATGGTGAATCGCCTTTTGAAGAGTTATTTTGATTATGAGGCTGGATTGTCAAGTTATGATCAGTGGTTGGAATCTTCTTTGAAAATGGTTGAAGAGTTGCGAAAAGAAGATGATAAGAATGAAATGTATTTGTTAGTTCATGCGAATTTACTGTTAATGGGTGAGTATTTTGAGGAGACCAGATGGATATTAGACTCTTATAATTATAGCCGTTTTTCTAAAGATAGAGACATCGAGCTGAATTCTTATTATTTGTATTTGACAGCCATGTTAAGCAATGATACGTTAAGCCAACGAAGAGTGGCAGAAGAACTAGCAGATTCTTACATGAAGAACCCGAACAGTTGGAAGATACTTTGTATGTTGGTTCAGGTGGATTCAGAGTACAAGATTTACAGTGAGCGATTAAAGGCGCTGGAGAATCTATTTAAAGCTACAAAAGCTTCAAGTACTTTGTTTTATTTTGAGGCTTTTAAATGTTTTCGAGACAAGACTCACTCCTTAAAGAAGTTAGGAATGTTTGAGATTAGGGTACTTTTCTTTGGGGCAAAGCATAAATTGATGACAAAAGAGCTGGCTTTGTATACTGCCAATTTGGCTAGTCAGTTGAAGACTTTTGATCCTATCCTATATAAGGCTTTAGAACTTTCTTACGAGATGTATCCAGAATCCATGATACTTTCTTCTATTTGTAGTTTGCTCATCAAAGGGGAGAATAGCGAAAATCAATATTTCAAATGGTTTGAGAAGGCCATTGTTGATGAATTGAAGATTCCCGGGTTATATGAGTATTATATTTCCTCTATCAATTCGGAGATGTTTAACAAGCCTTTTCCTCGTACCGTTTATCTGTATTTCATGCATGGAAATAGTTTAGATGAGCAAAAGTCAGCGATTTTATATTCTAATATCATCGAATACGAAGATGACTCTAGTGAAATCTATGCTCATTATCGTGACGAGATGGAAAGGTTTGCTTGGAATCAATTGGAAAAGCGTAACATTGATGATCAATTACGAGTGATTTACAAGCGATTTATCTCTGAGCGAGCCATGAGTCAAGAGCGCATCAATGCCTTGTACGATATCTGTCATGCTTACGAAGTGACCACTTCAATAAAAAACATAAAGAAGATTTCTGTTATTGGTGAAGAAGGAAAGATTATTCAAGAGACCCCTTATACCAAAAGAGGGGCAAAAGTATACCTGTACTCTAAGCAAGATCAGATGGTCTGGGAAAATGAAGAGGGACGACATTATATAGATTCTGTTCCCTATGAAAGTCGCAGATTGTTTTATGAGCTAAGATACTTGGACATGTGTCGTAAGTATTTTAATAGCATTAAGCTTAATCGACAGGACGACGAAGCTTTGAAGCTAACCCTAGATGTGATTCGAGAAAAGGGACCCGAAAATATTGGTGAAGAAGAAATTTTTTCTTTATCCAGCAGAACGATTAGAGAAACAAATTATGATAATAATAAGTTTTTGATTCATCTTTGTTTCAGAAGTTTTGAAGAGGGGCGATTTGACAAGGTGACGTTGTCTTATTTGGCGAAGCATTATAATGGTGCAATCTACCAGATGAAGAAATTATGGATGGTCGCCAATGAACACAGGGTTCCAACCCATGATCTGTCAGAGCGAATTATTAGCCATATGTTGTTTACAGAATCTTTGTTCAAAGAAGAAGAAATCTTCGTATCCTATTATAACGAAGGAGCTTATTTTAGATTGCAACAAGCTTATCTTGCTTATATTTCAAGAGAGTTTGTGGTGGATGAAAGGAAGGTATCAGAACGTATATTTGACATTATTTGTGATGAATATCGAAAAGGAGAAACTCTTCTTGATATCGTCAAAATCGCAGTATTAAAGTTTTACTCCAGAAGAGAATATAGTCAAAATGTACGTAGAATACTTAGGAAGTTTCTCCAGGAGTTGTCTGGTCGCCAGATCTTCTTTGATTTCTTTAAGAATTATGAAGAGGAGTGGCTGATTGAAGTTCAATTGTGGGATAAAACTTTAATCCAGTATAAAGGTCAAAAAGGAAGTCGAGTAGTTTTGTATTATAAATTGCAACGAGAAGATTCTCAGCTAGTGGATTACTCAACAGAGGTACTTACGCCCATGTATGAGAATATATTTGTTAAAAAAATTGTACTTTTTGCCAATGAAAAGTTAGAGTATTATTTTAAAGAGACGGTAGATGGTGTTACTTATCGCACCGAAAAAAAGGTGAAAAGTAGTGATGGCATAAAAGGAGAAAGTGGTCGATATGGACGCATTAATCAGATGCTGACCACAGAATCAAAACGTCGAGCCCAGGTGATGAAAGGGTATGCCCTAGAATCAGAAACGGCGATGAAGATGTTTGAGCAGTACTAATAATGTAACCATCTCATGAGGGGGAATATTAAGTGGAACAAGGATATTTAATTGGTTATGAAATCAACGAGAAATCATGCCAAATTAGTTATTATAAAGCAAAAGAATTAGAGCCACAAACCTTGGAAGTGGATGGTGAGAACGATTTTATTCCCATTTGTGTTGGGAACTTTAGAGGGACTTGGGTAATGGGGAGAGATGCCCTACGTCTACTGAAGGTTAAAGAGGGCTTTGCGGTGACAAGACTTCTTGAACGTGGATTGGCTGGAGAGCAGTTTGACTACGGTGATGAGTCTTACGAAGGAGTTTGGTTATTATCTAAATTCATACAGATGACTTTAGAGCCTTTTAAGGATAATATTGAAGGGATTGTTTTTAGCGTGCCAGAATTATCAGAAGATTTGGCGAATCTTCTAAGGACAATTGCTACCCGAATGAATATTCCCAAGCATAATATCTTCATTCAAGATTACAAAGAGAGTTTTTGTAATTACCTATTCTATCAGCCAAAAGATTTGTGGCAGTACGAATCTGCACTGTTTCACTGTGAGCGAACGGAGATTAAGGCTTATGTAATGAGACGTTTGATGCAGGGAATTGGAGATGGAAAAACAACTTTTGTTACGGTTGATGAAATGATAAATTCTCAGATGAAAGAATCAGCCTTTATTTATCCTGTGATTGATACAGAGAAGGCGAAAGATGCTGATCTGCAGTTTTCTAAGTTTATTGATTTGGTTTTTAAGAAAAGAATTATCTCTTCCGTGTTTTTAACCGGTGAAGGTTTTGAAAACGAGTGGTTCTCCAAATCTCTTCGTAGTATTTGTCAAGGAAGAAGAGCCTTTATGGGGAACAATCTTTACAGTAAAGGCGCATGCTACGCTGCTTATCGAAAGCTATATACCCATGTAGAGGATCCCGTTTACCTATCGGAGAATAAACTATCGGATAAAATCACCATCAGTATGCGAGTATTAGGTCAAGACATGGCTTATCCCATCGTCTCTTGGGGTGCCCGTTGGTATGAATCCAACAACCAATGGGAAGTATTAATAAAAGAAGTGAAAGATATTGAACTACAAATTGAATCTTTATTAGATGGAACAATCAAAACGGAGGTTATCTCCTTGCACGGTTTTCCAAGTCGTACAGAATACTCTATGAGGTTACAGATAGAAACTCTGTTTTTAGATGAAAAAACCTGCAAGATAACCGTGAGAGATGTAGGGTTTGGAGAATTCTTTCCCCCCTCAGATTTTAAGGTGGAAAAGATTTTGCGATTAGGAGGCAGTGATGAGTAATTTGATTCTATGCCGTGAAAAAGTGGCAATTCATGGTTATGAGATCGCCAGAATCCATATGAAAATATATAACTTAGAAGAGTTATGCTATTACCTGTGCAATAACCTTTATTTGGTTGACTATACAATTATGAATGAGCAGCTGTGTGCTTGGATTGAAGAAGAACTAGGGTTAAAGACCTTGGCGGGAATGTTACGAGACTATATTCGTACTCGTGGCACTGTGGAAAATTTTGTGACCACTATTTTGAAATTCTCTAATATTTATACGGACACAGAGATGATAGGGATTCAGAATGTACTGGAAAAATTAAAAAGTCAAAAGACGGTAGAACGGCAGAAATATAAAGGTGACAACCTGTTAGAGAGTGGTGAGACAGAAGGAGCGATTCTCGTTTATCAAGGAATTCTAGCTGAAGATAATGAAGAAGGTGTAGATTCTAAGTTTTATGCTCAGATATACGCTTGTTTAGGAGCAGCCTATGGGCGACTATTCTTGTATCAGGAGTCTGCTAAAATGTATGACCGTGCTTATCAAATGTGTGGAGATGTGAAGTTGTTGAAGCCTTATTTGTATGCCTCTTACAAGTATATGTCCATGCCGGAATATGCCATACTTTTGTCAAAAAATACCATGTTTGCTGAGATTAATACTCAGATGCGAAAAGAGATGGAAGAGATAAAGGGAAGTGTACAGGTTGAACCAAGTGAAGAACTGATGGAGAAGTGGAAGAGGCAGTATCGTAGGAGTCATGTGTAGGGGGATTATTGATGAAAAGAGTGAGAACTAGATTTGCACCTAGCCCAACGGGGAGGATGCATGTGGGGAATTTGAGGACAGCATTGTATGCCTACCTTATTGCGAAGCATAAAGGTGGGGATTTTCTTTTGAGAATAGAAGATACGGATCAAGAGCGTTTTGTGGAGGGGGCACTTGAGATTATTCATAATACGTTGAGGAAGACAGGCTTGATTCATGATGAGGGACCTGACAAGGATGGAGGGTATGGGCCTTATGTTCAAAGTGAACGCAGTGAAGAGGGATTGTATCTTAAGTATGCTAAAGAGTTGGTGGATAAGAACGCGGCATACTACTGCTTTTGTTCTGAGGAACGCTTGGAGTCTTTAAGGGCTTCAGGAGAAGGCTCTCATGTTGTGATGTATGACAAACACTGTTTGAGTGAGGTTGACAAGCAAGAGGAGAAATTAGCATCTGGTCAGCCATGGGTGATTCGCCTTAATATTCCACAGGAAGGGACGACTTCTTTTGTGGATGAGATTTATGGAGAAATAACCGTTTCTAACAGTGAGCTAGATGATATGGTGTTGATTAAGTCCGATGGTTTTCCCACTTATAATTTTGCCAATGTGGTAGACGACCATCTCATGGAGATTAGCCATGTGGTTCGAGGCAATGAATATCTGTCTTCTGCACCGAAGTATAACCGTTTGTATGAAGCTTTTGGGTGGGAAGTGCCGATTTATGTTCATTGTCCATTAATTACAGACGAGCATCACAAAAAGCTGAGCAAGAGAAGTGGCCATTCTTCCTATGAAGATTTAATGGAAAAAGGCTATATTACCGAAGCAGTAGTGAATTTTGTTGCTTTATTAGGGTGGAGTCCTACCAACAATCAGGAAATCTTCTCTTTGGAAGAATTAGTAGAAGCTTTTGATTATCGCCATATGAGTAAAGCGCCTGCTGTATTTGATGAAGTAAAGCTAAAGTGGATGAACAGCGAATATTTTAAGAAGATGGATGCAGAGCAATTTTTCCAGATGGCAAAACCCTATATTGCTGATGTAGTCACAAAAGATATTGATTTAGAGAAAATAGCCAGATTAGTTCAATCCAGAATCGATGTCCTGGCAGATATAAAAGACCAGATTGACTTTTTCGAAGCACTACCAGAGTATGACATTGAAATGTATGTTCATAAGAAGATGAAGACCACTCCAGAAAGTTCCCTAGAAGTTCTAAAAGAGTTATTGCCACTTTTTGAAGCCCAAGAGAATTACAGCAACGATGCTCTTTATGCTACTTTGACAGATTATATAGCCATGAAAGAATGTAAAAATGGATTTGCTATGTGGCCCCTTAGAACAGCGGTTTCAGGAAAACAAAGCACTCCTGGTGGAGCCACTGAGATTATGGAGATACTGGGGAAAGAAGAATCATTGTATAGAATCAAACGTGGGATAGAGCTACTCACTTAAAACAATATAAAACCTATTACGAATATTGCGTGTCATGCTAAGAAAGAAGAAAGTTATGAGATTTAATCAAAATCAAGTGAATGGGATTGAACACTTTGAAGGGCCATGTCAGGTGTTGGCAGGCCCTGGGTCAGGGAAGACGTTGACCATTGTCAATCGCATTCACAATCTTATCTACAATCGTAGGATTAATCCCGAAGAAATTTTAGTCATTACCTTCACAAAGTCAGCGGCTCTGGAGATGGAGCAACGCTTTTTAAAACTTGTGGGTTCGAAAAGCAGTTCAGTAACTTTTGGAACTTTCCATGGGATTTTTTATGGTATCTTGCGTAACACTTATCGCTTTAATCACAGCAACATTTTTACAGAAAGAGAAAAATACAAGTTGTTGGAAGAGATTGTAAGCAATCTAGGGATAGAGACCTTCGATGATGAAGATTTTATCAAAGATATCATTGCCGATATCAGTAGGATCAAAAATAATAAATTGGATTTGAAGGATTTTGTTCCCAAAACAATAAGCGGAGATCTTTTCAGGAGAATCTTTAATGATTATGAAGAACTGCGGCGAAATGCCAAGAAAATAGATTTTGATGACATGTTGGTTTTATGTTACGAGTTGTTAATTTCTAGAGAGCAGGTGCTTGAGGAGTGGCAAGGTCGGTATAAATATATATTAGTTGATGAATTTCAAGACATCAATAAAATTCAGTACGATGTATTAATGTTACTTGCAAAACCTGAGAAGAATCTTTTTGTTGTAGGAGACGACGATCAGTCAATTTATGGATTCAGAGGGGCAAGTTATAAGCTGTTATTTCAATTTCAAGAAGATTTTCCTCATTGTAAACAAATTGTTTTAAATGAAAATTATCGCTCTTCAAAACACATCATCACGAAAGCCACAAAGCTCATCAAACAAAACCGATATCGTTACCCTAAAGAAATAATAACAAGAAATCAAAAAGGTCAAGCTGTCCATATTCGAGAAACGAGAAATCCAAGTGATGAAAGTGAATATATCGTTGAAAATATCAAAAGGCGAATGGAATTGGGAGTTGCACTGAATGATATTTGCATCTTGTATCGAACTCATAGAGAAACGAAATCCTTAGTGGAAAAATTGATGCTTCATCATATTCCTTTTCAAACCAAGGACAAAATCCACAATATTTATGACAACTTTATTGCAAAAGACATAAAAGCATACTTTAAAATTGCCCTAGGTATTGGAACCCGACAGGACTTTTTGCAGATTATGAATCGACCCTTGCGATATTTGGGGCGGGAGAGTTTGTCTGGGAATTCAAGTTTTAGTTCTTTAAGGATTAATTTTGAGGAAATGAGAAATTTCTACTGTGAAAAAGAGTGGATGTTAGATAAGATAGACATTCTTCAGTATGATTTAAAGATGCTAGAGACCATGAGCCCTTATGCTGGAATCCAATATATTAAGAAAAAGATAGGTTATGATGATTTCTTAGTTGACTATGGGGAAAAACATCATCTGAAAGTAGAAGATTTAATGGAACAATTGGCTGAAATAGAAGAAAGTTCTCGGAATCATTTGTCAATAAATAAATGGCTTGATTCTATCACCAAGCATGAAGAGGAAATTAAGAAAAAAGAAAAGAATAAAGGGAAGACCCGAGATCATGGGAGGGATAATGGGAGGCAAGGGAATGTGACCTGCGTAGGTGATGATAGAGGAGATTTCCAGGGTAAGCAGAGTTTAGAGGGAGGGGTACAGCTAATGACTATGCATGGAGCAAAAGGGTTGGAGTTTAATACCGTGTTTGTTATGGGAGTAAACGAAGGGACGATTCCTTATATTAGAAACATGGAAAAGAATCTTGAAGAAGAGCGCCGGTTGTTTTATGTGGCAATGACCAGAGCTAAAGAATACTTAACCATCACTTACACAAAAGAAAAAAACGGAAGTGATCGTAGTCCATCCCGTTTTATAGAGGAGTTATTGTAACCGTTCACACCTTTGGAACTGGCATATGGCTTAGGGTGTCTCATTCTTATTCACTCCCCTGACGGATAGTTCAGCTGGTGTTCTTGAATGTTTTCCAATACCTCTTGCAAATATTTTTTAGCATAATAATTAGCCATATTATTTTACCTAATTATGCTCATCTGTCTTTGTCATGGTGTACTTGTAGCGTTTTCTTGCCATCTCATCATTGGCCAAATATTCATCGTATGTAGTAATCTTATCAATTAATCTGCCATCGGGCAAAATCTCCATAATGCGATTGGCTGTGGTTTGAACAATTTGGTGGTCTCTGGAAGAGAACAGCACGATACCAGGAAATTTGATGAGGCCATTGTTTAAAGCGGTAATGGCTTCCATATCCAAGTGGTTGGTTGGCTCATCAAGAATCAGTACATTAGAGCCAGAAATCATCATCTTAGACAGAAGACAACGTACCTTTTCTCCACCTGATAACACGCGGAGGCGTTTTACTCCATCTTCTCCACTAAAAAGCATTCTCCCTAAGAAACCACGAACGTAAGTGGCATCTTTGTTCTCCGAGAACTGGGTAAGCCACTCGGCGATGGTATAATCAGACTTGAACTCATCTTCGAACTCCCTAGGGAAATAAGCGCGAGTAGTGGTAATGCCCCACTTATAGTTCCCCTCATCAGGTTCCATTTCTCCAATTAGAATCTTAAAAAAAGCGGATTTGGCTTGTTCATTACTGCCCACAAAGGCAACCTTATCATCATGACCTAAGGTGAAGGTAAGGTTATCTAATATTTTAACGCCATCAATGGTCTTAGAAAGCCCTTCCACCATGAGAACTTCGTTGCCGATTTCTCTGTTGGGGCGAAAATCAATATAAGGATACTTTCTGCTAGATGGCTTAATGTCGTCTAGTTCAATTTTCTCTAGGGCACGTTTTCTTGAGGTTGCCTGTTTGGACTTTGAAGCGTTGGCACTAAAGCGAGAGATGAATTCTTGTAATTCCTTTATCTTGTCTTCTTTTTTCTTGTTGGCTTCTTTCATCTGGCGAATCAGAAGTTGGCTGGACTCATACCAAAAATCATAATTTCCGGCATAAAGTTGAATCTTACCGTAATCAATATCAGCGATTTGGGTACAGACCTTATTAAGGAAATATCGGTCATGAGATACCACAATAACCGTGTTTTCAAAATTAATCAAAAATTCCTCTAACCATTTGATGGCATCTAAATCTAGGTTGTTTGTTGGCTCATCAAGGAGAAGAACATCTGGATTGCCAAAGAGGGCTTGGGCGAGAAGAACTTTGACTTTCTCATGTCCATCTAACTCCTTCATGTATTTTGAATGGAGAGAGGTTTCAATGCCTAAGCCATTCAGCAAGGTAGCAGCGTCAGCTTCTGCTTCCCAACCGTTCATGTTGGCGAACTCTTCCTCTAATTTTCCAGCTCTAATTCCATCTTCTTCAGAAAAATCTTCTTTAAGATAAATGGCATCTTTTTCTTTCATGACTTCTAGAAGTCTGGCATTGCCCATAATCACCGTATCCAATACCATCTGCTCATCGTATTTACTTTGGTCTTGTTGTAAGAAAGAAAGGCGATCACCAGGGGTCATGGCCACTTCACCACTGGTAGGTTCTAATTGACCAGATAAGATTCGAAGAAAGGTAGATTTACCCGCTCCATTGGCACCAATCAGCCCGTAGCAGTTCCCCTCTGTAAATTTAATGTTGACCTCTTCAAATAAGGCTCTTTTGCCTAATCTTAA
>JGI20163J15578_10000393_pt1 | contig 18099 bp, 17 predicted proteins | sample TergutCu122P1_FD_15578 | JGI IMG/M metagenome (IMG submission 15578)
CGCCGGAAAACAAAGCGGGTTTTTCACGATGGACGATGTATTGGCGGATCTTTTACCAGCGATATAATACGCCGCTTTACCTGACCGCTTCACGTAAAGCAGTCTGGTAAAGCGATCATTCTTTTTTAATATAAGGCGAAAGTATTGTCAGCAGCGCGCCTTTCACTTGGTCTTTGGGAAAATAAAATGAAACTACATTTGGATCATCAGAAGGGTTCACATTTACATTCAGCTGTTCTGCAATTTTGCATGCGGCGGCTGCATCAGTCTCCGTTTTATACACAAGCGTTAAAAGAGAAAGATTATCATCTTTGTCTTTGACCGTTATACCTGCAAGACCCGTTTGTTCATTATCGTGACAGGGGCCGATAAGAGTGCCCGGCAAATCATCAAATGTAGAGCGAATTCTGACCCGCACTTTTTTTTCCATTGCAATTCTTGCCGAAAGATCCTGCAACACCTTGCTTCCGTGTGCTGAAAGCCTAACCATTGACTGATAGTCAAGGAAGGAAAGAAACGGCGCTTCAGGTATAATTCTTGGGTCAGTCATGGCAACACCGGGTACATCGGTAAATATATCTACATATTCGGCATGCAGCCACGCTCCAAGCGCAACTGCTGTAGTGTCACTGCCGCCTCTTCCCAGCGTGGCTATGGATGAATCAGGCAAAACTCCCTGAAACCCCGTGACAACAGGAACAATACCGGACTTTATGAGCGCTTCCAAATTTGCTGTTTGTATTGTTTCAGGCTTGGCTGCATCATACGGCCCTTCGGCCATTATACCCGCAGTATACGCCGTCAAAGCACTGGCAGGAATTCCATCCGCATTAAGGCAATTTGCAACAATACAGGCAGATATTATTTCACCGCAGGATGCAATAAGAGCCGACAGATCTGCAGCAGCGCCTGGCACCAGATCCAGCAGCGTATCAGTCGCATAGGGCGCTCCCCTCCTTCCCATTGCGGAGACAACAACCACGGGATTATTCCCCTTGTCAAGTTCCTGCCTGATTTTTTTAAAAACATTTGCTCTCGAAGCCGCATCTGCAACTGAAGTGCCGCCGAATTTTTGAACAATTATAGCCATCCCTGCTCCTTAATTTTTTTATTTTAAAAAAAAAATGGCTGCCAGGAAAATATGACGGCATAGTTGCCTGTTTGATTCCTGGACAGCCTCTGTTAAGTCTATTTACCGCAAAAGGTCTGCTTCTTTTGAAAATTCAGCAAGTGTTGTATCAAGCCTTTGCCGCAGCTGCTCCGGGTTTAAAAATCCGGGTGTAGTAGAAAATGCGGTTTGCATTTCTTCAATCAGGCGAGGGTTTTGGCTGACAACTCTAATTGCTTCAGCCATTCTGTCTATGATGATCCTTGGTGTACCTTGAGGAAACAAGGTGAAATAATAGCGGCTGGAAAGCCAGTTAAAGCCCTGTTCTACAGCGGTAAGAGCAGGTATATTGGGGTTGCGTTCTTCTGAAAGAATGGCAACAATATGAAAGTCTCCGGAACGAACAAATGGCATAATGGAACCAGAAGGATTGGTATTCAAGTCGAGTCTTCGTGCCAAAAGAGCTGCATTCGCCTCAGAAGCGCCGCCTGCATCAACAATGTTAAATCTTATGTTCTGATACCGCTCAAACCAGCGGGAATTGAAGTTCGAAAAACCAAAATTGGAACCGAAAACAACATTACCCGGATTGGCTCTTGCTGCACTAACTACATCATTCAGGGTTCTGAGCGGAGAATCTCTGTGTGTGACGATTAGAAAAGTATCATCCAGAACAAGGCCGGCACCCATATCAAATGAGGTATGACTGAAAGGGGAAATTCCTGCAATGTAATTGATCAACAATGACTCGTGGTATACCAGAAGAGTATACCCGTCAGGCCTTGCATCGCGTACAAACATGGAACCAACAGTGCCGCTCCCGCCAGGCATATTTGAAACAACAAACTGCTGCCCAAAATACTCCGTTAAAAACCTGGAAAAAAGGCGGGCATAAAAATCCGTATCTCCACCGGGATTAAATGGAACAATTACCTGAACTGGCCTGGTTGGCCAATTCTCAGGTCCGGTTGCACGCTGCCCGCCGGCAAAAACAACTGCTGTCATGACAAGAAACATTATCATGACCATTAAACCTTTCTTCATCATCTTTATCTCCTTAAAAAATTGATTTATTTTTAAAACAGGTTTATCTGCAGGTTACCCCCGCAGGTTAACCCTGCTTTAAATTAATAATTTGTCTCCTTATCGCGAATACCAAAGATACAGCAGTAGCAGCAAAAAAGAAAACTGCAATAGGCTCTGTAAAAAACATCAAAAAATTACCCTGGGCCAGCATCATGCCCCTAATCAAATTAATTTCCATAATCGGCCCGAGAATAAATCCCAAAATGAATGGCGGAAGAGGTATTCCGCCTTTGCTCATGACAAACGCTACTATGCCGAAAAACAGAACAGCCCAAATATCAAAAACATTGGTGCGTATACCAAAAGAACCAATAATACAAAAAAGAAAAACAGCGGGCAGAAGATAATGCTTGGGGACTCTAAGAAGAGCGGCAAAAACCCTTATCCCATAGAATTGAACAAGAACCATAACAAAACATGCAACAATCAGGGTAATGAATATCGCATAAACAAGATCAACATGCTGAATAAACATCAGCGGCCCAGGTGTTATTCCTTTCATAATTAAACCGCCCAAAAGCATGGCGGTAACTGTATCGGCTGGTATACCAAGAGCTAACATGGGAACAAACGCTGTGCCTACAGTCGCGCTGTTAGAGGTTTCCGGAGCAACAATACCATCTATAACTCCTGTTCCGAATTTTTCAGGATACTTGGATTGATTTTTCGCTACAGAATATGCAAGCATATTTGCAGTTGCTCCGCCTATCCCAGGTAAAATTCCAATGCCAGTTCCAATAACGGCAGAGCGAAGTAAATTTATCCTCTGACCCCAAAACTCTTTCATGCTAAAACCAAAACCTTTCGCATTTTTCAAGTCTATATCGATAACCTCCAGTTTTGTCTCCGTTTTGACATTTACTGTAGTTTCAATAATAACCGAGACCGCAAAAAGGCCGATAAGCACGGGCAGTATATCAAAGCCCATTAACAACTGCGGAACACCAAACGTAAAACGCACCACATTGCCGACATGCTCAAGACCTACAGTGGCAAACATAGCGCCAAACAGGCCGGACATAAGTCCTTTGATCAGGGACTTTCCTGCCAAACCTGAGATCATGGTAAGAGAGAACAATGCTACTGCAAAGTATTCGTAATTGCCAAACATGATTGCAATTCTGGCAAGGAATGGCGCAAGCGCAATCAGAACCAGGGTTGCAAATATTGTTCCTATCGCGGAACATATTAAACCCAGCCCAAGCGCTTTGACACTTTGACCTTTTTGCGCCAGCGGGTACCCGTCAAAACAAGTCGCCACAGACGCCGGAGAGCCAGGAATATTTATTAAAATCGCAGGAACCAAAATACCTGCCATCCCTCCAACGTATATACCAACCAATAAAATCATCCCTGCAATCGGAGCCATAGCATGTGTAACAGGCAACAGTAACGCTATTGCCATGGTTGCAGTAAGTCCAGGGATGACACCAAAAACAATGCCAATGGTTACCCCCAAAAAAACCATCGAAATACCCATAGGAGTAAAAAATACATTTGCTCCAATAATAAAATTTTCTATCATATTTTCATTCTCCCAGTTTAAAACAGAATGCCTCTGGGCATCATAAGAAACAGAAGGTTGTTAAAGATAAAGTGAGTAATCAACGGTGTAACAATGCTGAATACTGCACACAATACATACCGTTTTTTGGCATAGTTCGGGGTAAGCAGCATGCTTAAACCATACAGAAGCCCAATGGATGATATAATAAATCCAACAATGGGTAAAATAATGCAATAAGCAATCATAAGAATTCCAACCAGGGTAACATTAATGATTGCGCCTTTTCTTGCTTTGGCCAGTTCTTTGACCTTTTCCAAATCTACCTCTTCTGTCTTTTGCAAGGGTAAATTACTTCGGGCAATTTTTTTCTTTCTATAAAGGGTGATTAGGGAAATTCCAATCTGCATGATTGCCAAACCCAAAAGAATAGTACCGTAAATGTTGGGGATAAGTCTTGCGCTTAACAAAGTTTCAGACCTCAGTTGTATCATGCTGGTGCTGATTAAATAACCTGCCGCAATGAGAAATACAACAACTCCAACCACAATTTCTCTCGTAAAAGAAAATTTTTCTTCTTTTTGCATTTTGCTTTCTCCTTATTTCAATTTCAATATCTCGCGATTGACGATTCTTGCTTTATCATATTCTCCGCGCGCAACCGCCACGACATCCATGGCAGAATATAATGACATATTGTCGATGCTGTCAGCCGCATTTGCGCCGATATGCGGTGTAACAATAAGATTTGGCGCATCAAAAAGAGGGTCGTCCTTGTCCGTTGGTTCTTTCGCAAAAACATCAATTGCCGCACCGGCTATTACCCCTTCTTTCAGTGCAGTGATCAATGCCTTATCGTCCACCAGCAGACCTCTGGCGCAATTGATAAAATATGCTGACGGTTTCATCATGGAAAACTGCCGGGCGCCAATCATATGGTGTAAGCTATCGTCATAAGGGCAGTTGAGGGAAACAAAATCGCTTTGCGGCAAACCTTCTTCTAATGTTTGCATCTTTTCCATTCCAACCAGGGTCATTTCAGCCTCAGTGACAAAGGGATCGTAACAAAGCACTTTCATTTCAAAGCCCGCTTTACATATTTTTGCCAGCTTGCGCCCGATAAAACCGGCGCCGGCAATAAGTATGGTTTTGCCAAATATATCCTGCCCTATAAACTTGTTGCGCACAGAAAAATCCCGGTCACGCAGAAAAACCTCATGCGCAGTTCCTGTCTTCCGGCTCAGCATAAGCATGAAACCAACTGTTATTTCCGCAACAGACTGAGAATTCGCTCCCGGTGTGTTTACAACGTATATTCCACGGGCGCTTGCTCCTTCAACATCAACCTGATCATAACCCACTCCGTGAGAGGAAACAACTTTTAGCTTCGGAGCACGGTCAAATACCAGTGCATCAATTCTGGTATTTCTTGAAATGATGGCGTCGCAATCACCGGCGATACCGGCAACTGTTTCCGGCCGGGAATCCGGTGAAATGACAAGCTCGGCTTCCTGTTCCAAATATGCCATCCCTACAGGGCGAATCGGTTCGCATAACAATACCTTGATTTGATTTCCCACCGGCTTGACCTCCAGTTATATTATTGGCTGAAGTATTCTTCGTACTCACCCGGATTTATTTTCTTTTTCTTCTTTTTGCTGCCAGCCCCAAAGCGGGTTTTGCACTGCAAACTTGCCGCCGCTTATCTCGATATTTACACCGGATATATAAGCAGCCCCTTGAGTACACAAAAACACAGCCATTTTTGTCAGATCCTCAACTTCACCCAGCCTGCCGGCAGGGATAGCGCTAACCAGTTCTTTGAAACGGGTACTGACACCTTCAGCAGTCATTTCCGTTTTTATATAACCGGGAATCAGCGACACCACGCGTATGTTATAAGGCGCCATCTCCGCAGCCAGAGTTTTGGTCAAATTGTTCATGGCAGCCTTGGCACACGCATAAACAGATCTGCCGGCAGTGGGAATCAGCGATGCAAAAGAAGAAATATTAAGTATTACGCCGCCTTTTTCCAGCATCCGTCTTGCAGCGAACTGGCTGCCGAAAAATACTGCCTTCAGGTCAATGTCCATCATCTCATCCCAAAGAGTTTCCGTCACATCCTGCCAACCCACTAACCCGGGTGTGTCTATACCAGCGTTGTTTATCCAAACATCCAGACCGCCAAGATTGCTCACAATGCCCTGAACAAAATTTTCAATTTGATCGATCTTTGATACATCAGCAACCTGGTGATATATTCTTACGCCAAAGGGCTTTACCTCTTCGGCCAAAGCAAGCAGCTTTTCATTCCTTCTGCCGCATACTGCTAAATCAGCACCGGCGGCAGCAAATTCCAAAGCCATGGCCCGGCCTATACCGGCTGCTCCTCCGGTGATTGCCACAATTTTTCCTTTCATTTCGCTGAACATTGAAAATCATCCTCCAAAAGAATAATACCGCAACATATTAAAAAACAGTGAGCAGGCTTTGTTGTTCGTCAAATTCAAGATCGAATGGTTCAGATAGAACTTCGATTTTATCACGATGGTGACACTCTGCCAGCAAAGCCTGAGATACCAGTATAACGCCAAGATCCTGACTGTTATTAATGATAATCATTTTCAAGGCATCCTTGTCAACGCCATAACAGCTGCTGATCAGCGCCTGAATCACCTTTCGATCGCTGTCAAGAATAATTGGCATTTTATAGTCGTATGGATTGCAGGTAGTAACAAAATTGGCGTAAGTGGCATCAAAATCTATTTTTTCAAACAGCCGGCGGGATGCAATGTCCGCCTTGCCCATCCCCACAGCAGATCCCTGACTGGCGGCAGCGAGATCAAGAATCCCTACTCTGCCGGCATTGAGGCCGCCGCTGGCAAACTCGGTGCTAAAACGGCCGGTAACATTCGGATCCATACCATCGCCGCTGAAATTCTTGCCAATCTGGCGAACTATAAGTATATCGCACTTTTCAAAATAAATTCTTCCCATTACGGATTTTGCTTCTTCGAGCAAACCAGGTTCACGTATCACAATATCTTCCGGTCGCAGTACTTCTATTTTATAAGTCTGGTCGTAAGCGTTTTCAATAACCGCAATACCCATAAGTATGGGAGCATTTCTGATAATTTCTTTTCCCAGCAAAGAGATTCTGGCAGCCATATAAGCAAAACCGCTTGCATGGCATGCTGCTGCTCCTTTTTGCTTACCCAAGCCTACTGCAAGCATTTTCATCAGTCCGCTTTCAAACTCACCCCTGAAAGCGGTATGGGCCTTGATTCTGTTAACAGCAATAATCCCGTCGCACGATGCAGCAAAACTGTCAATATAAACAGGAATACCTTCTGCGACACCTATTTGTTTGGTTTCCATTGAAGCGTGAATGCGGCAGCCCATGGATTCCTTAGTGATTCCATAGCTTTCCAGGACTGCTTCTTGCCCTTCTGCCGTAGCTCCGCCGTGACTGCCCATCGCCGGGATAATCACAGGCTCGGCGCCTTTTTCCCTGACTGCTTCAACCAGGGTTTTCGTAATTAGTGCAATATTGCTTATTCCACGGCTGCCCGCAGTAATACATACAACCATTCCGGGGCAAACCTTTTCAAGTAATGCCTGACTACGTATGCCATCCCTGATTCCACTGATGATTTGCTTTTCCGTCAGGTATTTACGATCTAATTTTTGCCCAATCTTGACAAATTTCGGGATTTTTTCATCTGGCACCAGCTGAGAAGCAATACGCACGCTAACCCCTTTGTAAAAAAATGATTATTACACATCTTCATACAATGAGTAGTGTATCAATTGCTTTTTTGGAATTCAATCCCTTACAATGTCTTGTTGCAAAACGAGGAATTGTTTTTTCTTGCGTCAGTTAAGTTAACCGGTATTTTTCCGCAACAAGTTCCGCAATCTGTACAGCATTCAATGCAGCGCCTTTTCTGACATTGTCAGCAACAACCCACATATTGACGGCGTTGGCAACGGAACTATCCTGCCGGATTCTGCCCACATACACATCATCGTTACTGTCTGCATCCATGGGAGTTGGATACTCGCGTTTTGACGGATCATCCATTACCTTTACACCTTTTGCCCGTGAAAGAATGGAACGAACTTCTCCGGCGCTTATTGGTTTTTCTGTTTCGATATTCAATGACTCCGAATGACCGCGAAAAACTGGAATACGGATAGCCGTCGGGCTAACCAGAATTTGAGGATCAAGAATTTTATGGGTTTCGTCAATCATTTTCTTTTCTTCTTTGGTGTAGCCATCCTCAAGAAAGTCGTCGATTTGCGGAAGGACATTAAACAAAATTTGTCTGTGATACACAGAATTGCTGATTGGCTGGCCAGCAGCAAATGCTTTAGTTTGGGAAACCAGTTCTTCAATAGCGGGAAGCCCGGTTCCGGAAACCGCCTGGTAAGTAGATACAACGATTCTTTTGATTTTAAATGCGTCATGCAGGGGTTTGGCAACAACCAGCATTTGCACGGTTGAGCAATTCGGATTGGCTATCAGCCCTTTATGGTATTGCAGCGCTTCGGGATTCACCTCCGGAATAATGAGNGGGACATTNGGGTCCATGCGCCAGGCGCTGGAATTGTCAATGACAATGGTTCCCTCTTTAACCGCCATTGGCGCCAATATTTTACTTACATCTGCGCCAACCGCAAACAAAGTTATATCCACACCTNAAAACGCACCCGGCTCTGCCTTTTTAACCGGGATTTCCTTTCCCTGAAATTTCACCGGTTTTCCGGCATTTATTTCCGCATCAAGGGGAACAAACCCGGAAACAGGAAAGTTACGCTCCTCAAGGATCTTTATCATTTCCGTTCCTACCGCGCCGAGCGCTCCAACCACTGCCACTTTGTACAGTTTCATCTTTTTCTCCTCACAGCATTTTTTTCATCGATTCTGTTACATATGTCCGGTGTATTTATCGGCGCTGGCTCCGCGATATGGAAATTACCTCGTTTACAAATTCCGCGGGAAACTCCGCTGTAACAAGCGCCGTTTTGTTAAATTTTTCACTCTGCATGACTTTTATAACTTTTCCCCTGCATACAAAACGTCCATCCCGGCCAACCATTTCTGCTTCATCCCCTTCCTTCGGCATGGGTACATATTCCCAGGGGAAGCGGACACTTGCCAATGGTCCGGTTATTTTTTTTATGAAAATTGCAAGGCCGGGACATGCAGCAATACATTGACCGCATGCCGTGCATTTGCTTTTATCTAACACGGGAATATTGGTTATTGGCTCTCCAACAATAATCGCTCCGCCTGGACAGCTTGTTTCGCACGGATTACAGGGAATCTCTTCCAGACACTCTATACAAACGCAGGCGTTTTTTTTCATTTCTTCCCTGTCCGGCAAACACCCTGCCTGACGCAGCTCATCAAGTGAAGGGCATCCAAACGTTTTAAGATTATCGATATTATTCATTTTGCAGACTCGCTTCTATTATTTTTGCTTTTGCGGCAAAACGTTTTTGACCAAAAATACCATGCCTTAGCGCATTAAGCCGATTTATGGCCTGTGATGTTTCTTTTTCCATTTCCTGCCAGGAAATACAGTTCAAAACCCAGGCCGCATGTATACCGGCAAGCCGGCCTTCTTCCATTGCGGTGCTTGCTTCTTCTACACCGGCTGAATCTCCAACAACATAAATTGAAGTGTTGCTCGAACGCATATAAATGTCATGCACAGGTATAATACCGCCAAGATCCGGAACAAAAATTGTTTTACAGCCGGCAAGGCTGAGGAGCTCATAAGAAGGAGTGAGTCCCACAGCAAGACAGATTGTATCAACACACAGTTCCCGTTCAGTGCCGGGAATTACAGAAAATGTTTTGTCAAGTGAAGCTATATACGCTTTTTCAAGAGATTCAGAAGTGCTGCAAGCCCGTGTTACAGTTGTTTGGGTATAAAAAGGAACTCCGGCACGGGCGACTTTGGCCGTATGAACGCCATAGGCGCCAAGCCTGGGGGCTGCCTCAACTATTGCCGTTACTTCGGCTCCTGCCTGTAAAAGCTGATACGCAACGATGACCCCCACATTGCCTGAGCCAACAACAAGTACACGCTTTCCGGGCAATACACGGTGAACATTTATCATCGTTTGGGCACATCCGGCTGTCATCACTCCAGGAAGAGTCCACCCAGGAAAGCTCAGAGCATTTTCTTTTGCACCTGCCGCCAAAATAACTATTGAAGCTTCAATAACAGATGCTCTTTTTTTATTCTCGTTTACCCAAACCGATAAATTATTGTCAAGCCCGATAACTTCTGTGTTAAGCCGGACATCAATGCCCAGGTGCAACGACTCTTCAAGCAGTTTTTTCCCAATATCAAATCCTCGTGTTCCGGCCTGGTGTTCGCAGGAACCAAAAAATTTGTGTATTTGTTTGAAAAGCTGCCCGCCGGGTTTGTCATTCTCGTCACACAGAATCACAGGGGCGCCGCGTTTTTTCAGCTCTATAGCCGCACATAATCCTGCCGGCCCCGCACCGGCAACTACAACTGGTTTACTCATGCCTGTTCTACTTTCCAGCTGCCCATACCTTTCTGCCTTTCAATGGACATTCCTTCGCGTACTCTGGTTATACATGTCCTTACGCCGGGAATACCATCCACAATCATGATGCAATCCGTGCAGCGCCCAATTCCGCAAAACATCCGCCTTGGAGACCCCTTTAGTGTATGCCTGAAAACAGTCACACCTGCTGCTACAAGTGCAGCCATTACCGGTTCGTCTTTTTTTGCCTCAATAGACCGGCCTTCAAAAGTGATCTTCACGAAATCACTTTGCACTTCAGGGCCAAGGATAACATGTTCCGTAATGCGGCTGGATTGAGCGCCCATATCAGTTTCTCAAAAGGTTTAGATTTGCCATTGCCTTTTTAAGTTCTTCAGTTACAGCGGCCGAAGCTTCACGCAAGGGTGCGCGCAGACCGCCTACACCAAAACCGCTAAGTTCCAGTGCCCTTTTGACCGGCGTTGGATTCGGCTGCAGAAACAATGCCCTGTTCACCGCTTGCAGCGCAACATGCAGTTTTTGCGCTTCTTTCACATTTCCGTTAACATAGGCTTCGATCATTGCCTTCATTTGAGGGGCAACAATATGACCGGCTACGCTCACAGCGCCATATCCTCCAACTGCCAGGGTTGGCAAGGTCAGCGAATCTTCACCGGTATAACACAAAAACCCTTCCGGGCAATCGCGTACCAGGCATGTCAGCGCATCAAGATTTCCCGACGCCTCTTTCATACAGCGGATATTTTTGAAATCCCGGGCCAGACGCAAAGTAGTATTCACATCAATGTTTACCACCGAGCGGCCGGGTATGTTATAGAGCATGACCGGGAGTTTTGTGACCGAAGCTATCGCGCCAAAATGTTCATAGAGCATGTCTTGATCGGGCTTGCTGTAATAAGGCGTTACAAGCATTATACCATCCGCACCGGCTGCTTCCGCATCTTTGGTGTATTGAATTGATTCGCTGGTATTATAAGTCCCGGTACCTGCTATTACAGGCACATTAACTGCTTCTTTTATGCAGCGAATCATCGAAATTTTTTCTTCCCTGGCCACAGTTGGGCATTCGCCTGTTGTCCCGTTTACCACAAACCCGGTAACACCGTCTTTTACCAAACGCTGGGCGAGTTCTTTAGCCCTCGTTAGATCCAATTCCAGGTTTTTATCAAACGGGGTTACAATTGCTACAATCAGTCTGCCGTATTCCATATTGTTCTCCTTCTTCTTGTTAATTTCTTGTTTATATTATCGCACAAGTGAATTCAATGAAACCGGCCTCAAAGGCTGCCGGATATAACGTTTTTCAAGCTCCATTGGGCTGATTCCCTGCACTTCACATAAAATCCTTTCTGCCAGCCGTGTACATGTAAGCCCCTGACAAATGCCCATACCCGCTCTTGTCCATAGTTTTATTTCTGTGATGCTCCTGCACCCATTCTGAATCGCCTCACGGATTTCCCCTTCAGTCACTTCTTCGCAGCGGCAAATTATATTGTCCTCGCTCATGTTTTTTCTCCCATAAACCTGCCGGCTTTGAGCTCTGATATATCAAATTCCGGCGTAATACCGCATATCATATCCGCCACAACTTTGCCGGTAACCGGCGACAATGCGATGCCATCGCCTTCATGCCCGGCAGCAACATAAAAACCCGGAAGAGCCGGGACCTCTCCGACAAAGGGCATACCGTCAGGTGTGGACGGCCGCAGTCCGGCAAAAGTCCGGATTATGTGCGCTTTGCCAAGCACCGGGAAAAAATGCCTTGCCTGATTTCCCAAAAGGCTGATTGCTTCCGGTATGGTTGTTTTGTCGAATCCGGCGTTTTCTCTTGTGCTGCCGATAAGGTAGTTTCCGTTATGCGTTCCTGAAAAAGCAAAACCCAGGCCATACTTTTGAGCCAGAGGGTTGGACATATCTGTCAGTTCGGGTTTTAGTTTTGAAGTTATGTACAATGCACTCCAGGCATTGGTCTCGCCAATGCGGGGCAACTGTTCCGTTACCAAAACCTGCCCCTTGCGCGGTGTTATGGGAACATTTATACCGGCAAGGGCGCACACATCGTTTGCATGCGCACCCGTCGCATTTACGATCGCTTCCGATTCCACCACAGTGCCATCGGATAAAAATGCAGTCCATTTGGAAGCATTTTGATTTAGCTCCACAGGATAGATCCTGTCAAGAAGTTTCATTCCCAAGGATAAAGCTGCCAGCCTGTATCCTTTCATAAGCGACATGGGGTTAACCTGTGAATCCTGGGAGCAGTATGTTGAAGCTATAACACAGTCAGAAATATTCGGCTGAAGTTTTCGCAGCTGTTTTTTGTCTACAATTTCTACGTTAAGACCGTATTTATTCTGACTGGCAACAAATTCTTCCATTACTTTAAGCTGGGAATCATTTTCTATAAAAATCATCCCGCCTCTGGTTTCCAGTTCGATGTCACCCGGAAGATCTTTTTCCAGTTCCCTGAATAATTCCAGACTCTTAAAAGCCAATTTTAATAGAATGCCCGGTTTTTTTGATTGAAACAGAATCATATCATCACAGGCGCCTGAAGCTCCGGCGCCCATAACTGCTTTTTCCGCGAGAACAACCTTTTTACCCTTCTTGCATAACCAATACGCTGTTGAAAGCCCGGTTACTCCTGCTCCGAACACCAAAACATCTGCACAAAGGTTCATATCAGCATTCCCGTTTTATTTACGGCTTTTTTTTACAACGTAAGGACACGGAATTTTTCGGAAAACGAACCATAATCCCATAAAAACTCCATGTCCCCTTGTAATTTATCTCATAAACCCAAGTTCTCTAAATGCCCTCTCAGCTCCAGGATGCAGCGGAAACCCGGTATTAGTCCAGGCCACACTTGGATCAAACTCATCCATTGCCGGAACACTGGTTCTGATTCTGTCTGGCTCACTAAGCACAGACTTGGTCATCTGGAAAACAAGCTCTTCATCCATTCCTTGCTGAACAAATACCACATGGTCAAGACCTACAGATGGCACCTCCTGTGTGAGGTTGGTATAGTGACCCATGGGAAGATAGCCGGCTATCCACCCATGTTCAGCAATCATTCTGTCCTGTATATCTGTGTCAACGGCCAGCCATCTCAAACCTCTAATTGAAGCATCCATATCAAGAACAAAGGCTGCAGGAACTCTGGCAACGATAATAGCTATATCGGCATGACCGTCAATCATCAAACTGCCCTGATCTGTAGGATGATCGAACGATATCCGCCAACCCAATGTTCTTTCCAAATCCTCGTATGAATACCCAAGCATCCCGAACACAGTGCGTGCCAAAATATCACCAGTACTTCCACGAGTTGTTATGGTCACCCGCAATCTTCCAGGATTATTTTCTACAAGTTCTCTTACTGTATTAATGCCGGCAGGAACCGCATCAGGCCGTGCTATAATAGCGCCCCAACTCATAACATTGTAACGGTAGAGTGCCCGCAAATTTTGTATGCCTCCTGCCGGTACTCGGGGCGGCGCAAAGTCACCAGTCCCAGCCATGGCAGAACTGATATTTACATTATCCGTAACCCCAACAACAGAATTTGGATCAGAGGCATTGGAAACATGAATAGGATTGGAAATACCCCCGCCCAAAATTGCATCAACCCTGAGGCCTGGCACAGCTCTTTCCCACTGGCTTGCAAAAACAATGCCCGACTCCATGTAAAGACCGCCCACAGCGCCGGTGTGAAAGGTCATTTGCCTTCGCTGCGCCCGATCCTCTCTTTCGCATCCAATCATTACAGGCAAAAGAGCCACTACCATCAGAACACTTACGATCGCGAATAATTTTTTCATAAACTCCTCCATGATATAATATATATTCTGGAAACCAAAGGTCTCAAAATATTTTTTTTATGCTGCCTTTGGAGCAGAACGCATCGAAAAATATTGCCATCCAACAATAGAAAGAAAAATCACAAGACCAACAATATCAGAAATTGGTTCGGGCCATATAAGAACTATTGAAATTATAATAAGTACTATGCGTTGGGGAACATTTACTCTTTTAAGCAGCATGCCGTTTATGCCGGCAACAAGACAAACAATACCAAGCATTGCAGTAACAAGTACCTGGATTCCATAGAAAACACCTTCAGAAAAAAGCCTAAGAAGCACAGGGTTGTATATAACGAAAAAAGGAATTATGTACGCCGGTATGCCAACAACAAAACCTCTTACAGCGGATTTCATCATTGGAGATTCTGCAATTGACGCCGCTGCAAAGGTACAGGTACAGACTGGAGGGGTAATCATGGAGGTCAGGCCAAACATAAAAATAAACATATAAGCAACAAGAGGCTCAACACCGAAAGATATTATTGCTGCCCCTCCGAATACCGAAGCAATCAGAAACGCCCCTGTCGGCGGCAAGCCCAAACCAAGGATAATAACAACTAAAGCAACCAAAATAACTGCTATTGCCATTTGCCCGCCGGCAAGATCAAGAATCATGCCTGTTATTCTAAAAACAGTACCTGTCGATTGAAGACAGGAAACGATAACCCCTGCAGCAATCAAAGAGCTGGCAATTGTAACAAGGCGGGTGATACCTAATTCCACCCCTTTTAAAAATCTTTTCGGCCCAATTCTTGTAGTTGACCTTAACCAGCTAATTACCAAAACAGACATAACAGCCATTGTGGCAGAATAGAATGGGGTCCGGCGCATCATCAAAAATCCAATCAAGACACCAACGGAAAGCAAAATATGCCCATAATCTTTTAATGTATCCCGTATCGGACGCATTACCAAATCTTCATCCGCGTATTTTCCCAGATTATGCCTTTTTGCCTCAAAATGCACAGACATATATATTGCAAACATACAAAGAAAAGATGGAACAATTGCAGCAGCGGCCACACTCAAATAAGGGATTTGGGCAAACTCGGCAATAAGAAAGGCGGTTGCCCCCATAACCGGCGGAATCATCTGCCCTAAAGTCGAAGAAACTGCTTCTATTGCAGCAGCAGATGTAGGTTTATACCCGGCTTTTTTCATCAAAGGAATTGTCACAGGACCTGTAGCATAAACGTTTGCAACACCGCTCCCGCTAATGGTGCCAAATAAAGAACTTCCGACTACTACAGCTTTGGCCGGCCCGCCAACGGAATTTTTCGTAGCGGTAAGAGCAATGTCAGAAAACATTTTTTCCCCTCCGGCCACCTGCAGAAAAGCTCCAAACATTATGAACATGAAAATTTCTGCCATGGAAAGAGAAGTGAGAGAACCGAAGAGACCGCTGCTGGTCAGATAGAGATTTTCAATAAGATTTGACGGGGAAATACTGGGCTGTCTCAATGCTCCGGGGAAATGACTGCCAAAGAGGGTATAAAAAAGAACCGCTACTGCAAAAATTGACAAGGCGTTTCCTATTGTCCTTCTAGTCAACTCCAAAATAAGCAGTATTGTTAAAGTCCCAAAAAGCATATCCAGGGGGTAAACGGTATCTATGAACGGAATACGCCATGCGATTCTCTGGTAATCTGAAAGTATGTAGAGGGGGCTTATTGCACCAAGAACTGCAAGTATCCAGTCATACCATGGAATTTTATCTTTTTTCATTTTGTTACTGGCACGAAACATAAGAAAACCCAAAAACAAAACAAAAGCCACATGGATGGGACGTGCGATCAATGGCTCGGGCATACCGGTAATTGCTATCCAGAAATGGTATAAAAACATACCAAGTAATACGATTTTTATTCCAATTTTTATAAAGTCCGTTTTTTCTCCCAACATGCCAACTCCTGTCAGAGCAAATTGTTTTATATACAGAGTGCTTTTATACTTTATATGCTACAAAATATGGTAAAAAAACCAAGATGTCAATCTAAAACGGCATTATTGCCGCTGCTGCACACCTTCATTGGTTCCAATATTGTTTGCAAATGAATTTATACCACGATACCGGGGCAATTGATAGGCTTTGGTTTCTGTATGTACTGTCCGCTGCAAAGCATCCGCTCAGTTAAGCAAAAAGGCACTGAGCGGGACAGCCATGGCAGCATAAACGATAAGGCAGATGAGGCCGTAATGCCAATTGAGCCTAATTCCCAGCCGGAATGAGCTTTGCCCGCAAAGCCCCGCCAGGGTCATTGTCATGCCCGAAAACGGCGACAATAAGGTTGACAACATCCAACCGAAGATAATTGCCATTGCAAATTGCGGTACTGTCAGCCCAAGCATTGCCGGCGCTATGGTGGCGACAAGTGTTGTTCCGCTGACAACAGGATGCACGCCAATCTGCCCGGGGACAATAATGAGCAATGCAATGAGCATAATCAATAAAAATGGCTGACCAATCAATACGGATGGAATGAGACCTGGTATTAGCTGCCCTGCTCCGGACAGTTGCAGCGCGTGAGCTAACAGACCGGCAGCTGTGAAAAGCGAGACGATCAGGCGCTGCTTGGGCAGAATTATTTTTGCGAAGCTGTTAACGCCGGACTTGTATTGTTTCCACCGCCGCTGAGGAATCGCCGCCAAAACCGGGAATGTTAAACTCACGAGCGGCACGATTGCCAACAAGCTCCATCCGGTGCGGAGATTGAGCACAAGAATGATCAATACAATTAACACAGTCATCATCAGCATGATACATAGCTTTCGCCAGTTGACAAACACCGTGTCATCGTATGGAAGACTTGGATATCTGCCGGGGCTGCGAAACATCTTTATCATGATATCCATGAGGTTTATGGCGATGGAAACCGCGGTAAACACAATGCCCAGAAGTATCAGACGATGCCATTGAATACCCATAATCGAAACCACCAGCGCAACCGAAACCCATGAGGTGCCCCAAAACCCTGACGTTGCAAAACTGCGCAAAAGCGAAGCATGAAAAATATCCTCGGCATCATAGTATTTGCTGATGTTACGAAAAAGGTTGTACATAATTCCCAGAGCTGCAAAGCCAGTGAGCGCTGCCAAAATGTGTGTTGGAAAAGCGATGAGCAGATTAAACGGTATCATCGTTCTCATATGGCGCCGGGCAAGATTTCCCAATTCTGCCTCATAGTTATCGTACTGAAAGGGCAGATGCAGCAGAGGCGAACAAACAAAAAGCGCTATCAACATGCCGTTTCTGCCTATCCCAATAACCCATTGATACAAATCTGCGCCGGAATAAATCATTAATATGGCAGAAATGAAAATCAAGCCGGCGATAACCCTTCGGCCTGCACGCGGCAGCGTAATAACAGAACAAACAGTGATATAACCCATCATTATTGCCGAAATGTAAACAAACACTGGAGCCGGGAAAAAATAATTCACTACGTTAATCGCAGCAATTGTAAATATGAAAACCCGCAATAGCGGGTCAAGTATTAAAATTGTCACATCAAACTGTATACTTACACAGAAAAAACAAAAATACAACAGCAGGAATTGCAATTTTCTGACATTGGCCATTGACATAATTGGCAAAAACTAATACAAGTGTGTCAAATTTGATTCCGGAGGCGGTTAACATGTTACTAAAGGGCGGTTTTACAAACTACGGTCAAGAAATCGGCATCCTGATGCTGAATACAAGGTTTCCCAGGATTCCCGGAGATATCGGCAACGCAAAGAGTTATGAAGGCTTGCATGTGCGTTACAAAATAGTAAAAGAAGCTTACGCCTCAAAAATCATGGGCAAGGAACCGGAAGCTGAACTGATAAAGCCATTTATCGAAGGAGCCCAGGAACTGGAAGCTGAAGGCGTAAAAGCCATTACCACCAGCTGCGGTTTTCTGGCAGCGTTTCAGCGGATATTGGCAGATTCCGTCAACATACCCGTATTTACTTCTGCTTTGATGCTGGCACCTTTGATT
>JGI20163J15578_10000394_pt1 | contig 18090 bp, 10 predicted proteins | sample TergutCu122P1_FD_15578 | JGI IMG/M metagenome (IMG submission 15578)
AAATGGAAATTGAATAGGATACAGAAAAAAAGAAAGGCATAGCTGATTTTGGCTTTTGCTTTATTAACTAACCCGCTTGGATAACCAGGCGGGTTTTTTGTACTATGTTCATATCTTGTCATTTGCTTTCACTATCTTGTGAACTTTTTCGATTTTTTAGTTGTTTTTTGTTTTTTTGTAAAATGGCTGTTTACATAGTTGGTAGTTTTTATTATAGTTTTTTTGATACAGTTAGTAAATATGGGCAAATTTACAGAAGAAAAGTGGGGAAGATGGGAGGCAAGCAAAATGAAAGAGCCATAGCTGTTTGTGGGAATATAAGCGCAAACAAAAATAAGAAAGGGTGTATTATGTGAATAGAAAAACAGGAAAAGTATTGGCATTAATGCTTTCGTTTCTGATGGCATTCTCGGTTCTATTTACCGGCGTACCACTTTATGCCGCAGAAACGGCAGAGACTCCGGCAATAGAAGAAGCGGCTCCTTTATCATGGCCCACAGAAATACTTAATTTACCAATTGCCAGGTTTGAGTTGTATGGTGCAGTTATGGACAGGGCACCGCTGATTGCGGAAGTATCCAACGGCGTGTTCCTATCTTGGCGGTATTTTCCTCAAGAAATGACAAGCTATGTAAATTATGGCCAAGGGATGACCGGCAGAGCAGGTTCCGGCCTTCGCGGTAACAACTTCCATATCTATCGGGATGGCTTACGAATTAGCAACGAGCTAATCGTAAGAAGTACAGACTTTCATGATCCGGACGGCTCTGCAGCCAACGAGTACATTATTGTTACGGTTGCCCCGGACGGAACATACATCAGCCGCACGGTAGCAGAGCGTCCTTTTGTGGCGGCTCGTGCAGCCGGCACACCCGGGCAGCCGGGCGGTTACTTTTTTGGTATTCCGCTAACACGTCCGGCGGCAACTGTCCAGCCAGCGAACAACTTGCGGGGCAGCACAACGACAATTAACTACATTGCAGACGAAATTATGGTTGGCGACTTTGACGGAAGCGGTGAACTTGGCTTCGTAATTAAGTGGCAAAACCAAAATTTTGACGTTATCCAATCCGGTACATTTGCACCGGTAATTTACCAGGCGGTTCGCCGTGACGGAACTGTTCTGTGGGAAATAAACATGGGCATTAACGTTCGTGCGGGGCAGCACTACGGTCAGCCAATGTTTTATAACTTCCGCGGTGACGGGCGATATGTTCTAATGGTGCAATCTGCGCCGGGTACACGGGACGCTCTTGGCAACTACATTACACTTTCTCCCGAAACATTGGCGCGCGGTATTAACCATAACAGCGATTTCCGTCAATGGGACAGGTTAGATTGGAATGCAGCCGAAAGGGCAATTCGCGGTAACAACCCGGATGTAACCACCGGTGGCGGCAACATCACACCTGCAGTATGGGACGCAGCAACACCTGCGCAGCGTGCGGCAGCAGAGGCGCGTATCGAACAGGGTGAGTTCTTCCAATCCGTAGTTGATTTCTTCTTGGGCTGGAACTCTCACGAGGATGTTATCCGTGCGCCATATTGGGGCAATGTAACAGGTGAAGTTCCGTTAACCTGGCTTCCTGATGAAGACCAATATGCACTTCCCGGTGTACACATCGGCTGGTGGGTTTCACCTCCTCAAGTTATGCTTGGCATGTTTGCAGAAGGACATGAATGTCCGATAACAGGCAATGTTGCGGCAGTTGACGGCGCGATGGCAACCTTTGAAGCCGGGCGCACCATGCATCCACAAAACGGCGGCGGAGGCGACCGTACAAACTTCCAAGCACCGGGATGGTCACCGGAGCGTTTCGAACGTTTGAACAACTTGCCAAAGTGCCCTGTTGCTTTCCGCCGTATGACAATCACACGTGAAATGGCAACAGATCTTACATGGCAAATGTTCCAGTTCAGCTTTTTGCGCCGCGGTCAAAATTATACGAACGACCGTGGGTTTATCCAATTCGGTCACGTAATGGACGCGCCAATGTATATGACAGCGTTCTGCGGTGAAACAGGGGCAGAAATTTCATCTGTTCTAAACCCAATTCAAATTGACGAGTACGGCGGACAATCCATCCGCTGGAACGACTGGACATTTACACAACCCGAACCTTGGAACCGTTCACATCGCTTCCTTGGCGCGGTTGGATACTTGCACGGCCATGGCGAAAGGCCAAGTAAAGTGCAAATTCGCGGTTACTATTCCCGCGGAACCGTAACGGGCTTCCATTTAGATAGCAATGACAACCTTGTTGCAACAGTTATCCATGATACAGGTTTTGAAGTGTTGCCCAACCCGTTTAACGCACAGCGTTCGGGTAACTACTTTGTACGCAGTACACAAGAAAACCGTCACGGTGCCCCCGGGCGTTGGGAACCTGCATTTGACCCGGCGCGCACCAACCTTGCCGGTGTCCGCGACGGCTATAACACATATGGTCCTCTTAATGTGCAGACATCTACAATTCAAGGGCAGCACTCTATGTCTGTTTGGGATGTAGACCGCACATCCGAAGGCCTGACATCCGGTTTTGATACAATTATTATCGGGTCTGCGGCGTACAATGCGCCAAGACCTGCAGGTTCACCATATGTCAGAGCGTACAGTTTAGACGTACCTCAATCGCTGCAAGGCATGGGTTCTGTCCGTTGGTCGGGACACTTCCATATGCTTGCAGGGACAGAAGGCGCGGGAACGGACCCCCGCATTGATGACACGTGGCGTCATGGTACGGGCGGTCTTGAAAAATTTGGACACGGTGACGCAATGCATGCGGCATTCTTCCACCCAAGCCAAACCGATCCGGCAATCTTCCAGGTGCTTGAAGGCGGAAGACTTGACTGGGTGTTGCAAAACATTGCAACCGGTGAAGTTATGTATGTTCAGCAACGTGCGACGGCAGGCGGTGCAGCATGGCACTTGGGTGGCGGTGGTGACGTTGGACGCGGTATGGTTGGCGACTTCACAAATGACCCGGGCTGGGTACTCCATGGTTCCGGCGGCGGGGCAGGCGGACGCTTTAACACACCAATGCAAGGCGTACCGGGCAGCTTAATTGGCCCTGCAGGCGGATTCCGCCAATTTGACGGCTGGACACCTTCGCATACGGCGCATACAGCAATGCCAAACAACTTTAGCATTCAATTTACAGCAGATCTTTCCCGTCAAGTGACAAGCGGAACAACAAACGTTTCGCTACAACGCATGAATGCCGACCATAACGGTTGGGTTAACGTAATGAGTACAAGCGGTACACGTACACATGGCGGAACAAAAGGCCAGCCTGCACTTGTCGGCGACATCCTGGGCGACCATCGTGAAAACTTGCTTTTACACAGCGGAACAGGTGAAAATCAAGAGCTGCGTATTTTCTTTAGCGCAGAGCAATCACATCACAGACTTGCTTCACACATGACAGATCGCCGTTATCGTGTTGAAATGGCACGTCAAAACACAGTTTATAATCAACCCACATATCCATCATACTACGTAGGACGGGACATGGACTTTGGTATTTACTACAATACACTTCGTATGCACATGAACAGTGTTGCGGGTACAGTACATGAATTCCGTACGGTTAACGCACCGGAGACAGCACGTGCAACAGTTAACGCAACATTTATGACAGGTGTTTATCCAAACTTTACACCTTATCAAGTAATACCTGTTGTACGCGGGCGTGGTTTGCATACAATTGAATTCCCGCCGGATCCATACCTTGCGGATTATGTATTCACAGGCTGGGTTGATGCCGACGGTAATCCATTACGTCCAACTTTAGCAGTGTGGGAAAATATCAACATTTATCCGACATTTAGCGGAGCATACTATGTTACATTTATGGTAGACGGCGAAGAACACCATAGAGTGGCGATTGTAAGCGGAACAGCGATTGGTGCGGCAAATATGCCTGCAAACCCGCCTGTACCGGAAAATCACTTATTCCGTGGCTGGTTTACAGAGTTAAATGGTGAGGGAACAGCAGTTAATGCAGCTACAGTTGTTACGGAAGCTATTACGGCGCATGCTTTCTTTGAAGCAATAAATGTTCCACCCGGAACAGCATGGCGGTTTAGTTTTGTACAGCAATCTAATGTTGGTGCCGTACCGGATGGCTGGGTTCCTATAATTTCTAACAACGGTACCAGTGGAGGCGTTCCGCTTTCAGCAAACCCGCCGTTCTTCCCGAATGGAACAACAGCAGAAGGCTTGCCTTTTGGTATCACAAGTCCTGCCACAGCCGGAAACTCCCGCGACCGCGGAAACGCTGTGCAGACAGGGACTGACCCGAACGGAGAAGTTATCACATGGCCGACACAAATCGGTAACGGATGGCGTACGTTGTTCACTTTCCGAATTGATGTACCCAACGGAATCTATGACATTGTTATCGGAACAGGCTCGGCAAATACTGATAACACAAACGGCGGGTCTGTTATTGTAAATGGGCAGACAGTTCCGGGTATTCCTAATGTTGGAGTTGCCGCTGCGCCGCAGCTTATTTTCGTATACGGCGTAGAGGTTACAGATGGAAGTATAGTTATACAAGCAACAGGTGATAACCGCCATATTAACGGTTTTACAATTACAAAAGTAACGGAAGCCCGCACCCCAATCCTGGAATGGTGGGAAGATTTTGAGCATAATACAATCCGTCAATTGCAGTGGACTTTTGCAGGCGGAACCCGTGTACCTTCTGCCAATAACCGCGGAAATACGCTTCTGCAAGCTATTGTTCCGTCCGGACATGGAGATAACAGCGACCCGGGAAGCCGGTTTATGGGACGCTTTACTCCGCACTCGGCAGCGAATGTAGACAGACAGGGGCGTATAAACTTTAACGAACCGATTCATACATCGGGCGAAGCGCATATTTCTTTCGACTGGCGTCCCGGTGTTGCAACAGGTTCTTATGGACAGCTTGCAATTCAAAGTATCAACCACTTTAACTCACTCAACTACATTAGCTTTTTAACCATCCCGGAAGGCCGCGGCGTAGATGCCGGGTTACACTTCGTTGTAGGCACAACTCAAAATGTTGCGGTTGACGCGTTGGTTGATGCAGGAAGGCTTCCGGCAGAAAACTTTATCACAGCAGATGTAAACCAATGGCTTAGAGTAAACTTGGACTTTGACTTTGCGGCGCGTACAATGGACTTTTCGTTTGTTACGATGGATGATACGGTTATCTTTAACCGTACAAATGTTGCAATGGCAGATGAAGACTATCAAGCAAACCAAATTACAGGTATTCAATTTTTCTCGCGTAATCAAGGCGGGGCAGCTTGGACAACGTATATCGACAACGTAAATGTCCGCGTTTATGACGAATGGACCAGAACTCCGCCAAGAGGCCTTCCGCCTTTTGGAATGCCGCAAAACGTAATCTATAGTCCTGTAACATCAGACTCGGTTACAATTACCTGGAATGGAATGCAGGCAGACGGTTTCTTTATTTATCGCCGTCATGCAGCAGACGCGGCAAACAGTCTTGCAAGAATTGCAACTGTAACAGATGGCTTCATTTTTGTAGATAACACTGTTGTCGGGCCGTTTTACTACTATGCGGTACGTGCTTTCCAAGGTCCGGCAGAAGCACCGACAGCCGTATCCCCGCGCACACGTGAAGCGTTCATCCAACTTGCACCGGGTAAAGATGACGTAGCGTTTACCATGATTAGTGAGTTTGAGACAGCTTCTGTAGCAGGTTTTAGTAACCGCATCCGATTGGGTGACTTAACCGGTGACGGACGTATGGATATTCTGTTAATCAACACATTGCCAATGGGCGGCCGTAACTGGGCGGCGGGGCATCCAAACTGGGTACCTGCAGGTACGGTAGGCGACGGTACAAACTCACGTGTTGTATTTTCTGTAAGTGCGTTTGATATCGAAGGCAATTTGTTATGGCAAAACTCTGCTGATACCGGTATGACAGGCTTTACCGGACATTCAAGAGAAATTAGTACCGGTGCCGACGAACCTGCGCAAATCGCCGATGTAACCGGTGATGGATTCAACAACGTTATCCTTGTGGCAAATCCGGGGAACTATGTACCGGAGGCACCTCCTTGGATAAATTCCGTACCGGCGGCAACCCTTGCCAACCCTGAGTTCATCATGCCAACTAACTATGTCAACCGTTTTTATCAAGTTGCAGGGGATGTGTTCTACATTCTTGATGGCAGAACGGGTGAAATCGCACTTGACGTAAATGGCAGGCCTATGTATATGCCGTTTGCAGATATGACGCAGCCAAACGGTGAACCAATCACAAACATTAATCAATTGCACGACCATATTACTTTGGCAGACCTTGATGGCCGCGGTATCCGCCAGCACGTTATCATGTCTGCACGCTACAATCACACAACTGCCTGGGAAATGATTAATCGTGACGGCGAGTTCGTTATGCGTTTTATGTGGCAATTCCCGGGTCAGGGTGCAGGCTTTGGCGATGGCTCGCCGCACTTCCCATTGGCAGTGCCTCTATTCCGCGACCAAGGCGACCAACGTGACTGGATTGTAAATAATTTTAACGTACTAAACCCGGAAACAGGCATACCGCTATGGCATTTATCAGGAACAGCGGCAAATCCGTTCAGGGATGCAAATGGCGAAATAATCAGAACAAATGCCGCCGCCAACACATGGGATCCGGGCGCACCTGTATGGGCAGCCAACCACATGGACTCCATTTGGGTAGCAGACCTTCTGGACCGTGGACAGTATGACATCATCTGGGGCATTGATAATGACAACATGGGTGTTTTGGCAACAGACCGTTACGGAAACATCCTTTGGTCAAATTTCTGTGCAACAGAAACGCAGTCCGGTAACCCCGGGCGACTAAGAACTGACGCAGACGGCTTGATGGTATTTGGCCTTGACCGCCGTCATCGCGGAGATTTCCCGGTTGGGCACGATGGGATTTTCTACACCGACCCACACGGAAACACAGTATTTGTTGAAGAAAGCAATTTCAACGGTTGGATGACCACAACTTTAGCCGTTCAAAATTGGACAGGAACATTCTCTACAATGGCATTCGGTTTTAACCGAAATTATCATATGCTGCACTATAGGGGCGGCGGAGGAACGACGAGCGATGGTATTGATCTTCTGCCCGCAACATTCTTTGACGGATACTTTAACCCACTGTTTGGTGTACCTGAAATGACAGACTGGGCACCGCTTCGGTGGATTCCGGCAGACTTGATGGGCGACAGCCGCGAAGAGCTTGTATCATTCTCTGACCGCGGACACATTTTCATTTTCGCAAACGGTGAGCAATCAGCGACAGACGGAATGACAGGGCGTCCGCATCCGATGACAAACAACCTAATGAACTGGACACGTTACAACGTAGGTTACTTTACAGAGTGTTTTAGCCAGCGTGAACCTGCACAAATGAGCGGAACACTGGTTGGCGGCTCTATCGACCTAACATGGGTTCCAATCATTAATGCAGAAAGCTACAGGCTTTACAAGAATGGCGTGCTTGTACGCCAGTTCAACGTAGAGACAGACAACCTGCGCTACACAGTAACAGGCTTGTCTGCAACGAACGTTTATAAATTTACAATTACAGCGTCTGCAACAAATAATTTTGGTCAATTTACAACCACAATTCACTCCAAGCCACTGGTAATCAACGGGCATTTAGGTGAAGTCTCCTTCACGGTAGAGCAGATTGGCGGCGTACCTGGCCAACGCAATACAACAGCACTTGAATTTGTATTCAACCGTCCTGTAACAGGGCTTGTTGCCGAAGATATTATTGTTCAAGGTCTTGCAGGCGGCGGGCGCATTAAGCGCGGCGCACTTACAGGTGAAGGAACAACGTGGCGTCTTGAAGTTGATGATGTTCTTATCCAAGGCGAAGTTCGTGTATTTGTTGTAGATTTTGGTGAGTTTTTTGTAACCAACACATGGGAGTTTGTTAATGTTTACAAAGGCGATGAAATCGGCCAGCCTGTCTTCTCATGGGATATTTTCAACAACGGCCCGGAGGGCAGCCCGTCCAGGCCAAATGCAGGCCTTGCAAACGCAGGTACAATACGTATGTGGACACAACTTGACGGAGTAAACTCGTTTATACCTTACGAATCGGGAGCAACCATTACGGCAACTATCCAAAGCAGCGGCGAATGCGCGATGGACCTAATCACCGTACACAGCCCCGGCCCGGGTCAAGGTGTTGAGCGCGGACGCTACATTAATTTTATTGATGCAGACAAAAACGCACAGTGGAAGTTTATCGACTTTGTAATTACCGTGTTTGACCAAACAGTGGAAGTATTGCTGCACAATGCAAATTATGCAGCTGGATGCGAATACTGCCCGGATTGCGGCGAGTGCCGGGAATGCAGCGAATGCCCGGAATTTAGTTTCGACATTTTCAATAATGGCCCGGGCGGTACCCCAAGCAGACCAAACGCAAGTTTGGCAGCAGCCGGAACAATCCGCATGTGGACACAGTTTGACGGCAGAAGCACCCGCCTTCCGTTTACCGTAGCAGAAACAGTTACAGCCATAGGCCAAAACGGCGACGATGCGATGGATTTTGTACGCATTAACCGTTTGTGGGTAGCCGGTGAAGGTTTTATCGAGTACTTCCACATAATTGATGTGGTTAAAAACCCGGCATGGCGAACAATTACTTTAACAATTACAGTCTGCGGCACAGAACATGAAGTATTGCTTGTAAACGCAAACTACGAAGAGCCGCCTGTATTTGACTGTATATATTGCGAAGATGAAGGCTGCGAAGTATGCCAACCGGAGCCGCCATGCTGTGAGTATGGTGACTGTGAAGTATGTAACCCGATATTGCCAACATTTTATCTTGCTGCAAATAACGTAACCGTAAGCAATACAAACCGCCACGTAAGCGTATTTGTAAGCGGCACAGCTGAAGGTGCGATTACTCTAAATCTTCTTGATGCCGCACCCGAGCTTGTGTTGCAAGTGCGCGACAACCTTTGGACCCCAACCGGTCCGGTAGAAGGTCTGGTTATAGGTGTTGCAGGCAATGCGACAATTATCCAGTCACGAACCGTTTCTTTAGAAGTAACCCGTGGTGGTGTGACTGCTCTGTTGACAATCGAATTAGTGGCAAATTAACAAATTAATAAATGTGTAAAAGCCCGGTGTATAATGCACCGGGTTTTTATATTTACGGATTCACGCCAAATGGAGAACAAAAAAATGTTCTCCATTTGGCGTGACACCAATTTAGATTCGTGGTAATATATTCCTGTAGCGAATCAAAGACAACTCTACCTGTCAAAGCATTTCCTCAGCAATAGTGCATATCTCTTTTAAATCATTGCGCGATAGGGGTATGCACTATTGCTAAAATGTAACCGGTACAGTTAACTAATGAAGGGAGAAGTAAAAGTTAATGAAGAAATCAAAAAAAATGTTGGCGGCAATTCTTGTTTGCACTCTTGTAGGTCTTACAACGTTTATGCCTGTAAAAGCTTGTGACGAAGATGTACCTCCTGGGGATTACGGCTATACTGTAATAGTTCCGTCGGACATAAAGCCCGGGCAGCCCCTGGATATAGATTAATAAAGGGATATATCAAAAACATCTTTAACAAATTCCCTTACTATTTCTAGACCCTTAGCTGTACCATGGTTTTCAAATATACTGTCTCCATAGTAAGATAGTATAATCCACGGAAGGCTTTCTTCTTTACCAACAAGCTTAAACAAGTTGTATCCTTTGTTAAAAAACAAGTCAAATGAGCTTCTTAAATTACTATGCATTACCCCATATTCTAATGCTTTTTCGATAATGGCCAGGGCATTTCTTCTTTGTCCCATGCGCCCTAAGCAAGATGAATAATTGAATGATACGTTGGTATACATACGTGATTTAAGAGTGCTGTCAAGCCATCGAATTCCGATATTATGCAGTAAATCTTCATATATCCGTATGGCTTGCAATTCATCTTTTATAGTTTCATAATACATTGCCATCTGATTAATTATTATTGCCTCCTGAACGGTCAGGGGGCAATTTTTTATATTCTGCAGGTTGAAGTTTGGGATGGTAAACTCCATGGCTTCTTGCAGCATATTTAGGAAAATATCATCCTTCTTAATGGTTTCGCCGCGCATTGTTGCCCTCATGCACACAATAAACTGTTTTATCGTACGATACTCGTTGCGGTGTCGTGCTTCCATATCTTCAAGTTCTTTTAAAGGTTCTTCAAGTTGTGTGTATTTACGGGCCCTGGCTAACACCTCAATTTTGTCACGTAATTGCCACATATCGTATTCCTGAATTGTTGCGTGAAGTTCGTAGTACATGTCAATATCTTTGCCCATGCGCTGCGTTATGGCTTCTATTAGGAATATGTTTGGGTGCTTTATACTGTTAGTTTCCAGTTTAGAAAACATAGATACATGACAAAGCCCATTACACAAGTTTTTACGGGAAACCCCGGATTCTTCATGAAATGCACGCAAAATATCTCCTAAATTTGTGAATTGCATAGGAGCGTGGTTGTGTTTGGTTGGCGGTGCAAAGCGCATAGTTTTAAGCAGCGTGTCTATTCCATGGGTTTGTATATCTGTGCCAAAATGCTCGCGCGAAATAGTAAGGATATCATTTGCTGCTTCTGCATTATTTAGTGCCACATATCCTGCATAGGCTTTGGTAAGCAAAGGTTCGCACAGTTTTTTTTCGCCCATGGCAAGAAGAGTCATAATTTTAGTGTGGATAAATTCCGGGCAATATTGCCCATAGTTGCGTTTTACAGCTACGTCAAAACCGATTTCGCAGGTTGCCAGTGCGCCGGTGTAATCACACAATTGCAGCTGAAACCGGGCCAAAGAAAGTAACATCGGCGCAATTTGTTTTTCTCTGGTTTTGTCGTCCGGCGGAAATTTTTCTATATTGGCCAACACATTTGTAAGTATTTCAATAGCAGCGGGCAAATTACCATCCCTGGCCTTAAGTTTTGCCAATGTGTGAAAAAGCAGCGGCTCAAAGGCGAAAAGCGGAATGTCAATGTAATCGCTTTCGTTAAGCTGAGTTATTGCCAAGCCTTCTACAATTAGACGGTGTATTTCGCATGTGCTTGCATTGTTTTTCATTGCTGATATTGCTTGACGGCATAGTTCTTCTTGTGCGTATTGGCGTGGTACCATAAGCACTTCATTAACATTTAATTGTGCGTTCATGTACTCATTAATGGTTCCGGTTCGGGGTGTATGCCGGCGGTTATTATTGCGTGTTAGTGTACGTTTGTCAAGGGAAGGAGTTTCTTGCGGCGCATATGAATGCTCTTCAACCTCGATTAAACCCAGTTCGTGTCTTCGCTCGTATTCCCATACCATGCGTCTGCGTACCTTCTGAAATAAGCTGCTTGTATCTGATGTAGGCATATCAAACCTCCTTAATGTATCGCGATCAAATATATTATACATAAATTTCAATATTTGGGCAAATATGTCATTGATAAATTTTGATAAATTTGACTTTATTTCAGTCATATGGTTTACTAATCCAAAGATTTTGACAAAAACGGAGGACATAAAGTAATGATTATCGGGGTAGTTTATGCAGTAGTAATTTTTTTGGCATGCGTGTTGGGTGCCATAGTCGGCCTTGGGGGCGGCGTGTTTATACGCCCGATTTTTGACGCAATTGGGTATCATAATGTTATGAACATATCGTTTTTTTCCAGTATGGCCATTTTAACAATGGCAATTGTTTCTACAGCCAAGAAGATGAAAGACGGCCTTGCGATAAAACCGGGCATGGCTGTGCTTATTTCAAGCGGTGCGGTTGTAGGCGGCTTCTTGGGTAACGAGCTGTTAAGACACCTTGTTGGGGAAATGGATAATGAATCTGTGCAGCTTGTACAGATTATTGTAACAGTTATTGTGCTGACAGTTTCTATTTTTGCAACGTCTAAGCGTGATTTGCGGTACGAACTTAAGTCTGGGGCCATTTTGCCGGTAATAGGGGTGGGGCTTGGCTTAATTGCAGCGTTCCTTGGTATAGGCGGCGGGCCTATAAACGTGCCAATACTTATGATTTTCTTTGGGTTGCCTATAAAAACCGCAACCATGTACTCGATTGTAATTATTTTTTTCTCTCATGCTTCGCGGCTTATTACCATGGGCTTTACAACAGTTGGCGGTTACAGTTATTTCGACTTGCGTTTTTTGCCATTTGTAGTAGCGGCGGCGGCATTGGGCGGTTTTTTTGGAGCTAATTTGAGCCGTGTATTTTCGGAATCTGTTGTAAAAAAACTGTTTATATGCGCGCTTTTGGCGGTTATTGTCTTAAACTTGTACAACGGCGCGGTAATTTTATGGGGGTAACACCACATGATAAGTTATAATGACTGGGTTGTAAAGGGTGTACCGTATGCTTTGGTTCTTATTTTTGCTGTTGGGTTCCTGTTTTTTGGCAACCGCATAGCCACAGCAGGTAGGGAAGTTTACGAATATGAAAACGGTGCGCAAACTTATGAAGCAAGAATTCTGCGGTTATTAGATGTTACCGATCATTATTCGGCTTTTGAGGAATGGCAAATATTTCTTTTTGAAGCCCGTATAACAAGCCGTGGAGAATATAGGGGCAAAATAGTCACATTTTCTATAAACACCCGCGGAGGTTTTTTTGAGCGGTACAGCCGTGTGGCGCAAGAAGGTGATAGGGTTATGCTGTCCTTGCCTGCCACAGGGATTTGGAACTTTGTAGATTTTGTACGCATTTATAATGTAGCTGTTTTGGGGGCAGTGTTTATTTTGTTACTTGTGGTGTTTGGAAGGGTCAAAGGTTTTAACTCTGTGTTGTCTTTGGTGCTTACATGCATGGGTGTTATGGCTGTATTTATACCATCGGTACTGTCCGGCAGAAATATTTACGTGTCATCCGTAATCATTTGCATTTATGCCATAGTTACTACTATTTTTGTTATAAACGGGGTAAACAGGAAATCTATTGCTGCTGTGGCAGGCTGTTTGGGGGGCGTACTTGCCGCCGGGGTTTTAACGTTGATTATGAGCTTGTCAATGGAGCTTACAGGTATAACGCAAACAGAATCCAGGGTGCTGTTAAACCTTTTTTACGAAAACCCCATAGACCTTAACGCCGTTATATTTGCAGGTATTATTATTGGTGCGGTGGGCGCGATCATGGACATAGCCGTGTCTATCTCATCTGCTTTGTGGGAGCTTAAAACTCAAATGCCGCAATCTTCATTTAAAGAAATTTTTACATCCGGCATAACTATTGGTAAAGACATTATGGGGTCAAGTATTAATACCCTGGTGTTGGCCTATATCGGAAGTTCGCTTACATTGGTTTTATTCCTCTTCTCCCATTTTCGCTCTCTTACATGGATTTTAAATAGGGAATTGGTTTTGGTGGAGCTGCTGCAAGCGATAATAGGCGGTTTTGGAATTTTTCTTACAATGCCACTTACGGCTTTAATTTGTGCGGCATTGTTTGTGCGGAAGTATAGGTAATGCAACAAATTGTTAAATGTGGATATATTGTTTATAACATGAGATTGGATTCTCCGCAATTATTATATACACCAATCATTTACCCTTGTGTGATTTATCAAAAATACCCCCTGATATCAGGGGGTACGCAGACATAAATTTGACTTTAGGATAAATAACCGGACAGCACTGGATACATACTAAACAACTCCGCCAGTTTCTTATACTCATACATTACCAGATCGGATTTTTCGTTAGTTTTCTGCACTTTTTCGCACCTAAGCATAATATTTTTTGGGGTATGTGTGGCGGCGACAAATTCATATACGCTAACTTTGTAGCCATGTGCCTCTAAAATAAGAGTCCGCAGCGAATCGGAGATCATGTCTGCCAGCCGCTCTTTGTAAGGTTTGTGGCGTGTTACCATGGACAGCGGGTGTTTTTTCATTTGTTTACGCATTGTGTGTTGGCAGCAGGAAACCGACAGGATGTATTTTGTGTTATTTATGATACCCTTGTAAATCATCTGATCGGTTGCGGTGTCACAGGCGTGCAGGCTGTAGACAATGTCCGGTGGGTAAGGGAAGTTGAAGTCGATGATGTTGGAGTTGTAGAACTCCATGTTGTTCATTTTTATTGCAGATGCAGCCATGCGGCAGCGTTCAATTAAATCCTTGTTATGGTCTATGCCGACAAATACAACGTTGTTAAAGCCGTCATGTTGCAGATAATAATTTAGGTAAAACGACAAATAGCTTCGCCCGCAGCCACAGTCGTATAAATAAAGAGTCCGCTTTGTTGACAGTTTTTTTACAATAGATTTGACAACGATGTAGTAATCCAACATTTGCTGTTGTTTGTGTTCGCGCTCTTTGTAATTATTGCCATTTGGACTTGACAATCCAATAAGAGCGTTTAATTCCCGAATATCTAATAAATGGTCTTTCATGTTTAGCTTGTGTACTCCTTCAAAAATATTTGTGATGGTATAAATGAAAATAAAAAAGCTGCGGGTATCATTCCGCAGCTGTAAACAAGCTAAATTGGTGTTGCATACGGAATGATAGAATAAAACGTAATTTACACAGAAACAAAGCCGCATTAACCGGCAAATTTTTCTGTTTAATTGTGTTTTATCTATCTTTCCCGTACACATTTATATTGCTGATGTAATCCAATATCAAATGTGCCGAATATCATCGGCTCCTTTAGTTTATATCATCACAGGCTAACAATAGCAAATATATCCGGTATCTGTCAAGTTTTGTGTTTTCAGTGTGTGTTTTCAGTGGCTTTTCCCTAATAAATATAATACAATATCCGCAGAATAGAGGGATGAATGTGGATAAGTACAAACATTTCGAAAATTTATCCGTTACAGCCGGGCTTGGCATCACAATTCTTGATGTATCGGGACAAATATTATTTGAATCTTCTGTTCATGCCATAGGGGCAGATTTTCTTAACACGTTGTATGCAAAGTTGGATTGCGCGGAAAGCTGCCGCATTGCTTTTTTGTATGGATGTTACCAATCCCGCCGTTTTGGCGGGCGGTATATTTTTTTCGCGCCGTCCGGGTTGGTATATTGTGCCGCTCCGTTGTTGGACGGTAAAGGCAAAATGCTTGCGGGTGTACTTGCCGGGCCGTTTATCCTTACAGACCATGACGATTACATTAATTTTGATATGCGGGACCATGCCTTACTTTCTGCCGAAGACATCGACCTGTTGCGGGAGGGCGTGTATTCGGTGCCCTGCATCTCGCCAAAGCAGGCACACGCCGTCGGTGAGCATTTGTACTATGTAGTTTCTACATTCTCTTTACAGACGGAATTGTTGGAAGCCGTGCCCGTGCAAACAGATATGTTTTCATCCACTTACTCTATTGAAAAAGAAGACGAGCTTTTGCTTGCAATTAGCAAAGGGGATATTCACACTGCCAACGTAGTGCTGGGGGATATTCTTAGGCAAATGCTGCTACATAACGGAAGTAATATTGAGGTTTTACGTTCACGCGTGGTAGAGTTGACTGTACTGTTATCGCGTGCGGCGTTAAAAGGCGGCGCGGATATAAATGCAATTTTAGGGCTGAATTATGGATACCTGCGGGAAATAGACAGCTTTTCCTGTGTAGAAGATATTGTACTGTGGCTGCACATGGTTACACGGCGGTTTACAGAACATGTATTTGAGTTTTCCGGCGCGAAGCACATGGATATTATTTACAAAGCCATCGACTACATTAAACGCAATTATGCTGCAAAGCTGACACTGCGAAAAATTGCCGGCCATTTATTTATCAGCCAGCAGTATTTTTGCCGTATCTTTAAAGAAGAAACAGGTCAAACCCCGGTTGGGTACATCACATTTGTACGGATTGAAGAGAGCAAAAAGCTGCTGCGTGATTCATCAATTAATATTGTTGATATTCCCGAACGGGTAGGCTTTAAAAGCCAAAGTTACTTTACAAAAATTTTCAAAAAAGAGACGGGTATTACGCCGGGGCAGTACCGCAGAGAAAATATTGGACGGGTGTAGAATATTGTGCAAAAACATGATAAGATAGTGTAAGACGTTGTAGCAGCAAAAAAATTATCATGATTAAAATTAGGGTAGGCGCGAAATTGCCACCTACGCATCCAAGGAGGATATTATGGCTTTGTTAGAAAACATTTCTGCCGCATTGCAGGCAGGTAAAGCGAAAGACGTTGCACAGCTGGTGCAAGAAGCTATGGACAGCGGCATTTCGGCACAAGAAATCCTTGACAATGGCCTGTTGGCCGGTATGAGTGTAATTGGAACTAAATTTAAAAACAACGAAGTATATGTGCCGGAAGTTTTGATAGCCGCAAGGGCTTTGAACAAAGGTACCGAGCTGCTAAAGCCAAAACTGCTTGAAGAAGGCGTAGAGCCTATTGGCAAAGCAGTTATTTGCACAGTTAAAGGCGACTTGCATGATATTGGCAAAAACCTTGTAAAAATGATGCTTGAAGGTGCCGGTTTTGCTGTAATAGACCTGGGTGTAGATGCTTCTGACGAAAAAATTGTTGAAGCCGTTAAAGAACATAGCCCGCAAGTGGTTTGCCTATCTGCCTTGCTTACCACAACAATGAACCAATTGCAAACAGTGGTGGAATCTTTAAAAGCTGCCGGAATTAGAGAAAATGTAAAAGTCATGGTTGGCGGCGCACCTGTAACCCAGGCATTCTGCGACCAAATTGGTGCAGACGCTTACGCCCCGGACGCGGCCACAGCTGCCGAAGTTGCAAAATCATTTGTAGCAAAATAATTACTTATATGGAACGAGCCCGATGTTACTGTCGGGCTTGTTTTGGTTTTATGTTACGATGTTTTTCTTCGCGGCCTTAATTTTATAAGAGAATGCGGCAGTTTCCTTATGATACTTTCCTCTATACGATGTCTATTTTTTTGGAGATATATCCCTGCTAAAATCAACGATATTCCTATTGCTGTAAGAGCAAAAGGGAAAAAAACCGAACGTCGGAAAATCTCCCATGATAATCTGCTCAAAAGTTGTATTAGTCCTATGCTCCCAAATACCAAAATTACATTTCTGTTGATAAACAGGGAAAACAATATCATTAAAACAGACGCAAAACCAAGCAGTAAAAACCCGAAAATATTATTATTACTAAAATTTGACAAACCGGCTAAGAATGTCATGGAACCAAAAAGATACAGCCAAAATGAGTAATCTTTCTCGAACTTCAAATCGGCAAAATATCCGACAGCAACCATACAAAATCCAAACACTTTTGTAATGAGAAGTTGTTGCTCCCATGTTAATGAGACTGTGCTGTTTATTACCGCCACTATATCCATTGAGAAAAACCATAATGCCACCGAAATTAGAAAGACATGAAACGGGAATTTAGTTTTTATAAGAGTAATGGAAGCAACAAAAATTGTACCTACTTCAATTACGATCCATCTTCCACGTATCCATACAAAAAAATCGTTAAAATGCCCCCATTCTTGCCAAATACCCAATGCCTCCAGCACAGAAAAAATAAAAAGCGGTGTTACGGCTATCGGCACAGTAAACAACAACCCTCCCGCGATTTCCATCTTCTTTTTGAACAACACAAAATAACCGGCAATTAAAAACAGCACAAAGTAGGCAGCAGAAATAATACTCACTCCAATTGCTCCGAAGCTGTCCCAGCTATTTAACATTAGCCATGTCATCGCCGAAATAATCAACAATGCCCCTATATAATACAGCACTTTCTGAAACTTAGTCACTTGCTTGTCAGAACGCTGTATATGTTGTCTGAATTGCTCCACTTGTTCTATTGTAAAAATATTATTTTGTATAGCTTCATCAAGATGCTCGTCAGTATATCTCATGGTTTATAACGCTCCTTGTTTATAAACAATATAATCAATGCTCATCTGACTACTTGCGACAGTAGTAACTATATCATAAGCAAACGACGCTCTCAACTACATATAAAGCGCAATTTCCTAGAGTACAAAAACCCGCCTGGTTATCCAAGCGGGTTAGTTAATAAAGCAAAAGCCAAAATCAGCTATGCCTTTCTTTTTTTCTGTATCCTATTCAATTTCCATTTCAC
>JGI20163J15578_10000398_pt1 | contig 17985 bp, 14 predicted proteins | sample TergutCu122P1_FD_15578 | JGI IMG/M metagenome (IMG submission 15578)
GGTTCCTGGCATTGCATACTTATATACATTAGTGTAAATATTGTCCAGGATTCTCCACATTCTTTTTCCATCTACATAGATGGTCATAGAATCATCTGGTATATTAGATATCATAGTTAAGTTTTTCTTAGCAAAACGCTCCTTAAACTCTCCTTCTACTTGATTAAGCATTTCTGTTAGGTTAATATCCATTCTCTCCAAGGTTACATTTCCACTACTAACCTTTGAAGCTTCAACCACATCTTCTGTTAGTGTTTTTAATCGTTCAGCTTTAGCTTCTAATACATCTAAATAACCTAGTACCTTAGGATCTGAAAACTTCTCTCTTTTAAGCAGATCAATATAATTTATAATAGATGTTAATGGTGTTTTAATATCATGAGATACATTGGTTATTAAATCCGTTTTCATCCTCTCACTTCGCATCCCTTTTTCCACGGCATGATGCAATCCATCTCCTATGCTATTTACTAGTTTTGCTGTTTCCAGATTTACACCTCTCATTTTATCTAAAGGAATTTGATAATCAACATCACCTGAGGCAATTTCCTCAATTCCTTTGATAATACGGTTCTTACCAATTGCCATAATTGCTATGTAATATATAACTACTGCATTAAACAACAGCATAGAAATTATAAAGAATGGATGATTAATCAATATACAAAACCAATTCACAAGGATAACAGCTACAGCAAATCCTATTGCTTTCCAGGTAATGCTAATATTTGTTAGAATCATTTTGGTTAATTCAATAAATGCTTTTAGTATACTATTATTCCAAAGAGTTTTTGCCTTTACTCTTCTAACTAAACTTAAATAACCAAACAAGAACATGGTCCAGGTAATGAAGATGACAAATCCCAAGGCTATATACTCAAAAAATCGTCCTATATGACGCCACCCTATGTCACCAACCATCATTATAAAGAATATCCAAGAGCCAAATATTAAGATAGCTGATAGTTCTGTTTTCCATTTATCGAACCCGATAAGTTGAACCTCACCACCTCTAACTTTTTTACCACTGGCTACAGTCAACCACACAACCACAATAAGCAAAGCCATTATAGAAGCAATAAACAAAGGGAAGAAAGTACCTACAAAAGGAATAAAACTTCCATAGAAAAATTGGGAATCAAAATAGAACTCATCATGAATTGGAAAACTCATGTCTACTGCTCCAATAAAGAATCCTGTTCCAATCGGCATATTCACAAAGACATGGTAATCTCGAAGTCCTTCGATATTAGTTTCAAAGTCTACTCGAGTTGAACCCACTCTAACATACTTTATATTTTCATCATTTACAATGGATTCTACACTAGCTGCCACATTGTTAAAGTCCTCAAACTCACTACGATTGGTTATAACTCTTTCATTTGCTTCATCTACAAAGAGATAGATAAAGTTAGAGTTTCCTTCAGTATATTGCCACCTCATATTCATAGGTGTTCGCCAGGCTAGATCCCAAAGAACATTTTCCAACATAATAGAAATTTCGTTTAGCCTACCATTTAAATTAGGATTGTTATTTACCAGATCCAACAAACTATCAGCACCTGCAGGTGGAAAGTGCTGGGCTATTATGTCTAGATGCCACCAGTTGATATAAAGAACATCTCCATCAGAATCACGGACCAAATTCGGAAAATGTGGTATGGCAAAACTCTCCATCTGCATATTCCCCCGCTCATCCACTTCAATGTAATCTTCATGAGGCCACATCCTATCTTCTATATCTTCATCCCAGTACCAGTACCTGTCATCTATATCATGTTGCCACATTTCTCGCTGCATATCCCCAGTCATATCATCAAAGGTGAATACAGAAACTACATTTCCCTGCCCATCAAACACTATATTCGTTATAGTTCCATCTCCCGTAAATTCCGTGGCTATAGCAAAATCAGGCGACCAATTCCCCCCTCTTTCCCAGGCGTATAGGATGGAGTCGAATTCACGCATGTCATAATAACTAAATGTACCATCTGGCTTCATAGCTACTACCACCGTTTCAAACTCCATACCCCAGCGATCATATCGATGCCTAAATATCTCACTCCAATCAAGCAAATCCCCTAGTCGATATGACACCCCTGATTGATTTAAATCAGAAATCCGAAAATGTCTTGCATAAAATTCAATATCCACTAATCTATCAGGGTCAAACTCTCCATCAACACTAAAAAACTCCTCAGTAGCAATACTCTCAGTAACATTGCTAACTGCATTATTAAGTGCCCATTGAAATCTTGTGGATTCGGAGTATTCCCTTGGTCTATTAAAAATATCATCGCCATGGCTTACATTTATCGCCATAACTGCATAAACAGCCATAAACCCAACTAGCAGATATGACACTACAATTAAAAACCCTTTCATTATATTATTTCTATGCCAATTACCTTTCATTATTATCTCCATTCTTCATCGTAATCTTCAGTATAATCTTACAATCTTCCTTCGCAGCTTTTTATTACCCTAGATTTTCTCCATCTTGTATCCCACGCCCCATACTACCTTTACATATCTAGGCTCTTTAGGATTGATCTCAATTTTTTCTCGAATGTTTCTGATGTGAACTGCAACTGTGTTCTCCACCCCTATAGCATCCTCATTCCAGATAGTTTCGTAAATCATAGTAGTGGAAAATACTTTCCCCCGGTTCTTTAGAAGTAGCAGTAAAATACTATACTCAATGGGAGTTAGTTTAACTTGTTCACCATCAACAGTTACCTCTTTCAAATCATCGTCCAATGTTAATCCACCATTTGTGTATGTGTTTTCTGCTTTTTCATCAGTGTTTCCGCCCAAATGGTTAAAACGTCGTAGTTGGGATTTTATTCTAGCAACTAACTCCAAAGGGTTAAAAGGTTTAGTAACATAATCGTCAGCCCCAACATTTAATCCTAATATCTTATCCGCGTCCTCTGATTTAGCCGAAAGAATAATAATGGGAACTTTATTTTTACTCTCTCTAACTTTCAGCGTTGCTCGGATTCCATCAAGCTTTGGCATCATTATATCAATTACTAATAAATCCACCTTTTCAGAATTTATTACATTTAATGCTTCAATACCTGTGTAAGCCTTTAGGACGTGGTACCCTTCTCCCGTTAAATAAATTTCGATTGCATCTACAATATCCTTATCATCATCACAAACTAAAATATTATACATAATAATGCACCTCCTACGTTCCCATGGCTAAATAGTAAATTGAAAATGTTAATAATATAAGTTGAAAATTCTGAAGAATTTCTGAAGATTTTGAATCCAGTAGAGGGCGGTCTATAGTCTCTCTACTCGCCCTCGGCACACAGAAAAAAGCAACCTAATATCTTTGATAGATAAGGTCACCTTTACTTGGTTTATCTAAGCAACCAATAAGTACAATATGATTTTGGAGTAAATCATTAATTCTTTTCCCTTTCATTACCATATTTCTCTCCCAAATTGGTAATTGTGCCATCCTCTTCTTGGATATCTATATTGTTAAGCTGACAGCGCAAATTTCTCTTAAATGCCTCAACATATTCTTTACGCAAAGCTTTTTGTTCACTCTTTTCTTCATCTGTTAACTGGCCCTTTTTCCCTTTATGATATAACTCATTAATTCTATGAATTTTCTCTTGATTCATTTCATCCTCCATAAACTTTAATCCATTTTCCATTCAAGTATACTTTTGCATGCATTGGCGGGCTACTACAACAACCGCATTTTCCTTACTAATCTTAAAATCACTATCCCTTTTGGTAAGGCTATAATATCACTTTCCGATAATGCACCAATTTTTAACACACAAACACCATAGACCACCATTGCCACAAATATTGCCACTGTGGCAGGTATAAATCTCCCCCCCACAATAAAATCAAACAATCTATAAATTCCAAAAGCAACTACTCCCATAATTAAAGAGGCAATTCCCGGTTTCATAAATGTTGTTACTATTTCTTGGCGATAGCCACTATGGATCCTGATAGAGCGCACATTTAGATAGCACATACAAACGGCAAATATTACATTACTAACTACCAATGCGTATACATGCCAGTTAAACACCACCAGCATAATAACTAAGGCAATTAGCTGAATAATCAAAGATATAGCGGCATTTTTTACAGGCTCTTGCATTTTATTAAGTCCCTGGAGAATTGAATTACTTACGTTTACCCAGGAATACAACACAATCATAATAGCCCCAATAGCTAGAAGCTGTGCTGATAAACGCAACCATTCTGTTTGGTTAAACAATAGAAAAATAATTGGAGAAGCCAAAACTGCAGAACCTACAAAACTTGGCAAGGCAAACAACATAGTAAAGCGAGTGGTCTGGTTTATCTTAACGTGTATTTCCTCTTTTCTATTTGTAGCTATAGTTGCTGCAAGACTAGGTAATACCGCTGCAGCAATACCAGCAGACATAGCCAAAGGAATATTAAGGACAGGATTCACGAAATTAGTAAACAAACCTTGTAGCGTCATGTAATAACTTTCTGTATATCCCCTAGTCACCATAACGTGATTAAAAATAATTAAATTCAAAATCAGGTTAATGTTGTAGATTGCAGTGCTAAAAGTAATGGGAATAATAGTTATAATTAGAACCTTCAAAATATCTTTGTAACTTTCTTTAGTTTTGGTTCTATCATCCCGGATTTTACGATTATTAGTCTTATTGTAAGCCATAAAGGCAAAACCTAGAAATAATAATCCGGCTATTGCTCCAGCAACAGTACCCAAAGTTCCTCCAGCAGCACTATAAGCTGGTGCTAGCAATTCATTGCCTCGCTCCTGGGCTGCCCTTAGCCCAAAATTAAATAAAGCCAATGCGCCAACAATACTTATAACTGCATTAAATATCTGTTCAATAACTTGGGAGACCCCTGTTGGTACCATGGTGCCTAGCCCCTGGAAATAGCCACGCAAAACGCTCATGATGGATACAATAAATAGTCCTGGCGCCAACACTCTTAGGGCATAAGCACTCATAGGAGAATTCATTATATTACCAGCTATCCAATTGGCACCAAAAAAAATCAGCGCTGAAACGCTTAATCCTAAGATGGCCGCAAAAGCAAAAGCACATTTAAAGACACGATAGGCATTTCGCCGCTGACCTGTAGCAATTCTAGCTGAAACCAATTTAGAAATAGCAATAGGAAAACTAAAAGAGGTCAACACTAAAGCTATAGCATATATCTCAAACGCAAAGCCGTAAAATCCTCTACCTTCATCCCCTAGTATGTTGCTTAGAGGGATTCTATAAAGGGCTCCAATCATTCTTGTGATAATAGCAGCTATAGCCAGTATGCCACCTTGCAAAAGAAAATCATCTTTTCTAGTTTTAGTCTCACCTGACATCTAACACCTCTTTATATTAACCGACTCCAACACCTCTTTTTGTTTTTCTTCCATAACTAAACGCTCTGCATGTTCTACATGGTTATAGCCTAGCAAATGTAACATGCTATGAGCCATTAAAAATGCAAACTCTCGTTTCACCGAATGATTATATTTAGTTGCCTGTCTCAAAATTGTTTCAACAGAGATTACTATATCCCCTAAAACCAACTCTTTTGAATCTTGATTGAATAGTGAATCAAAATTCATTTTGAAACTACTAAAGTCTGCTGGCTTATCAAATTCAATCATGGGAAAGGATAAAACATCCGTTGGTTGGTCTATCCCTCGATAGGTTTTGTTAATTTCATGAATATTATCATCATCTGTTAAAAGCAGATTTACTTCCACCTTATAAGGGCACTTTTCTAGTTCCAGCACAGTGGCGATAATCTGGTTGCCAATCTCAAATACATCAAACTCAAATGAATAATTTACTTCATCCTCAATAAATAAGCTCATCCTAAATCCCCCCTGGATAACTTCCTATTTTCTTCAATTAATTTCTTTACTATAATAGTACTATATTTATACTTCTACTTCATTTCTACTTTTACTTCTCTATTAACCTTTAGTTCTTTTTATACTTCTGCCTTTAGTTTTTTGATTGTTTTCCTTGTTTTCATATTTTTCGTATGCAACAACAATTTTTTGAACAAGAGGATGACGCACAACATCTTTACTAGTTAGTGTGCAGATATTTATCCCCTCAATGCCTTTAACCACCTTTATAGCTACATCTAGCCCTGAAATGGCTCCTACAGGTAAGTCTCTTTGGGTTGCATCTCCTGTAACAACTACTTTAGAACCAAAGCCGATTCTTGTAAGGAACATCTTCATCTGAGCTGGAGTAGTATTTTGAGCCTCATCCAATATAATAAATGCATTATCCAAGGTACGCCCTCTCATGTAAGCCAAAGGTGCTACTTCAATTAAACCCTTTTCAGAATTTTTAATAAAGCTTTCAGCACCCATAATTAAATATAGAGCATCATATAAAGGGCGTAAATATGGATCAATTTTACTTTGTAAGTCTCCAGGCAAAAACCCAAGCTTCTCCCCTGCCTCAATAGCTGGACGAGTTAAAATAATCCTACCAACCTCATCATTTTTAAATGCAGTAATTGCCATGGCCATGGCTAGGTAAGTTTTTCCTGTCCCTGCTGGCCCCAAAGCAAAAGTTACCATGTCTTTTCTAATGGCATCTACATATTTCTTTTGTCCTAGTGTCTTAGGTTTTATAGGTTTTCCTTGGGTAGTGTGACAAATTAAGTCCTTGTCTATAGTCACTATACCTTCTTCCATATTTTCATAAACTAGAGAAATAGCATAGTCGATATTTTGTTCAGTAATGGCATTGCCCCTTTTAGATAGCTCTAAAAGTTGACAGAGAATGCGTTTAACCTTTTCCCCATTACTTTTCTCACCTAATATTTTGATTTTACCGTCTCTATCAATTATAGTTACATGAAAAGTCCGCTCCAATTTCTTGGCATATTCATCAAACTGACCGAAGACATTGCCTTCGTGCTCATTAGGTATTTCTAATATTATTTCCGAAAGACTCATTCACATTACCCTTTCCTATTTCTACGCACTATAACAGAACGCTCTATATAGACCAAAACTCTTTAGTAACGTCCTTAAACAAAATACTTTTATACTATTTACAATTTTATCACTATTTCAAAATATTGCAATGTTATTATTTTACAACCAGGTTTTTGTCTCTAGTATCAGGACGCTCAAAAGCGTTGGCCCTTAGCTAGACATAAGCCCACTAATTTTATCCGCCACCATATCACAAAACTTATCAAAATCAGGATCTTCATGTTGGTATTTAGGATTTTCTAAAATATAGTCAATAGTACGACTGACACCTTGGTCAAATCTCATGGTAGCCATAAATCCTGGAACTAGCCTTTTTAGCTTACTATTATCAAAAATAACACTTACCGACTTATCACCAAGTAACCCACCTTCAAAATCGTATCCTACTTGTTTGCCTAATTTAATAACTTGCTGAGAGGTTACATAACAAGGATTCAATTTTACTCCTAGCTTTCTTGCTATGATTTCGTATATTTGTGTCCAGGAAAGGCTTTCATCGCTGGTAATCTGAACAGCTTGCCCAATAGCATGAGGATTACTTAGTAGGCCAATAAATCCATTTGCAAAATCAGTGTTATGAGTAAGAGTCCATAATGAGCTTCCATCTCCATGAATAAGTACAGGCTTCCCTTCTTGGATTCGTTTAATAACTGCCCAAGAGGCACCTCCATGAATTGCTGTAGGAACTGATTTGTTTCCATATGTATGACTTGGGCGAACAATAGTAAGTGGAAAACCACCCTCTCTAAAACGTTCCATTAACCATTCCTCACAAGCAATTTTATCTCTTGAGTACTGCCAATAAGGGTTTGATAAAGGAGTGCTTTCATTAACTACAACATTAACAGATGGCTTTTGATATGCAGATGCAGTGCTGACAAAAACATACTGCTTTGTAATATCTTTAAATAAACCATAATCCCTTTGAACATCTTCCAATTTAAAAGCAATAAAGTTGGCTACTACATCAAATTTGCGGCCTACAAGTAAAGCTTCCATTTCCTCCACCTTATGATAATCACCACAAAGAAGCTCGGCACCCTTGGGTGCAGAATCTTTTTTATTACCTCTGTTAAGTAATGTAAGCTCATGTCCATCTCTTTGTAGTTGCCTAGAAATCTCTGAACTTATAGTACCTGTACCACCTATTATTAATATTTTCATTTTACATATCCTCCGTTTTTCTATTAAGAAGTTTCTATTGGCGTTCCACTAAGGATGCCACGCTTCGCCAATTGATTAAGAAAAAGCTTTCAGTTGACTACGAAAGCTTTTCTTTAACTACTTATGATAGGGTTCTCCATTAATTATTCGATATCCTCGATACACCTGCTCCAACAAAAGTACCCTCATTAGTTGATGAGGAAAGGTCATTTTGGAGAAGCTTAAACTATAATCAGACTTTGACAAAATATTCCTCCCAAGTCCAATTGAACCACCAATTACAAATTGGATGTGGCTCACACCCAAAACCCCTATTTTTTCGATTTTATCAGCTAAATCTATAGAAGTAAGCTCTTCCCCCCCTATTTCCAAGGCAACAACATAAGCATCATCTCTAATGTGTTTTAATAGCTTTTCTCCTTCTTTTTCCCGAATTATATCCTCCATTGCACTACTTGCATTATCAGGTGATTTTTCATCAGGAACTTCAATAATATCCAACTTACAATATCTAGAAAGCCGTTTGCTGTATTCATAAATTGCTTCTTTTATGTATTTCTCTTTTATTTTCCCCACTGCCAGAATCGTAATTTTCATAATTTCCCCACAGCTTCCCACATTAGTAAAACCAGTATTCAAAAGACCCTTGCCCTTTCCTATAAAGGGTGCGTATTCAAAGCTTATATTTGCCTCCTGGCTATAACTCCAAGATAAAGTTTCTAACGGTTGGTTCGGTTTCTCTTCCTGTTAGATTATTTACCAAAATGGCGCTAAATATAGTTCTACCTTCTGGCATGTCTATAGGCCCTACATATACTTGCGATTCGGCAGTAGGTACACTTCCATCCATAGTAAAGTGAGCTGTATACCCTTCTGGTACCTGAATTGATATTAGGGTTGGTTCCTGATACAAGCCTGTTAATGGAATCACCACAGGTGCCGATGCTGTTGGTAATTCAATATTATATGTTCCTGAAACAGTCAAACTAGGTATCCCAAAAGCATTAATAGCAAAGGCTCTAATAACGTGTACTCCCTCGGTTAGCAAAATAGGCTCTATATATACTGGACTAAACATGGTAGGTTCGCTTCCATCTACAGTAAAATGAATAACGCTGTATTCATCCCCATGGATGGCAACCTCTTGAACCTCTCCAAAATTCCCATCCTCAAGCCCTAAAACAGGTGGGTTTGACACATAATTTTCCAACGCTTCCAAAACACTTTCATCAGCTCCATCAAGTAAGATACTAATTTTCAATAACTGATCCGTTTCCAGATAGAACTCAACAGTGGCTCTAAACAAAGCTATATTAGCTCCTTGCCCATCAAGAGCATTCAAAAACAAAGATTCTGCCTCATCCACCCTATTGTCATGAATAAATACTCTCGAAAGCCCTACATAGGCTTCAGCTCGATGGGGAATTCTGTCAATTGCTCTTCGAAACAAAACTTCTGCATCCAGCATCTGCCCTGCCAAGAAAGCCTGATTTCCTCGGTTAACTATTCCTTGATATGAGTTATGATTGGCAACAAAGGCAATTATGCCAACAAATACCAATGCAATGAATAACATTATAAAAAAGCGTTGTATTCTTTGTTTAGAAAAAAGAAACTTGCGCTTTTTTTTCTTTTTTTCTGTTTCTACAGGTTTTTGTGATGTTATGTTTCTTGAAGAACTACTTCCTGTACTTCTTATATTTCTTCTTTCTGCTCGAACCTTATCTATATCTTCTTGGTTAATTATTCTAGTGGTATAACCTGATTCATATGCATTTCCATGGCGATGCCTGCTTATATTTCGTACATCAATAGGCCTAGTAGCATCACGAACACCACCTTGCACCTCCCGTGTTATAACTTCATCCAAGGGATTGTAATCAGGCACGACTTGAATGTCTCTACCGCACCGATTACAGGCAATGGCGTTTTTAACAATAATTGAATCACAATGGGTACATCTCATATAACATATTCTCCCTACTTACGTACTGACTCGATACAATTATTCATTAGCATTGCAATAGTCATAGGTCCTACTCCCCCAGGGACCGGGGTTATGGCCGATACTTTATGGATAACATTATCAAAATCAACATCTCCACAGAGTTTATTGTTTTCATCACGGTGGATACCCACGTCAATTACAACCGCTCCATCCTTAATATAATCAGAGGTAACAAATTTTCGCCTTCCAATGGCAACAATTAATATATCCGCTGTTTTTGCCAAGGCTTTTAAATCCCTCGTCTTAGAATGAGCCACCGTAACAGTAGCGTTTTCTCGTATCAAAAGAGCTGCCATTGGTTTCCCAACAATATTACTTCTGCCAATAATGACACAGTTCTTTCCTTCAATAGAAATACCAAAGCGTTTTAAAAGCTGGATTACCCCAGCAGGAGTACATGACAAAAACCCCTTCTCTCCAATCCAAAGACGTCCTACATTCATAGGATGGAATCCATCAACATCTTTATCTGGATCAATTGTTTTAATAATCAGATCTTCGTCAATGTGGCCAGGCAGTGGCAATTGAACCAAGATACCATTTACATCATTATCGGCATTTAATTTCTCTATCACTGCTATTAATTCTTCTTGTGAAATGTCTCCTGATAGCTTATGGGATAATGATTTGATACCTAATTCCTCACAAGATTTCCTTTTGCTATTTACGTATACTGAAGAAGCTGGATCATCTCCTACTTGTACAACTGCTAGGCAGACATTTATTCCCTTTTCTCCAAGCATTTCTATCTCTGCTTTTAACTCATCTTTTATTTCATTTGAGATTATCTTCCCATCTATTAGCTGTGCCATATATTATTCCCTTCTAGAGTTCTTAAAACAGTCCTGTTATTTTTCCGTTTTCATCTACATCGATGCTATTTGCCGCTGGAACCTTGGGAAGCCCTGGCATAGTCATAACAGCCCCTGTTAAGGCTACTACAAATCCAGCGCCTGCATTAACATAAACTTCTCTAACAGTAATTTTAAAGTTCTCTGGACGACCTAGTTTAGTAGGATCATCAGATAAAGAATATTGATTTTTGGCCATACAAACCGGAAAATGGCCAAAGCCCATATCTTCAATCTTACTTAATTGGTTCTTGGCAGTGGGCTCAAAAACAACTTCATCCGCCCCATATATTTCCTTTGAAATAGTCTCAATTTTCTCCTTTAGGGATAAGCTCATGTCATATAGAGGTTTATAATCCTTATCATTTTTCTCCAATACTTTTAGAACTTCATTTGCCACTTCAACACCACCTGCACCACCATTTTCCCAGACTCTAGAAATAGCAAATGCACACCCTCTATCTTCACAGAATCTGCGGACAAACTCTTGCTCAGCCAATGTATCAGTAACAAAGGAATTTAAGGAAACTACCACAGGGATGTTAAATTTCCCAAGGTTTTCAATGTGCTTTTCAAGATTAACAATACCTTTTTCTAATGCTTCCAAATTTTCCTTGAATAAATCAACCTTACTAACACCACCGTTGTACTTCAAAGCTCTAACTGTTGCCACAACAACTGCCACACTGGGCTTTAAACCTCCAATTGGGGATTTAATATTTAGGAATTTCTCTGCCCCCAAATCCGCTCCAAAGCCTGCCTCTGTAATAGTTATATCGCTAATCTTAAGGGCCATTTTTGTAGCTCTAATACTATTACATCCGTGAGCGATATTAGCAAATGGGCCTCCATGAATCAAAGCTGGTGTATGCTCTAGGGTTTGAATAATATTAGGTTTAATGGCTTCTTTCAATAAGGCTGCCATTGCTCCAGCCGCTTCTAATTGGGCTGCTCTAACTGGCTCACCTGCAAAATTGTATCCTACAATAATGTCTCCCAATCTCTTTTTTAAATCACATAAGTTCTCCGCCAAACAAAGAATAGCCATTATCTCTGAGGCAACTGTAATGACAAAATGATCTTCTCTAACCATTCCATCTGCTTTCTTACCAAGTCCAATTACAATATTTCGAAGAGCTCTATCATTCATATCTAGACAGCGTTTAAAAGTAATTGACCGAGGATCAATTTGTAAAACATTGCCTTGTTGAATGTGATTGTCTAAAAGAGCTGCTAATAGATTATTTGCTGAAGTAATAGCATGGAAATCACCTGTAAAATGCAAGTTCAAATCCTCCATAGGAACCACTTGGGCATAACCCCCTCCTGCAGCTCCACCTTTCACTCCAAAACATGGCCCTAAAGAAGGCTCCCTTAAAGCTACAATGGCCTTTTTGTTAAGATAAGCCATGGCTTGTCCTAATCCAATAGTGGTGGTGGTTTTCCCTTCCCCTGCTGGAGTTGGGTTAATTGCTGTAACAAGAACTAACTTGCCATCAGGATTATCTTTAACCTTATCCCAATACTCATCAGATAGTTTCGCCTTATACTTGCCGTATAATTCTAAATCATCCTTTTCAATTCCAATTTTAGCAGCAACTTCCTCAATAGGTCTCATCTCAACTTCTTGTGCAATCATGATGTCAGTTTTCATAAATCAAATCCTCATTTCGTTAATTATTTCTTTTTATTCTATTTTTCTATTCTATTCTATTCTATTCTATTCTATTCTATTCTATTCTATTCTATTCTATTCTACTCTACTCTACTCTACTCTACTCTATTCCATTTTCTTCTAAGTACCTTTCAAACTCCTCTTTAGACATAAGAATATTTCGAGGTCTTGTGCCTTCCTCACCACTGACAAATCCGGCTTCGTGTAATTGATCCATAATTCTAGCGGCTCGATTAAATCCAATTTTAAATCTTCTTTGTAACATACCGATAGAGGCCTTCTCCTTGTCTATAATCAAAAACCCTGCCTCGGCAAAGTATGAATCCCTTTGTTCTTCATTTTCTGTAGCTTGAGTAACTGAACCAGGATACTCAGTAGTAGCGTTTCCATTTAAGTAATCTTCTATATTTTCGCTGTCACTATCAATAGTGATGTCCAGTGTCTCACTAACCTTATTGGCTTCCTTTTTCAAAAAGTCCACTATTTTGTGTACCTCAGTATCAGAAACGAAAGAGCCTTGGACTCGAACAGGTTTAGGATAACCACTTGGGTAGAATAACATATCCCCTCTTCCAAGTAATTTTTCAGCTCCATTCATATCTATAATTGTTCTAGAATCCACTCCTGATGTAACTGAAAAGGCAATTCTTGAGGGCATATTAGCTTTAATTAAACCTGTTATTACATTTACAGAGGGCCTTTGGGTGGCAACAATTAAATGTAGTCCTGCCGCTCTTGCCAATTGAGCCAGACGGCAAATTGCTCCTTCAACTTCACTTGGAGCTATCATCATTAAGTCTGCCAACTCATCCACAATAATAACAATTTGTGGCAAGGGATTTAATACCACCTTGGACTTTTCACTTTCCTGATAGTCAGCCTCAAAAGCAGCTATATTATCCTTGTCAATTGACTCCTCTGGCTCCTCTGGTTTTGCATTCTCTGCATTAATAAACTCTACCTTTTCATTATACCCAGCCAAATCCCTTACACTAAATTCGGCAAACAGTTGATATCTTCTAGACATTTCTGCTACCGCCCAATTTAACGCTCCAGCGGCTTTTTTAGGATCTGTTACTACATCATATAATAAGTGAGGTATTCCATTATAAACACTTAGTTCAACTACTTTAGGGTCTATCATAATAAGTCTAACCTTATCAGGGTCAGCTTTATAAATGAGACTCATTATAATAGTATTAATACATACCGATTTACCAGCACCAGTTGCCCCTGCAATTAACAAATGAGGCATTGTAGCAATGTCTGCAACAATAACCTTACCTGCTATATCTTTTCCAACTGCAAATGATAGGTTAGAAGGACTATCCGCAAATTCCTGAGACTCTAATAACTCCCGTAACAAAACAGGTGTATTCTCTTTGTTTGGAACTTCAATACCTACAGCCGCTTTTCCTGGAATAGGTGCTTCAATTCTCAAGTCCGAGACAGCAAGATTAAGCTTTATATCGTCGGCCAAACCAACAATCTTACTTACCTTAACTCCTTGCTCAGGTTGCAACTCATAACGAGTTACAGCAGGACCACGGCTTGCGTTGATAACCTTTACATGGACTCCAAAGTTCATTAAAATTTCTTCTAATCGCCTAGCAGTAGATAATAAATGAGCTTCGCTATCTCCTCCTCCTTTTCTCCCTTTTGAAAGGAGGTTCAATGAAGGCTTACGGTAGTTGGTTATTTTTCTTTCCTTCAACTTTCCGCCTATGTTACTTTGCATAATGTCACTTTCATTGTTAATGGCATCTGGCGAAGCACCACCTTCTTTAGAAGATCTGCCTGGCAAAAACTCACTAGGATTTAGTTCCACAGGAGCAATGTCTGCAGGAGAAAGCTCCATTGGAGTAACGGATGTGGGAGACCCCTTTACAAGGCTTGGCTCTATAACAGTGTATTTGTCATCTATAACCTCACCAGGAATTGTAATGTTAGGGGTAGCAACATTCAATTGAGGTTCACTATTGCTTAAATCAATTTCAGTAAACAAGCTTCGGCTTTTTGTTCCATCCGCTACCTGATTCTCTCCTAGCCCACCAAATCCATCTACCTCTTTTGTAGCCTCAAAAGTCTCAGGGATTAATTCCACTACATCGGCCTTTTTTGACTTTTTCTTTGTGCCAAAGATATTTGTCATTACATTTTTCGAAGGAGGGATTATTCCATCTGCTTTTTGGGCTAATCTCATTTCTCCTTCATCATCTTCATAAAACTCCTGCTGATTATAGCTTTTAGTTTTGTCATAGACTTTTTTGCTTTCTCTGCCAATGAGGGAAATAATTGGCTTTCCAGAGATAACAATCATACAAATAATAAGTATTATTGCAACTACAAAATAAGTTCCTATTAATCCAATTAGGGGAACAAGAATATTGATAAAAATACCCGCAACAAAGCCACCCCCTGTGCCTGTTTCTCTAGAATTGAGAAAATAGTCAATAAAACTTGTGTCAGGTGTATAGGAATTAACAATAAGCTCTCCCAATATTGCAGTACAGATTAATCCTAGAATAACAAAGAAAGCTTTTTTTCTTCGGTTTTTGTAAATGTCCAATTTAACTTTACTGATTCTCTTGGATTTTTGTTTGCTTCTTGCTACATAAAGTCTAAAGACAATAAGAGGCATAACAACTAGAGGCACAACATATGCCAAAAAGCCGAAAACACCAAACATAAATCTTGAAACGGCATCTCCCACAACTCCTATAATCCCAAAGTTAGCTAAAAATAATAACACACATAAAGCAATAGTTACCAAAATAGCTACCTCATAAAAAATAGATGATTGTGTTATTTTCTGGGTTTGGTCTGCTTTTTTGTTATCAGTATTAGTTTTTTTTGTTTTGTTACCAGCCATTATAATAAATCGCCCCCTATATATGTGACATACTCCCACCACTTAGTACCACATTTAGGAATAACTAAATGCTCTCACTTGAAGTGGAGGCTTCTCCTTAGATGCACCTAATGGTGCGAGTATAGACTTTTCTGACAATGATAGTTCTTCTAAGACAAGTACATTTCTTCTAGATTAACAACCATTTCAGAATATAATTCCCTACATTCTTCATTTTTCTCATCTTGAATCAACTTAATACATGGATTCAAATAATCATTCCATATTTTATCGTAAATCTTTGCTGCCCCATTATCACGGTTAATAATGTTAACTATTGTTGGAGCAATATCATAATATTCATCAACTAACTTTTGCCCGTCTTCAAAACTTAACAAGTAATTATCACGATAATCCCTAAGCAAAGTAAGCTCATAGCAATCATCAGACTTTTGCAAACTATGACATACAGCAGCGCTAATGTAACAAAATCCTCTTTTAAATCCACCATCTATATTAGCTACCGTAGAAACTCCAATTTTGCTGTTAGGCATTTTATCGTTCCACAAATCCACAATTCTTGCAGCCAAGGCATCACTTTTATTACTCCTGATAGTACCAATCAAAGGTATAAAGTAGCACACCATATTCATATTATAATCAACTTCTTGTAGGGATTTTTTCCTTTTAGAATCTATTTCACTAATCTGCCCAGATGCATATTCTGGCAATATATTAGCTATCACCTCAAAATTATCATCTGATTCATTAAGAGCATCTGCCAATTCTAAAAGCAAACTAGAGTATTGTCTTTCTATTATTTGAATATCTCCTACATAACTCTTTTTGTTAATTCGCTTCCCATAGGTGGCGTTAAAAAGATCTATCAGACCTTCTCTTATTTTATCTTGATCCATTATCTCTCCTTCTAATCCTAAATCCAGTTAGGTTCAAGTCATCTTACATTGTGATATACATCTTGCACATCGTCATCATCTTCTAACAGTGCTAGAGTTTTTTCTATATTCTTAATATCTTCTGGATTGGATAGTTCTACATGGGTCTGAGGTATCATAGTCACAGTAGCATTAGCCATAGCAACCCCCTCTTCCTCCAATGTTAATCGTATATGACTAAAGTCTTTAGGCTCTGTTAAAATCTCGTAACTCTCTTCATCCTCAATAAAATCAAGAGCTCCGCTTTCTAAAGCTAGCATCATCAACTCATCGGCTTCTATATTAGTATCTTCTTTATCAATGAATATTTGTCCTTTTTCATCAAACATAAAAGAAACGCATCCAGGTGTGCCTACATTGCCATAACCTTTAGAGAATGCATTACGTACATTTGATGCCGTTCTGTTTTTGTTGTCTGTTAATGCCTTTACAATAATAGCAGCTCCGTTTGGACCATAACCTTCATAAGTTATATGCTCATAGTTATCTCCTGCACCTTCACCAGCAGCTTTTTTGATATTTCTTTCAATGGTATCACTAGGCATGTTGTTGCTTCTTGCTTTTGCAATAGCATCTCTTAATTTGCTGTTGTTGCTAGGGTCTGAGCCGCCACCTTCCTTAACTGCAACTGCAAGTTCTCTTCCTATCTTCGTAAATATTTTTCCTCGAGCGGCATCGTTTCTAGCCTTTTTATGCTTAATATTTGAAAATTTAGAATGTCCTGCCATAAAATTACTCCTACCACCAATATTTGGGCACCAAAAATAAAAGGTACTTTTATACGTCTTTACAATTTTATCACTTGTTATCATGTTTTTCAAGTATTTGCTTAAACAAGTGCATACAATCTCCCTTGCCCTCATTTTTCAAACTAACTTCCACCCCTATTCTTTTACCCTGTGGAAATTACTTCGAAAGATGAGAGGGATTGATTTTAGTCAGAGAAAGTTATAAAGTAGCAACAAATTTTGAATTTTACAAAAGTAGAACTTTACAGATGGCCCTTTTTCGTATACCATTATGTAATGAGAAATATCTTAGCTGATTCAAGTGTCAAGAGGGAGGGTGACTGAATCTTGACCGCTAAAACGAAATGGAGAGTGTGACATGACTATTTTAAACAGAAACTATATGAACCATAAATTGTCAGAGCTAGTAAAAGGCGGCGTGATAATGGATGTTATCAATGCTGAGCAAGGTAAAATAGCTGAGGCGGCAGGTGCTGTTGCTGTTATGGCTTTAGAAAGAGTTCCTTCTGATATTCGTGCTGCCGGTGGGGTTGCTCGAATGGCTGATCCAACTATTGTGGAGGAAGTAATTAATGCCGTTTCTATTCCAGTTATGGCAAAATGCCGTATCGGTCACATTGCAGAGGCTCGCGTGTTAGAGGCTTTAGGCATATATTGTATAGATGAAAGCGAAGTTTTAACTCCTGCTGATGATATATATCACTTGGCCA
>JGI20163J15578_10000401_pt1 | contig 17899 bp, 17 predicted proteins | sample TergutCu122P1_FD_15578 | JGI IMG/M metagenome (IMG submission 15578)
GACAACACTTTCTATTTAGACGGCAACATACGCCAAGTAGTAGAAGAAATGGGCGGAGTAACCCGCACTATAACCTACACTTACGACACAGCGCGTCGGCTAACTCGTGAGGAAGACATCAGCATTAAAGAACCCCTTGTAATAACTACCTGGGCAGAGTTGCGCACTGCAATTAATAATGCGCCTGCAAATATACCAACTATACTAGAATTGCCGTACGACTTATTAGCACCGAACGGTGCGGAAGGTAATGCAATTGTTATACCTGCAAACCGTGACATAACGCTAATAGGCAGCACCGGTGTATCGCCGGGTAGGTGGATTCGTCAACATAACATCGGTCAGCGTCACTTTATAGTGCCGCAAAACGCCAAGTTAACATTGGGTGCCGGTATTGTATTATGCGGCGGTGGTACAGACTCCGGCGGTGTACTTGTAACCGGCGGCGGAACATTTACAATGCTTGGCAACAGTTTTGTAGCAAACTGTAACAGAACTGCTGTCGGCGGTGCCGTAGAGATATAGCACTTTCTATTGATAACGGTTTACAAGCATGTTAAACTACAGTAATGGCATATAGTGTAGATTTAAGAAGTCGAGTAATAGACTTCATAAAGCAAGGAAATACCCATGAAGAAGCAAGTAAGGTTTTTAATGTAGGGACAACGACAATAAAAAGGTGGCAGTCGTTGCTTTCGGAAACTGGCAGTTTGGAGAAAAGACCTCTAAACAGGGGCGCAAGCATATACGAATCCGAAAAATTAAACTCCTATATAAATGAAAACCCGGATGCACTTCTTAAAGATGTAGCGGAGCACTTCGGCGGTTCGATAACCGGCGCGTTTTACGCATTAAAACGTGAAAAGCTCACATATAAAAAAACAGATTTACTACAAAGAACGCGACGAAACGGAACGGACAGCCTTCCTTGAAGAGCTTAATCAACTCCCCGAAGGGACACCCGTGGCTTACCTTGATGAGAGTGGTGTTCAGAAAGAAATGAACCGGACCCACGGTCGCGCAAAACGCGGTGTTAGGCTGTATCAAGAAACCAGCGGAAAACGAACCAAGAAAGACAATATAATCGCAGGTTATCTCAATGGGATAATCATTGCTTTGTGCGTTTATTCGTGGACAACCGATACCGAATGGTTTTGTTTTTGGTTTGAATATACTTTGATACCGTGCTTGAAACCTAATAGCGTCATTATTATGGATAATGCAACATTCCATAGTAAAGTGTATTTACCCATTATTGCCCAAGCGTATGGGCATAGGATTATTTGGCTCCCCAAATATTCGCCTGACTTAAATCCGATCGAGCACAAATGGGCAACAATGAAAACTTGGCTCCGTAATTTCTCCAAAAATTATTCCAGTATTAAGGTGGCCCTATTAGACCATTTTCAATAGAAAATGCTATATTAGCGGATTTCAATCCACGCGCCCACGAGGGGCGCGACAATTTACGCGTCTGTACCAGTGTGGCCCCGATGTATTTCAATCCACGCGCCCACGAGGGGCGCGACGATTTAGGGCTTGAAGCACCGCCTGTGGCAACACATTTCAATCCACGCGCCCACGAGGGGCGCGACGATTTAGGGCTTGAAGCACCGCCTGTGGCAACACATTTCAATCCACGCGCCCACGAGGGGCGCGACAACGCTATCACGCATGTAAAAGAATGCAGTAAATATTTCAATCCACGCGCCCACGAGGGGCGCGACGATTTATATGAAAGACAGGTGGTTGTTTAGGGGTATTTCAATCCACGCGCCCACGAGGGGCGCGACACAATACCAATGCGAATATCCAGGGGCCGCAAGGAATTTCAATCCACGCGCCCACGAGGGGCGCGACCATGGAAAACAGTACGGAAATTGCTGTTGAGTATATTTCAATCCACGCGCCCACGAGGGGCGCGACTGCGGTATTAATCCGCTCAATGGCTTTACGCGCATTTCAATCCACGCGCCCACGAGGGGCGCGACGGTTTCCACCTGAATGCACTGATATCGCCATTTGATTTCAATCCACGCGCCCACGAGGGGCGCGACCATCATTTCCGGTGCGGTGTCGTGTGCATCCATGTATTTCAATCCACGCGCCCACGAGGGGCGCGACCGAGATAGTAAATAACATAATAGACCCCACTGTATTTCAATCCACGCGCCCACGAGGGGCGCGACCTGCGCCATTTCTTCATCATCTATGCCTAAGGTAATTTCAATCCACGCGCCCACGAGGGGCGCGACCTGCTCGTCCGTTTCCCGGTTTTGCCCAGGGATGTATTTCAATCCACGCGCCCACGAGGGGCGCGACAGCAAAAACTACTAACGTTAAATCCACACATCTTTGACAATCTGTAAAGATGCGACATAAAACAATTTGGCACAATAAAAACAGACCTGCAATCTACACAATATATTGCTTTATTTTGTAAAAAATCGACAAAGTGCAGAGTGCGAATCTACGTACATAAGCATGATCGCTTATTGTTCGCACCAGCATAGCGGCATACAATACCTTCGTCTTTTTTACAAAATAAGTGGATCCGTCACACTAAAAGAAGGCTTAATTCCATAATGGTCTACCTGCCCTCTATCATTATTCATTACATAGAAACGTAAACTATCCGTTTGTAGATTAATTAATTTAACAAGCCTATCTTTAACTTTGAGCAATTGCCCTGCATCTACATTGCACTCAAAGACGGAATTTTGCACTCTTTGTCCGTAGTCTTGACAAGCTTTTGCTACTTGGCGTAAACGCTTTCGCCCGGCAGGTGTTTCTGTATTTACATCATAGGTAACTAACACTAACATTTCAATCACCTACTTCCATAAAAATGGAGGATACTCATCCAAATCCCCACGTAGAAAACGTGCGAGTAATAACGCCTGTGCATGAGGTACAATCCCCCATTGTATTTTTTCTTTTAAAAATGGATGTTCCAGTGTTTCTTGTTTGCGATTTTGCCATGCTGCCAACAAAGTCTTACGCGCATCATCAAGCAAGATTACCCCACCACTTTCTTTTCGGATAAAATCACTGGGTGCAAGCTGTCGCATATTTATCAGTTTAAGCACAAAACGATCTGCAAGTGGCGCACGCAACTCCTCCATTAAATCCAAAGCAAGGGAACGTCGGCCCGGTCTGTCTCTGTGCAAAAACCCTACAAATGGATCAAGTCCAACCCCAGAAAGCGCGGCGGCAATATCGTTTGCTAGTAATGTATACACAAATGAAAGAAGCGTGTTCACATTATCAAGCGGTGGCCTACGTGATCGCCCCCTAAAGAAAAAATCTTCTTTATTCGTCAATATCATTTGATCGAATACAGAAAAATACTGGCTTGCAGCTTCGCCTTCCAGACCAAATAGTTCACCTGCTGTTTGAGCATTACGGACCAAGACAGCAGTATCTGCTATAGATCTCGCTACACATTTGATTTTTTCTACATCTACACGCATGGCGTGGTCACGTACAGTACGCTCTAATACCCATCGGCTGTTATGCAATTTCCCCACCAGAATATTTCGTGCGATTTCCACACACTTGGTTTCATCGTCCGCATAACGATATTGAGTTCTGCGAAGCAGCACATTTCCTCGCTCTTCGCCAAAAATACTTGCCTGAAACCGCCCATTCTCTGTCATAAATGCCAAGGATATGCCTATTTGTGCGCATTTTCTCATGAGTGCCGGGCTCGCGCCTTGGCGACCAAACGTCACGATACTCTCCAAATTGTGCAGAGGCACACGGCGCAATTCAATGTTATCTTGCTTGACTACAATATTTTCGCCATCCAAAGACAAATACACATCGGGCATGGTGACGTAAAAAGTGTTAAGTAATTTTTTCATCTATATACTCCCTTACGCTGCCGACAGGTAGTTTGGGTAAACAATCATCTTTAAGAGAGCAGGAAACACACGCCTTTTTAAGTTTTACTCGTGGAGTATATCCTCGTTGATAATATCCTCGCATCTCTGCAAAGGTATCAACAACTCGCTCTCTCAATTCTGTGTTTAACAAGACAGCTTCTCGGCGTTTAGTTTCACCATAGTAAATATAAGCCACATCTATGGTTGGACAATTTAGCATCTCTTCCAAACATATGGCCTGGGCACATAATTGTAGTCTGTCAGAATCATTTTTTTGAGGGCGTCCATGCTTGTATTCAACCGGACATGGCAACCACTTACCATCTCGGCCAAATATAGTTACGCCCAAATCATCTTGACGAAATTCCACAGCATCGCATTTGCCTGTAATCCCCAAATTATATGAAAAAACCGGCATGTCCCGCGATGTAAGCAAATCGCCCCGCTTTTCTGTGATTAGCGGATCATGGACACGAGCGTGCATCAACGTACCACCTGTGGTAAATTCATTATCAGCCCATATGCATTCGATAAAAATCAATGCCCAACGGCGACGGCAAAACGTAAAATGTTGAATGCCTGAAATATTAAGAAAATCCTGGTCATCATATGGCATCTAACTCTTGCACCTCAACACCTTCTACCGGAGTAAGTGTGTACGTACCGTTTGTGTTAACTTCTAAACTACGATGAACTTTTGCGGATGACTGCACACAATTTACATGTGTCCACCAAATCACTTTCAGCACTTCCATACTTCCAGCAGGACGCGCGGAAGATTCATCATTTTCAAATAGTTTTAACATTGCAGTTTTGAGAATTTCCGCATCATTATCAGAAAAGCCTGTTTTCTCTGCCAACTGGCGGTTGATGCTGCCGTAAGTGACGTATATGCCGTGTTCTATACGGTGTTTCATACCCATAGTATCGCCTGACTTTTGTGAAGGATCTTTTTTATTATTAGTAGTAAGGTTCACACTCTTTGTTATTTGCACACTGGAAACATCCACCGGTTCGAGGGAAAACGCACTTTGTATGCTTACTGGGCCTCTAATGGCAATGGACGCATTTGTATCGTCAACCCCTGCCAATACCTGTCCAAATGCCCGAACATCAAACCAGGCCTGGCAGGCAGAAGCAGCACGGGCTTCACTATCCTTCGTCTTTGGCCAGACTTTTGCTAAACTGTCATACCTGTCCTTAATACTGCGGTATTCATCACCTTTGGCACGATAATCATCGGATTGCACAAGAATTGCTTCACCGTTATCCATAAGGCGATTACGGATTTTCCGCTTTATACATACATCAGATATTTCGCCATAACCGTCATAGTTTGTGCGAGGGCGATTTCCGTTTAGCGGGTCACCATTTGGGTTAGCATGGTTTACGCTTATGATAATTGCAAAATCAATTTTCTTCGTTAGGCTCATTGTTTTCATCCTCCTGATTTCGATTGTCATTTTTAAATGCTCTGCGTTGCAGGGAGTAACCCAGCAAATATTTCCCGTCTAGTGGTCTGTCATCCAAAGCATTTGCTTCAAACAGACTCATAACTTCATCAATTTGCTGCTGATACCATTCAGCACCATTTAATCGCTGAATATACGGGTTTAACTGGTCAAAAATAAGCTTCCATGTGCGCAAAGGCTTTGACGCGAATGCAGACATATACCGCACTGCATTGGTCGGACGCTTATCTGTACCGCCAATTCTGCCCTCTTGCAAGAAACGCGCATGACTTTCCAATCTGTCTGCAATAGCTAGTAACCTCCCATACAGATATCCCCTGTCTATACAGGTTTTGTCAAGTTCCAAATCAAACTCCTCCTTTTTATAATACTTGCGCACAACGGCACATGTAACACCAAGTGCTGAACTCCACTTTCCAATATCCCAGCCACCATCCTGCTTGTTGTAGGAAAATGGCTGACTTACACGAGCAACGGCAGATGATATCCAGCCACGATCTAATGGCTGGCCACATACGATATGATGCAACAATCGCTCTCTCGCCTGTTTCTGGATTTTCTTATAACCCTCGCCTTTAGGTTCACCATATACCGCCGCAATAATACGGTTTGCGCTGGGAGTGGAAACATAGTCCTGCCCATCATGGCGAACCCACCAACTACAGGATTCGTGCCACGCAAGTACCCTCTCTATATACTCATTTTGGGGCAGGTTTTGATAGAAAGTGATACTCATGCGCCCCGTAGTTGCCGCATCCATTGCCATTACGGCAACACGGCGGGAGGTATTTGTTAAGGATCTGGCATTACCCATCCCCGACAATGCACGGCGCAAGTTTTTTGCGTACTCAATGGATAATTCTCCATGCGCCTCCTGGATTATATCCTCTTCGTTTTTCATTACTGAACCATACGCGCTAAGGGTACTGGCAAAAGGGTCAAGTTGCTCGTCACCATTGTCTGTCGCCCATGCTACAATAACTTGAGTGTCGCATTTATGACCATGTTTTGCTACCAGATATTTCAACATAGCATGGGCTTTTTGGCTGGCTACCATGCTTATGGCATTTGGTTGGTCAGATTTTTTGAAACGGCCTTTGTATGTGTAATTTGTTTCGTCGTTGCAACTTACCAGTTTTGCACCATATGCATTCATGTTAGTTCCTTTGGGATGTTTGACCGTTGGTGGCAATATTTTGCCTGTAACATAACACATAGTCTCTTCTTTTTTATCCAGATTTTGATAATGCCTCTGCCACGCATCCCATACTGTTTTATCCTCCCATAGGTTTGGAGTCAAATCTCCAAGTATCTCCACACGAAAACGAATGAATATTTTATTGATTTTTTCCTGTTCTTTTTTTATAGTTTGCTCTGACTTTTGGGCGCCATTTTCATCAAACAGGTTCACGTCAAGAGGAATTTCACTATTTTGCAAGTCCTCAAGTATAGAGCCGCTTGCGACGTACTCATATACAGCCTTAACTTTTGGGTGATAATCGCTCCACTCCCTTAGCCGAGAAAGGTATGTCTCAAGTTTTTTCTTGTCAAACGCCAAGTAAATAAGCTGCTCATGTAACGGATGTGGCTCAATGCTACCAGTTCTGGTAGATGAGTTTTCAGTGCATGGAATACATATATCTAATGGATAACTATCAGCACGCAGAAACTTACCACTAGCATCTATGGCAATGCAAACATCTGTTTTTGCCATCATGTGATATAACGGGAGTAATACATTTACCTTTTCATCAGGAATGCCCACTATATCCACAACTCTGTCGTAGGCTTCCGTCAAATTACCAAACCAGCTCACTTGTAAAATTCACCCCTTCCTCAAATCGCTTAAATTCGTATTTATCCCCATACTCACGTACTACACGGCGTAGTTGTATATCTGCCGAAGAATCAAATACAATCACCCCATTATCCATGGACTGTCTCCAAATTCTCACGGCAAGCTCATTTTTGGCTGTTTCGTCCGGATAATCGAAGCCATGGAACATTAGCCCAAAATCTAAGCAGCCATAATCATCATAAAATCCTTTATCCTCGCCAAACACACATGGCTCTACATATGCTTGGCATTCTCGCGTTCCAAGGAATATATCTCGTCGCCCACCTTGCTTTATTGCCCGCTTGGCAATGTTATGATGTTTATGTTCGTCTTGATCATGGAATAGCTCTGGACGGTACGGGTTCCATTCAAAGTGCGCCATAACCTGATACTCTACATCGCGCAGATAGGTGTAATACGCCAAATCATTGCCGCCGCTCATTTTTACAGGACGTATGCCACGGCTTTCTGTTTGGATACGCTTTATAACTCGCACCGCATCTATATGCCATATAAATGTAGGCTTCCAATAGACGCTTTCCAGAATGCCTTTCAACGCCTGGTAGGTCGGCACCTGATAGCTAAATTTTTCACCACCTGGACGTGTAATAGGGTCTGAAAACAAGGCGTACCTGCCATAAACTTTGAATTCAACCCCATTGCGTTTCAACTTCATTTTATCACCTCATTTTCTTCAATTTGTTAAGCACTTTACAGGAATAAGAAATCGTGCTGACCATCCAGATCCACACCACGTACTTTATCATAGAATCCATTTGCCAGCACAGTTAACTCTTCTTGTGGATATAATGCATTTGACTTTCTCAAATCATCTATCTGATACTTATATAGCGAAACACTGTATTTTCCCAGTAAACGCATTAACTTACGTTTCTCACTTGGGCAATAAGAATCACAATATTGCTTTACAAGTTGCAATGCGTCACCATAGGGTACGACAACATCTGTACGTCCACGATCAATAACATAAAATGCATCTGACGCTGAGCGTATTGCTGATAACATGTTTGGTACGCCCATTTTACTTCTGCGGTTTTTGTATGCAATGCGTCCCTGGACATTTGTAGCTAACAAATCGTAGATATTTCCATCATCCGATGTTGGGTAATCCATAATTCTACGACGCACATAAAAATAATATTCGTAGTACGCATTTATATCATCGCCGCGGCCTTCATCAAAAAGCCGTTTGGTTATCTCCGCCCCTTTTTTTATATCAGGCAATTTGTCAAGATTCTCTCCCGCAATATTAACCACAAATACGTCTTGAACTTTACCAAATTCTCCATGGCGATTACAACGCCCCGCCGCCTGAAAAATGCTATCCAGTCCGGCAACATCCCGAATGACACATTCCAACGAAATATCCACGCCAGCCTCTATAAGCTGTGTAGATATGCATATGACAGGCTCTTTTGCTTCCAGCATACGATGCAATTCGGCAATTACACCATCTCTGTGAGCGGCGCACATATTTGTACTTAAGTGCAATACCAATACTCCCGTTGCTTTCAATTCTTCATATAAAGATTTTGCGGCGGCTTTTGTGTTTACAATCACAAGGGTAGATAATTTATGCTTGTCCATTACGAAAGCGGCAAGCTCGGAATAGGTGTATCCGCTTTGTTTTATAGTGTTTATTATTTTCGTACGCTTAGATAATTCTCCGCATTCGACAATGGCAGGATTTTCAGAAAATCTAAGTGGGCGGCACACATTATTTAGAAGCGGTTGAGTGGCAGTACAAAGCAAAACTGTAGTCTCACATACGCGATTCAAAAAATTGATTGCACCATTAAATAAATGAACACATTTTACCGGTAGGCTTTGGGCTTCGTCAAAAATTATCACACTATTTGCCATATTATGCAACTTACGTAGGTCACTGCCTTTTGCGGAAAACACACTTTCCAGAAATTGTACTTGTGTAGTTAAGATGATTGGTGCGTCCCAGCGGTCTGTTTGTAGATTATAATATTGTGGAATTTCCTTTTTTTCATCCGATAAAAAGCCTGAATGATGCTCTAAAACAGTTGCTTCGTCTGCCTTCAAGGCTTTGCGTATTACATCAGCGGTCTGGCTCAATATAGACAGATATGGGATTACAAAAATAATCCTGTCCAACTTATGCTTTTTTGCATGAGTTAGAGCAAAACGTAAACTTGCAAGTGTCTTGCCTCCGCCAGTTGGGACTTCCAGTTTGTATACTCCGCGATCACGTAAACCCGCTTCGTTACATCCATCAGATATTTTTTTTCGGAAAAGTGCAATTTCGGAATCCGTAGCGAATTTCGCAAGATGATTTGTTAAGTTAGCAAGCATGTTGTCCCAGTCTGCCTGCGGAGTGTCCTCTATATTGTTCTCGTGTCTATAGGCATCCAATCGATCCACGTCAACCAAACATGAATACACCAACTTTGCAAGCATAGAAAACGTAAAAGGCACATCCTCACTGTGTACCTTTCTAACCACAGCGTCAAACTCAACACTCAATTGACTCAAGTCCACTGGTGGGCTATTAGGCGCACAAGGAAATAGCGGCACATCTGCCAGCATACATAATAATGGAATGTCGCCCTCTGGCGAAAGATTGTCATACAATTTTCCATGATGTGCAGTAATTGCATTTGCCAAAATTTCAGGTACAAAACGTATCTCCTTTGTGTCTTCATAAATTCGCTTTGCACCAAAAATACTATGGGGTACTTGGTTATTGCTTCCGCTTAGCTTAGCTTGGAACTCTTCTGAAATTTTACCCAAGTCATGGAGAAAACCGGCAAGGCGCATAATTTCTCCAATACCACACTTTTTTCCAAAGTGTGCAGCAAGGGAAGAAACATTGTATAAATGTTGACTAAGTAATTGATTTGGCCGGGCAAAAGCAGTATCAAAAACTTTATTTACGTTATCAGGAGCTTTTACTTCATGCGGTGTATATGTATACATTGTTGACCACTCCTTTAAATATTACATTTATTATAATACAGTGTACTAAATGTAAGAAGTTTACACAATGAATTTTTGCATTATATTAACAATATGACAGTTAATGGCGTTTGCATAGTAAGCTTCAGCCCGTCTAATTTGTTTAGCTTTGAAATTACTTCACGTCTTAAGGCAACTTCTATTAACCTCATACCAGCATATGATAGATACGATCTATCTTTATACTGTCAAGAGTGGGTGATGTTTATAGACCCGGAAAACCCGTTGCGTCAAACCAGTTATTGCTTAGCCTGCCTGCATTGGTTATAATTGGGGCAATTCATAGGTATACTTCACCAACCTAAGTGACACAAATTTGGAGAAAAAAATGCAGCCAATTATACTAGAGCAGCACCTAAACACCGAACATATCCGCAAAGCCCTAACGAAACACTGCCAAAACCGCAGCCTGCGCAAAGTCCTTTTAATCCCGCCGGACATAACGCGAACCCACTCCGGCGGCGGCATAATTACCGGGCTGTACTATGAAATTTTAACGGCCCAAGGCGCGCACGTAGACATTTTGCCTGCCCTTGGTACCCACAAACCCATGGCCAGGACGGAACAGCTATCCTTCTTCGGCGACATACCGGAGGATCGGTTTTTGGTCCATCGTTGGCGGGACGGTGTAACCACCCTGGGGGAAATCCCGCAAAATATCGTTGCAGAAATTTCTGAGGGCATACTAAGCGAAGCAATTCCCGTACAAGTGTCCGATTATTTGGCAGACACATCTTACGACTTGCTAATTTCTATTGGCCAAGTGGCCCCTCACGAGGTAGTGGGCATTGCCAACTATACGAAAAACATCGTGGTAGGGTGCGGTGGCAGCAAGTTTATTAACGCGTCCCATGTGCTGGGAGCGTTTTACGGCATTGAAAAAATCCTGGGCAAAGTTGACACCCCCGTGCGGCGGTTGTTCGACTACGCACAGGAACACTTCATAAGCAAGCTGCCACTAGAATATGTACTAACCGTTACGGACATGGGGCAAGTTATGGGGCTGTATATCGGCAAAGAACGGGAAATTTTCCTGCGGGCGGCGGCGTTAAGCCAACGGCTAAACATAACATATGTAGGTACCCCCATCCAAAATTGCGTGGTGTATTTGGACGAAAGCGAGTTCCATTCCACATGGCTGGGCAACAAGGCCGTATATCGCACACGCATGGCAATGGCAGACGGCGGCAACCTGCTTATAATCGCGCCGGGGGTAAAAATGTTTGGGGAAGACCCGCAAAATGACAGGCTAATCCGCAAATACGGCTATTCCGGCCTAGACAACATTGTGCGGCTAAGCAAAACCGAACCGGATCTTAACAGCAGCCTGTCCGCCGCGGCCCACTTGATACACGGCTCTACAGACGGGCGGTTTACCGTCACATACGCGGCCCCGCTTTTGGGGCGGGAAGCAATTGAATCTGTGGGCTACCGTTACATGGAATGGGATGAAGCAGCAGAAATTTTAGTAAAACTCTCCCCGGGGCTAAACCCGGACGGGACGTACTACATCCCCAACCCCGCAGGCGGCCTTTGGCAGATATAAAGCAGCTTTTGCTCTAGCCGTTTCGCGTCTTCTTCGTCACCTATTTTCCTGGAATGGGCCAAGTAGCCCATTAACAGCATGACTTGGTTTATGGCCAATTCATGCTTATTTATTTTGCCGTAGCCTTCCAGAAACTCGTCAAAATAGTTCCAGTCGCTGTTAAGGGAAAAGTAGGCCAAATCTACATATCCGCTGCCGCCGCTAAACTCCCCAAAATCGATAATCCCGTTGATGCTTGTTTCGCACAGTATGTGTTTTGGGGCATAATCGCCATGGCACAATACGGGGGTTACGTTTAGCTTTTCTGCTTGGTACAAGGCATTTTTCATGCATTCAACATGACGGTCGTCAAACACGTTGCCCGCACGTATTAATGGCATTTCGCTTAGCCTGTTGCAGGTAGCGGAAAGGGCAATGTCCTTGTAAGTGGCAAAATCAAATTTTCCGTTTTCCCGCCGCCGCCAAAAACCGTCTACTTTTATGCTGTGAATTTTCTTAAGCTGTGCCCCGGCTTCTTTGTACAGGTTAGGGGTAAGCGGGTACCCAGGGATTTTTTCCTCAATTAAAATATCCAACAAAGTGTCCCCTTCGGCAATTTTGCCCCGGTGGATAATGTTTGGCACTTTAACATTTTGTTCTTTGCATTTTTCTACAGCCCATTCGATACAACAGTACGCAACCTCTCCTTCCCTGCGTATTTTTACCATGTGCCGGCCAATATCGTATACTTCGCTATCGTAGCCCTTGGTTATTTTTGTGAAGCCGGAAACGTCCAGGCCTGTGTTTGCCTTAATGTAATCCCGCAAAGTGTCTAATGGGAAGTTAAAGCCCTTGTGTAACTTTTGAATAAACTCCTCGTTTGCCATTTAATCACGCCCCTTTCTGGTTTGTCCATTATTGCAAACCTGCAAGATTATTACAACAAATAATTTCATTCCCCACAGGTTTTTACAAGCTTGTGCAGCAAGCACCGGTGTGTTATAGTCAAACACGCCAAACTACCCCCTGATATCACATTGGGAGTGTGATATCAGGGGTTAAAATCAAAATACACAGGAGGCAGATATGAAAGTAGGAATTATTTGCGCGGTAGACACAGAACTGCAGCCGTTTTTGCCGCATATTAAGAATTGCAACACATCTAAAAAAGCCATGCTGACATTCTATGAAGGCACGATCAACGGTGTTGAAATTGTCACACTGTTTTGCGGGGTTGGCAAAACAAATGCCGCCATTGCCACACAAATATTAATTGACACATATGGCGCAGACGTTATTATTAACTCCGGCACCGCAGGCGGCATGGACGAAAACCTGGATTTATTTGATACGGTTATATGTACGGAAGCAACCCATCACGACGTACACGAAGGCATACTTACGCAATTCCAGCCATGGATGCCATCGGTTTCCATTAAGGCTTGTGAAAACTTGCTGGCGGCAGCAAAGCGCGCGGCATCAAAACTAGAAACGGAAAACAAAATTTACTTTGGCAGAATGGTAACCGGCGAAAAATTTATCGAAGATGACGGCCGGGACGAAATAATTTCCATGTTCGCACCGCTGACCGTTGATATGGAAACTGCCAGCATTGCCCATACATGCTACGTAAATGAAATACCATACATCGCTATCCGCACCATTACAGACACAGCCAAACACAAGGGCACTGATAATTTTGAAAAAAATTGCCCCATTGCATCAGAAATTTCTAAGGATATAGTTTTGGAACTGTTGAACGAGATGAGAAAGTAAAAAGCGGACAAGTTAAACCCCCAGCGGATTTTTTTGATTTCCCCTGGGGGTTAATAGAAGCAAATTGTGAAACGGCAGAAGTTATCGAAATTCCCCTACTGGAGCCGGTTTTCGAGCCAACTCCAATAGCCGAACCCATTGCAGAAGCAATTTCATTCACCTTACAAAATATAATTGAAATTGCTAACCGCGGCGCAAGGACATATGTCAGTCGTCTTTGCCGGAGGAATGCTTTATTCAAAATCATTGAATTTGATGCCGTCGCATAGACAGCTGTTTATTTACCGCTTACGAACTCTCAAAACCTTTTTGTCTTTTCAATAACTTTTGTTTCAGATATAAACCGTAGTCGCCGCATTTTAGTATAAACCAACATAAAACTTGCCCCACACGTTGCAAGATATGCAGCAACGTGTGGGGCAGTCTATGAGATCCCTGTTACACGTGATTAGTGAATGTTAATATATCTGCCAAAAACCCAGCCTATACCACGATGGGTTTCTACTTGAAACCAATTTCCACGCTGGGATAGTATGGTTATAATGTCTCCCCTTAAAAGGTGATTAAAAGCTGTGTGGCTTACGCCCGGACCACGGCGCAGATTAAGTGCGTAAGCGGTTACTGTAGCAGTATTGGGGGCTGGTTCGTATGCTGGCTGTAGGGTCAGAGTTACTATTTCTGCGGAGTCATACTCCACAACTACTGGCGGAGCAGGTTCTTCTATCACAGGTGTTGCAACTTTTTCCGGTGTTGGTAGTTCTGGCTGATATACATCTTGTTCAGCCATCATTTCACCTAAATGCCCAAGCATAAACATCAAGTTTCTAATGCAGTTTACGCATCCTAGAAAGCCACTTTCTTCGGGGTTACCCATGTTCATTTCATGTATGAAATAGATTACTGCTTCGGATGTTGGAGCTACAAAAGGTTCTGCTATATAACTTTGCAGGTACTCGTACCCATATCCAAGACCGCCCAGTAACACCATTTCGACATTTGTCAAAACCATTGACCAAGGTGGACGAGGGCCGGGCCAATTATCGCCAAAGGGCAATACATCTAAATCATGTGTACCCATACTGGTATGAATTGCTCTTAGGTTAGAAGTATATCCGTACAGCCTGGATAAAAAGCCCTCAAATGATTCTAAATCCATATCTATAGGCTCTTCAAAATTAGCCGTATCTGTATATGCTTCAAAATCATTTGCCCATCCTGTTAAGTCTTCAATTACGCCAGCTAACTGTCCGGCATAGTTTCCAAGGTTAGGTGTTGGTGCTTCATTGGCAAGCACAACTTGCCCGTTCGGTATGGTAGCAATAATCATAAGTGCGGCCACCAGAAAAGACGTAATTCTTTTTTTCATTTTCATAAGAAATTCTCCTTTACTTGTTTTTAGTTTTTTTATTTTTTACTGCTTAAGAAGGTAATGTGTTTAGACAGACCTTTAAAAGGAAAGCTACTTACTTTGCACTATCTTTACTTCCGGCAACTGTGTCTATCATCATTACCAGCCCCTTTCTTCAATTAATTATATTAGATATTATTAATATATTGAATTAAATTATTTTTGTCAAGTGCTTTCCAAAAAATTTTTTTATTTTTTTATACTGCTTTGAAATGCTCCATAATGGAGGACATTAGGCATATTCGCGCTATTTGATGGATGGTCTAATGGGAAATATATAGATAAACATTTCTATATAATCTATACCCACCACTCAAATTATAAACATCAAACCCATTTTGTGTTAGAATCCTTGCCGCAACATAACCGCGAATACCAATCTGACATGTAACATACACGGGTTTTGATTTATCCAACTCATTTAATCTATTTCGCAGTTCGTTAAGTGGGATATTAATAAACCCGTTAATTGCACCGGATTCATATTCTACCTGGGTACGTATGTCCAATAACGTCACACTGCCATCACTAGGCAAGTTATTTACATCATGCCAATGAAAATGTTTCACTTTATCTGTCAACAGGTTTTCTATAACAAAGCCTGCCATGTTTACAGGGTCTTTTGCCGAAGAATATGGCGGAGCATAGCACAGCTCCAGTTTTGTAAGGTCATAGGCTGTCATGCCTGCATAAATTGCAGTTGCAAACACATCACAACGCTTGTCCACACCATCAAAGCCAACGATCTGTGCGCCAAGAATTTTCCCTGTTTTTTTCTCGAATATGGTCTTGATTGACATATAGGTAGCTCCGGGATAATAAGTTGCATGGTCTGCCGAGTAGATAAATGACTTATCATAGTCAAGCCCTAACCGCAGCGCAGTCTTTTCATTTACTCCGGTAGAGGCAACGGTCATGTCGAAAATTTTGAGAATTGCCGAACCCTGCGTTCCGATATATTGGCTATCCAGTTCACATATCACATCCGCTGCAATCCGCCCCTGTTTATTAGCCGGGCCAGCCAAAGGGATAGGCCCTACCGCATCGCCCACAGCGAGAATATTAGGGTCAGAGGTTAGCATATTGTCACTTACAATAATATGCCCATGCTCACTAACGTCAAGACCGGCATCTCTTGCCAAACCGCTTTCCGGGCGGACACCGATAGCCATTATAAGTATATCTGCCCGAACTTCGCCCTCATTCAATTTAATTGTAAGTGTATCACCATTGTCTATAATGGCCTTCACTCCGTTTTTCAGAGTAAGATTAATGCCTTTGCGTTCCATATATTGATGCACATCACAAGCCATATCATAGTCAAGTGGTGGTAAAATTTGTTCTTGCATTTCGATTAGCGTTACTTCTAATCCGATTGCATGTAGATTTTCAGCCATCTCGACCCCAATAAAACCGCCGCCGACAATCGCCGCGCTTTTAGAATGATTTGTTTCGATATATTCCTTGATTTTGAACGTATCGGGTATATTGCGCAGAGTAAATACCTTGTTACTGTTTATTCCTTCGATATTTGGCTTAATTGGTTCTGCACCCGGAGATAGTATTAACTTATCATAGGATTCCGTATATATTTCATTTGTTATATGGTTTTTTACGGTTATGGTTTTAGCTTTCTTATTTATTGACATAACTTCGTTGAATACCCGTACATCTATATTAAATTGCGCTTGAAAACTCTCCGGTGTTTGGAGTGTGAGTTTTTCTTTTGCAACTATTTCGCCGCCTATATAGTATGGCAATCCGCAATTAGCAAATGAAATATGTTCACCACGCTCAAATAGGATAATCTCGGCTTTCTCGTTCAATCTACGCAATCTTGCTGCCGCAGAAGCTCCTCCGGCTACGCCACCAACAATTAGAATTTTTTTCATAGTAGATTCTCCTATCCGCTGATTGTTTCATACGGCCAGTCATAAATTCCACAGAAGTCATATACATTTGCAAACCCAAGTGCCACCAAGCCTGCTGCCGTTATCCGGCCCGCCTGTGTCATCTGAGCGGGCGGCAAGTGGAAACATCAGACCTGCCGCAAACGCAATTATTAGCATTTTCATTCTGACACCTCCGGGTCACAATAATGCTGCTTTAATACAGCTAAAATTTCTTTTATCCTGTAATCAGCAATAGAATATGTTACATTTTGCCCATGCTTGTCCGATTCAAGAATCCCCGCGGTTCTTAGCATATTGAGATGTTGTGACAGCGCAGACTGTGTAATCTTTGGCACATACTCACCGATTTGTCCCACCGTTTTTGCACCCTGCATAAGAGCGCATAGAATTAGTAACCGACTTTCATTGGCTAGTATCTTCAAAAGCTCTGCCAATACTTTAGCTTTTTCTTCCATTAATACCTCCATCCTTTCTATGTTTAATTTTACAAATTCCCTGTGTCATTGTTCCCATAGGGCAGTAAACACACCACGTTCTGGGCTTGAACAAAATCATTGTTAAAATCCCTAAAATTGTAGATGTAAGCATAATCCCATAAAATCCAAATGCAAACCGTGCTACCCAATTAGGAACAAAGGCCGTATTTGTCCAGTTCCAAGGTAAGCTAAAAAACCAAAAAAATGTTATTGCTTCTCTCAGTTCTGCACCGGCAAAAACAAGATATGTTGAATATATCATAACCCCAAACATTGTCATAAAAAATATTAGGAATCCATAACGAAACCAAGTTGAACGTAAAAATTTAGGCGGACTCTTTTTTAATGAAAGCCCAAAACGACCACCGATTAAGTCAAATAATTGTCCTCTGTCACAGTATTTATTGCAGTACGCTTTGTTACCGCTAATTATAGCAATTATAAGAGGGGTCATCATAAATATAAGACCAAGCCATGCAAAAAGAATGTTAAAGAAACCTAGGGTCTATCCGACAAATAAAAAATTTCGTCATTTTAACCAAATCATAATGCAAGCAAGAATGACGAAAGCCTGAAACATGGAAGAAAGTTTATCATAT
>JGI20163J15578_10000402_pt1 | contig 17879 bp, 16 predicted proteins | sample TergutCu122P1_FD_15578 | JGI IMG/M metagenome (IMG submission 15578)
TTTTGCTATTCAAGCAGGTAGAGAGATTCGAGTAATGGTAGTTCCAGAGAACGTATCCGATGACGATATGGTATTGATGGCTAGAGATATTGCTAAACAGATAGAATTTGAATTAGAATATCCTGGACAGATCAAAGTAAATGTCATCAGAGAGTCAAGAGCAATTGAATACGCTAAGTAATGCAGAACTTCAATTCCAGAAGCATCACAACCCTTATCCATATTTGATAGGGGTTGTTTTATGTGCAGAGATCCTTCTGGAGTTGGCTACGAGGAAAAAATAATCACCTACCTGAGGCAGGTGACTATGGAAGTGATTTAGCGAACAAGTTCTCTAAAAAATCTAAAAACAGTTGGAACAATCCCATTTTCATTAAATTCCATTGGTGGAATTTGCTCTGGAAAAAGGAAAATCATCCGAAGAATCCACACCCCAATTAGAAGACCAATGAAAATAAAGATAATTTTGTTGCTTAGTTTTTCAAAAAATGCAAGAACACACATTGCTAGTGGCATCCAAAACAAAGGGTGAAAAGCAAATGCTCCTACAACATCTAAGTTAAAAAGCATAAGATGAGCTCTTGTGATTCCACAAGCAGGACTAGGAATTCCTACAACTCGTATAAAGAGACAGATGCTACCCTGTAAAAAAAAATGTAAAGTAACAGTTATTGCCCCTATTATGATAAACACTATAATAGGATAATAACGATTAGGAATCTTGTTCATAATGATTAAACAGTATGAGGCTGGTTGAAGTCTTCAAAACTATTGAAATTGTTCAACTTGTGCTGGATGATAGCCAAAGAAACAATCCAGAAGAACAAGGCTAATACGGTTAGCATCGCCGAATCATCATTGGCAGTTCCTTTCTTTTGCAATTCTGCTTGATACAGACGCTTTCCACACTGATAAATAACGAAGAAACCATAAATTCCGCAGGTAACAATTTCCAGAAGTAAATCTAACCCAGGGCTTCCAGAATCAGTATTGCCCGTAAGGTCTCTTGTTTCGGCTGAAATTTGATATAACCAATAAAGCTGGTAAATCCCGCATGTGATTATAGAAAATAAAATAGCAAGTCCAATATTTCTTTGTTGTGGCATGGTTTAAATCTCCTTTTCTTTTTGATGAATATTTCTTTAGCTAAGTATAAAGTTACAGTCTGGATAAATATTCTGAAATTAGTTTATCATAAAACTTGGGAAAAATCTACAAAATTACTTTGTTATTCAAATGACTTTTATTGTCAGATGTTCATGTAATGCAGTTTTAGATGTTTCTTTGATACATTTGGATATTTCCATCGTATAAATAGATGTTGCCAGAGGATATGGCATAGACTATAATGTGATTAGGGTTGCGAAAGGGAGGATTACAATGTCATTATCATTATCGGAAAGAGCACTTCAAGTAAAGCCATCTTCAACTTTAGTTATTACTGCTAAAGCAAAGGAGATGAAAAGTCAAGGAATAGATATTGTTGGATTTGTTGCAGGAGAGCCCGATTACGGAACTCCTGAAAATATCAATAAAGCCGCCATAAAAGCCATCAATGAAGGCTTCTCAAAGTATACTCCAGCGGCTGGTATCAAAGAACTGAGACAAGGAGTTAGTGACAAGTTTGCAGCATTTAATCATGTGAATTACGAATGGAACCAGGTGGTCATTAGCAATGGCGCCAAACATTCTCTTACAAATATTTGCCAAGTGTTAATTAATCCTGGTGATGAAGTGATTATTCCGGCTCCTTATTGGCTGACCTATCCAGAGCTTGTCAGTCTCGCTGGTGGGGTTCCAGTAACCATCCATGGAAAAAAGGAGAATGGCTATCGCGTAACCGCCAAAGAGATAGAGGAAGTGGTTTCGGAACAAACAAAGGCTTTGATTCTTAATACTCCAAATAATCCAACAGGAATGCTTTATAGCAGAGAGGAGCTAGAGGCGATTGCTAAGGTGGCGATAGAGAAAGATTTTTATGTAATCTCAGATGAGATATATGAATACTTAACCTATGATGGTCATGAGCATGTGAGTATTGCCTCTTTGAATGATGAGATCTATAAGAGGACGATTACTTGTAGCGGAGTGTCTAAAAGCTATTCCATGACAGGCTGGCGAATTGGTTACACAGGTTCAACTTTAGAAATTGCAAAGCTAATGGACAGTGTGCAAAGTCATCAAACCTCTAATCCATGTTCAATTGCCCAAAAGGCAGCTTTAGAGGCCATTACAGGCACTCAGGAGCCAATGGAGACTATGAAGGTTGAATTTGGGCATCGTAAGAATTATATTTATGACAGAATTAAGGCGATTCCCCTATTAGAAACTTTGAATTCTGAGGGTGCTTTTTACCTTTTTGTAAACTTCGAACAGCTTTTAGGCAGAGAATATAAGGGGAAGGAGTTAAAGAGTGTGAATCAAGTGGCTCAGATTCTATTAGAAGATTATAAAGTGGTGGTGATTCCATGTGAAGATTTTGGATTTCCTAACTTTATACGTTTGTCTTATGCTATATCTAGAGAGGCTATTGCTAAAGGGGTAGACAGAATTGAGAGGTTTATGGAGAATTTCAAGTAGGCTTGGCAGGATCACCATGAAGCTATGTAAAGGAATGTCACTTAATTTAGCAGACCTTATTCGTCATTGATAGTTTATTTTAATTAAGAGAAAGGATTTGTGAATCAATGGAGCAGAAAATAAAAAGAATCAACCGAGAACTCAAATATAAAGGTCAAATCGTTGACTTCTATCAAGATACGATTGAGGTAGAGGATAATCGTCATTCCATTTACGATTTTATAGATCACGTTGGTGCAGCAGCTGTTGTACCTGTTACTGATGATGGTAAAATAATCATGGTAAAACAATACCGGAATGCGTTAGATCAATTTACTTTAGAGGTTCCTGCAGGTGCATTGGATTACAGAGGTGAACCAGGAATAGAATGCGCTAGTCGTGAGCTAGAGGAGGAAACTGGTTATAGAAGTGAGAATCTGGAATGGCTGATTACCATTAGAACAACAGTGGCATTTTGTAATGAATGTATTGAGATTTTCGTGGCAAGAGATTTGATTTCGTCTTGTCAAAATCTTGATGATAATGAGTTTATAGAGGTGAAGGCTTATTCTATGAATGAGCTAAAAGAAAAGATTTATTCCGGGGAAATACAGGATTCAAAAACCATCTCTGCTTTGTTGGCATACGAAGTGAAGTATTGTTTTTAGTTGTTTTTATTGATGAAAAATGATATTATTACTTAGATATGGAAAAATAATGGAGGATCTATATGGAATCACCTGTAAGAGGAGAGTTTCATCTGCTCCCAGTAATACTTATTATTATAATTTTAATCCTTGTTTTTGCTATGGTCGCTAAAATGATTAGTGAGCATGTCACCTTTGTGACCACACAATACATTCTTACTTCTGCTAAGTTTGACAACTTAAAAGAGGACATTAAGATTGTGTTTTTAAGTGATTTACATAATCGAGATTATGGAGAGAATAATGCTCATATTTTTGAGGCCATTCAGGAGGAAAATCCGGATTTAATTCTGGTTGGCGGAGATATGGTTGTAGCAAAGGTTCAAAAGGGGTATGAACATGCTTTGGAACTGATGAAGCAGTTGCCCAAGATATGTCCTGTATATGCTTGTAATGGCAACCATGAACAAAGGATGAAAGAAAAGCCAGAAGTGTATGGAGATTTTGAGCCTTATAGAGAACAGATTGTGAAAGCTGGAGTTCATTTGTTGGAGAATGAGGTGGATTATATTCATCTCAAAGGGATCAATATCAAAATAAGTGGTTTAGAATTGCCCTTGTCCTATTATATCAAGAAGAATCGTAAGAATATTACCAGAAGAACGATTAAATCTTATGTGGGTATGGCTGATGAGAGGGGATATCAAATTTTGCTTACTCATTATCCCCAGCCCTATGGCATGTACAAATCATGGGGTGCAGATTTGGTGATGGCAGGACATCTTCATGGTGGTGTAGTTCGAATCCCAGGATGGCGTGGTGTCGTTTCTCCTCAAGGGGAGTTCTTTCCGAAATACTCAGGTGAGTTAACCAAAGAAGGGAAGAATACCATTGTTGTAAGTCGAGGATTAGGGAATCACACCCCTCCTATACGATTGTTTAATAAAGCAGAGATAGTCGTTTTAACCTTAAAGAAGGGAACAAAAGTATAAATGGCAATACCTGTGAAGCTACCTGTATTTGAAGGACCTTTGGACCTTCTTTTACATTTAATCGAAAAGAATAAAATCGATATTTATGATATTCCAATTGTAGAGATCACCCATCAATACTTGGAGTATATTAAAGCGATGGAAAGAGAAGACTTAAATGTAATGAGCGAGTTTCTCTTGATGGCGGCCACTCTTTTGGACATAAAATGTAAGATGTTACTTCCACTAGAATTAGAGGAAGATGGAGAAGAGGTTGACCCACGACAAGAGTTAGTTGAGCAACTTCTTCAATACAAGATGTATAAGTATATCTCTATGGAATTGAAGGATCGGCAAAGTGAAGGTGAGTTTATTATGTTTAAAAGCTCTACCTTGCCAGAGGAACTTCAAGATTTAGTTGAGCCAGTTGATATGGATGAGTTGTTATCTGACTTGTCATTGAATCAATTGAACAAAATCTTTGCCGATGTACTCAGAAGGTGTGAGGATAAGATTGACCCTGTGCGAAGTAAATTTGGAACCATTGAGAAAGAGGAAGTTCCTCTGCCGGAAAAACTGATATACGTAGAAACATATATCAAGAAACACAAAAAGTTAAGCTTTCGTCAATTGCTAGAAGAGCAGAAGACGAAAATACATATTGTAGTCACCTTCTTAGCAATATTGGAGCTGGTGAAAACGGGAGTGATTCGCATTAATCAAGAAAAGCAGTTTGATGATATACTGATTGAGCATGTATAAAGATATAGTTTGTAGAAAAAGAGGAAAAGGAATGTTTGAGGTTGGCAATATAACAGAGCAATATATAGTAGAAGAGCAAGGCAAAGGAGCAGACATTAAGCAGATACAAAGTATCATCGAAGGGATTCTATTCACCATGGGAGAGTCTGTTCCCATAGAACAAATTGCTATGGCCATAGACCATGACATAGAGGCTACCAGGAAGATGATTCATCAGATGAAGGAGAATTACAATCAAGAACATCATGGAATTATGATTATGGAGTTGGAGAACTCCTATCAAATGTGCACCAAGAAAGAGATTTACGAGTATTTGGTTAAGATTGCTAAACAACCAAGAAAATATATACTTACCGATGTGCTTCTTGAGACTTTGTCTATTATTGCATATAAACAGCCGGTTACTAAGCTGGAGATTGAAAAGATTCGTGGAGTAAAGTCAGACCATGCGGTAAACAAGTTGGTAGAGTTTACACTGGTGGAAGAAGTTGGCAGATTAGAAGCACCAGGACGACCGATACAGTTTGGAACAACAGAAGAATTTCTAAGGCGGTTTGGGGTATCTTCTATGGAAGACCTTCCGATTGTTCAGCCTAATCAGATGGAAGACTTTAAAGCGGAAGCAGAGGATGAGGTTCAATTACAGCTGAGCTTAACAGAGTAGAAACTTGATAACTGATAAAGGGATAAGAGTGAGAAGTTATGAAAAATGTGGAAAAATATAAACGTTTGTATCATAAACCTCCAGTAGATTGTTATGACTGGGTAAAGAAAGATTATATAGATAAGGCTCCTATTTGGTGTAGTGTGGATCTTCGTGATGGCAATCAGGCTCTTATTGAGCCTATGAATTTAAGTGCTAAGATAGAGTACTTTAAGCTATTAGTTAAAATCGGTTTTAAGGAGATTGAAGTTGGATTTCCAGCCGCTTCGGAAACAGAATTTTTATTTGTCCGTAAGCTTATAGAAGAGAACATGATACCTGATGATGTCACCATTCAGGTTCTGACTCAAGCACGTGAGCATATTATAGCTCGCACCTTTGAATCGGTAACAGGAGCTAAAAGAGCGGTAGTTCATGTATATAATTCCACCTCTGTGGCTCAGAGGGAGCAAGTATTTAGAAAAAGCAAAGAAGAGGTGAAAGAGATAGCCGTTAATGGGGCCAAACTTCTTCAAAGATATGCCAAAGAAACACCTGGTAACTTTGTCTTCCAATATAGCCCTGAAAGTTTTTCAGGAACAGAGGTAGACTATGCTTTAGAAGTATGCAATGAGGTGTTGGAAGTGTGGAAGCCAACTCCCCAGAACAAGGCAATCATAAACCTGCCCACTACGGTACAGGTGTCCATGCCTCACGTATTTGCTTATCAAGTAGAGTATTTCCATAAATATCTCAACCATAGAGACAGTGTTATCCTAAGTCTTCATCCTCACAATGATAGAGGCTGTGGAGTGAGTGATGCTGAGCTGGGGTTACTTGCTGGAGCAGATCGAGTGGAAGGGACTTTGTTTGGCAACGGAGAACGAACAGGGAATGTAGATTTGATTACCTTGGCTTTAAATCTTTATTCTCATGGGGTGAACCCTGGGTTGGATTTTTCTTGGTTGCCTAAAATAGCGGAGAGTGTTGAGGATTTAACGGACCAAAAGATTGGACTTCGGCAACCTTATGCTGGAGAGTTGGTTTTTACGGCTTTTTCAGGTTCTCATCAAGATGCCATTTCGAAGGGAATGGCTTATCGAGAAGAACGGCAGATGGAGCTGTGGGAGGTGCCTTATCTGCCTGTAGACCCTGCTGATATTGGTAGAGCCTACGAGTCCGATGTCATTCGTATAAACAGTCAATCAGGAAAAGGTGGCATAAGCTACATCTTAAAGCATCACTTTGGGTTAAAGCTGCCTGAGAATATGAAGGAAGAAGTTGGCTATCTGGTTAAAGGGGTGTCTGATAAGGCTGAAAAAGAACTGGACGCAGATTGGATTTATCAAATCTTTGAGGACAATTATATTCATGTGAAATGTGAATTTTCCATTAAAGATTGTAGATATGAAAGAAACGGCAGGTTAATTGCCAATGTTATTCTTAATATTGACGGCAAAGAAGTGAAAACCTCTGGAGAAGGGAATGGACGATTGGACTCTGCCAGTAACGCAATTAAGAATCATTTTGGTCTGTCCTACGAGTTGACTACTTATGAAGAGCATGCTTTAACTACAGGTTCTTGTGCCAATGCGATTGCTTATGTAGCGTTAAGCAACGAAGGAAAAACTTATTGGGGTGTTGGAATTGACCCAGATATTGTTCAGGCGTCGTTGGAGGCTTTGGTGGTGGCCATCAATAAGATCTTGTGTATCTGTTTGCCAGAAGAGTAGAATTACAGTTCTACTATGTGCTAGCACATGAGGAGAACAATAAAGAAGGAATGGTATATGTTTAGATTAGAGCAGGTAAAGTTCAAGGAAATCATAAATATCTCTTTTATGGAGATTTCTGAAGGGTTAATTACTGGAGTTATAGGGGCCAGTGGCTCAGGAAAAACTACTTTCTTGCGACTTCTTAACAAAATGGTTTCTCCTACAAGTGGAAAGATCTATTACAGAGGGCAAGAGCTAAGTCAGATTGATTCTGTGTCTCACCGGCGAGAAGTGATGATGCTTTCTCAAATGCCCATTATGTTTGATGGTACTATAAGGGAGAATCTTGTGGCGGCACTTCAGATCCAAGGTCGAGGGATTCCTGATGATGAGAAATTGTTGGGAGTTCTAAAGCAGTTAGCATTAAGAAAAGATCTAGATGAGAATACAGAGAAGTTGTCAGGAGGGGAAAAACAAAGGATTGCTCTAGGGCGAATTATCTTGGCAGACCCTAAAGTATTGTTGTTAGATGAACCTTCTTCTGCCTTAGATGATAGCACAGAAGATTTTATCATTGATATGATTGTAACTTATGCCAGAGAGAATCAGAAAACATTAATTATGGTCACTCATTCTGTGGACATTGCTAATAAATATACCGATGAGAGGATTAAGATGGAGGATCATAGATGACAGAAGTACTGAATCTTGGATTTCTCCAGGTTGCTACCGCTTATGTATTCACCTTAATTGTTATTTTGATTATCCGCATAAGAGGAATAAAGAAAGAGAAAGAGGTGGTGATATCCACCTTTAGAATGACCCTGCAGTTGGTTCTTGCAGGATATATCTTAGGGTTTATATTTGATAATCCTAGCCCTTTACTTACCATAGGATTTTTGTTGGTGATGGAAGGTTTTGCCATTTATGTTATTCTTCGCAGGTTCAAAGGGAAATTATCCAGGGGATTCAAAAAAGTAATTGCCTTTTCAATTGTTGCAAGCACTTTACTTTGTACCAGCTTTTTCATTTTAGTAGTGGTTAGGGTGACCCCTTGGTATAGCCCTCAGTATTTTATTCCTATTTCAGGGATGATTATTGGAAATTCTTTGACGGCTGTAACCTTGGGGGTGAACTCTCTTCTTAGCCAGTTAAATGACAATAGAGATAAAGTCATAGAAACTTTGGTTTTAGGAGGTAGTCCGAAGGTAGCTACCAGACAGATTATAAATAATTCCTTTGATGTGGCGATTATGCCTACCATTAACAATATGCTCTCCATGGGGATTGTCGTTCTCCCAGGGATGATGACAGGGCAGATATTATCGGGAACCAGCCCTACCGTTGCCATTACTTATCAGATTACGATTATGTTGGCGATATTGGGGGCATCGGCCTTGTCTATCATTACGTTGATGCAGTTGGGATATAAGTCGTTCTTTAATGAGCAACAGCAGTTGAAGTGATTATGAAATGTACAAAGAAGAGGAAAAGGTAAAAAATAGAAAACATAGGAGAAATAATATCATGACAGTGAAAGAGCGAATTTCAAAACTTCAAGAGTTAATGAAAGAAAGTAACATTGACATCTATGTTGTGCCTACAGATGATTTTCATCACAGTGAGAATGTTGCGGATTATTTTAAGGCGAGAGCGTATATGACTGGGTTTACAGGGTCTGCTGGTGTGGCGGTGTTTACCCAGGAATCAGCAGGGTTGTGGACAGATGCCAGGTACTTTATCCAAGCGGGGTTGGAGTTGGCAGATACAGGTGTGGAGCTTCACAAGATAGGAGAAGCAGGTGTTCTAACTGTTCCGGAATATATTAAGGAGGAATTAAAAGAGGGTGGAACTCTGGGATTTGATGGGCGAACTGTTGGTGTGAAGGATGGAATGGAATTTAAGAAGATCGTAGAAGAGAAATCCGGGCATGTGGTCATGGATCTTGACTTGGTGGATAGAATCTGGGTAGACCGTCCAGGCTTGTCGACTGCTCCTGTTTTTCTGTTAGAAGAGAAATACACAGGGAAGTCAGTAGCCAAGAAATTAGAAGAGGTGAGAGCCCATATGGACAAGGTAGGGGCAAGTGTTTTCCTGATTACCACTTTAGATGATATTTGTTGGTTATTGAATATTCGTGGCAAGGACATTCCCTTTGTGCCATTTGTACTGTCCTATCTGGCCATTAGAGAAGATGGAGTTACCTTGTATGCCAACAAAGATAAGTTCTCTTCTGAGATGATTGATGACTTTAACAAACTAAAAATTTCCATTGAAGATTATAATGGCATTTATGAAGAGGTGAAGAATTTAATGGAAAATGATGTGGTGTTACTGGATCCTCAAGGAGTGAATATTGTATTATATTCAAACCTACCAAATGAGGTGAAAGTCATCAAGGAGATGAACCCTGTGATTCTTATGAAGAATGTTAAGAATCAAGTAGAGATAGAAAATATTAGAAAAGCTCAACTGAAAGATAGTGTGGTAAATACCAAGTTTATGTATTGGCTAAAGCATCACCCTAAACTTAGTGAGGAAGATGAACTAAGTGTTGCTAAAAAGCTGGAATCTCTAAGGTCAGAGCAAGAGCTATTTATTGGAACCAGCTTCCCACCCATCTGTGCCTACAAAGAGCATGGTGCCATCTGTCACTATTCAGCCACACATGAGAGTAATAAGTCTTTAGAGGGTGATGGTTTGTTAATTACGGACACCGGTGGTCATTATTTAGATGGGAGCACAGACATTACTCGAACCTATGTAATAGGGAATGCAACCAAAGAGGAGAAGAAATATTATACTACAGTAGCCATAAGTAATCTAAAACTATCTGATTTAAAGTTTATTTATGGTTGTACGGGTCAGCATATTGATTTGGCGGCTAGAGAGCCATTCTGGAGGCAAGGAGTTGACTACAAACATGGAACCGGTCATGGAATAGGCCATGTAGGAGGAATTCATGAGCCACCAATTGCTATCCACTGGATAAAGAGGGCTTATGAGCCGGTAGTTCTTGAAGAATATATGTTATTTAGCAACGAGCCAGGGTTCTATTTAGAGGATGCTTTTGGCATTCGCCTTGAAAATGAAGTAGTGGTGCGAAAAGGTGAAGAAAATGTCTTTGGTCAGTTTATGTACCTTGAAACCCTCACCTTTGCTCCTTTTGATTTAGATGGGATAGATGTAGAATTGATGACCGAACAAGAGAGAGAGTTGCTGAACAATTATCACAAAGAAGTTGTAAAGAAGATAGGGCCACTTTTAACTGATGAAGAAAGGGAATGGCTTATAGTTGCTACAAGAGAAGTGTAAAATGGCAGTTCATACTAATGTGTCGAAGTGGAATGATAAGACTTTGTAGCGAGGAGAAGTCACAATGTCAAAAGATGCAAAGAAAGTTCACTCTGGAAAAAAGGCTGGATATATGTTAAAAGACATAGATGAGAGATATAGCAGGTTAAGCAAGGGGCAGAAAAAACTTGCTGATTTTGTAGTGAATAACTATGATAAAGCTGTGTTTATGACTGCCGCCAAGCTAGGGGACATTGTAGGAGTAAGTGAATCTACCGTGGTACGTTTTGCTACCGCTCTAGGATTTGAGGGATATCCAGATTTTCAAAAAGAACTAAAAGAAGTAGTGAGAAATAAGCTAAACTCTATTCAGCGAATGGAAGTTACTTCTGATCGTATTGGGGAATCGGGTATTTTAGAAAGTGTCTTGAATTCTGATATTGATACCATTAAACGAACCTTGGTGGATATAGATGTTCAGGCTTTTAATGAAGCAGTAGAGACCATCGCAACAGCCAGAAAGATTTACGTTGTAGGTCTGCGAAGTTGTGCACCTTTGGCAACATTTCTTGGGTTTTACCTGAATCTAATTTGTGAATCTGTTGCAGTCATTCATTATAACAGTTCCAGTGAAGTTTTTGAGCAGTTGATGCGGGTAAATGATCAAGATGTAGTGATAGGAATTAGTTACCCTAGGTATTCCATGCGTACCCTAAAGGCGTTGGAGTTTGCCAGTAGTCGACAAGCCAAGGTGATTACTTTGACAGACAGTATCCACTCTCCAATCAATCTATATTCTTCCTGTAATTTAATTGCCAAAAGTGATATGGCTTCAATTGTAGATTCTTTAGTGGCTCCATTAAGTGTGATTAATGCTATTATTGTATCTTTGTTTATTCGTGACCAAGAAAAAGTAATCAATACTTTAGAGGACTTGGAATTGATTTGGGATGAGTATGAAGTATACAATCGTGATGCTCTAAATCCCATTAGCCATGATATGAATGCAAATGGAGTCTCAGAAGATGAGTAAAATAGGAGTAATAGGTGGTGGACCAGCAGGCATGATGGCAGCTATAGTTGCAGCAAGAAATGGACATGAGGTTCATCTTTTTGAGAAAAATGAAAAGTTAGGGAAGAAATTATACATTACAGGGAAGGGACGTTGCAATATCACCAATGCTTGTGAAATAGATGACTTATTAGGAGGAATATTAACGAACTTTTCATTTTTGTACAGTTCTTTTTATAATTTTAGCAATGATGACACCATGGTGTTCTTTGAGGAATCGGGTGTGCCTTTAAAAGTAGAGCGAGGGAATAGAGTGTTCCCTGTATCTGATCTTTCCTCTGATGTAATTAAAGCCTTAAGAAGAAGGTTGGAAAAGCTAAGGGTGAACGTTCATCTGAACACTGAGGTAAGAGAGATTTTAACGGAAACCCTCCCTGATGAAAAGGAAAAGAGAGATACAATGATCACGGGAGTAAGGCTATCAGGAGGAAGAAAGGTAGGGTTGGATGCCTGCATAGTCGCCACAGGTGGTTTGTCTTATCCTTCTACAGGCTCAACGGGTGATGGCTATGAATGGGCGAGACAATTAGGCCATGAAATCAGCGATTGTTACCCTGGTTTGGTTCCTATTGAAGTGAAAGAAGAGGAGATAAAAGAATTACAAGGACTTTCTCTTCGGAATGTAAAGATAAAGATATTTGACCAGAAAAAGTTGCTCTATGAAGAGTTTGGAGAGATGTTATTTACTCACTTTGGGGTTAGTGGCCCGATTATTCTAAGTGCCAGTAGTGTAGTTGGAAGAGTATTGAAAGAAAGGAATTTAATCTTAAGCATTGACCTAAAGCCAGCTTTGTCATTTGAGCAGCTGGATCAAAGAATATTAAGAGAAATATCAGAAAATTCCAATCGCCAGTTTAAAAACGGAGTGGGAAGATTGTTCCCTAGTTCACTATCTCCATTGATGATTCAGCGAAGCGGGATTGGTGACCATAGAGTGATGAATGGCATTACCAAAGAAGAAAGGCATAGGTTTGTGAATGTTATTAAGAATTTCACCATGACCCTAACAGAACTTAGACCGATTAGTGAAGGGATTATCACACGAGGAGGTGTAAGTGTAAAAGAAGTAGATACTTATACCATGGAATCGAAGATTGTGAAAAACTTGTATTTTGCAGGTGAGATTCTGGATTTAGATGGAGTAACTGGTGGGTTTAATCTTCAAATTGCCTGGTCTACGGGGTATTTGGCGGGGAGTAGCACGATTGATCTTTAGGAAGAGGAGTTGTTATGGGATATAATATTGCAATAGATGGGCCTGCGAGTGCGGGGAAAAGTACAGTGGCCAAGTTAGTTGCCAAGGAGTTAGGGTTTATTTATGTGGATACGGGTGCCATGTATCGTGGGTTGGCGTTGTATTTTCAAAGAAAGGGGTTAAGTGGAGATGAAAAAGATAAAGAAAAAGTTATTGAAGCTTGTTATCATGCTACCGTTGGAATTGATTATGAGGAAGGTGCTCAGCAGGTATTTTTAAATGGTGAGAATGTAACCTCTCAGATTAGAGAAGAAAGCATTGGTAACCTAGCTTCTGAAACCTCTACCATTCCGGAGGTTCGTGCTCATTTGCTTTTGTTACAACGTAATTTAGCAAAGGTGAATGATGTAGTAATGGATGGCAGGGACATTGGAACTTACATTTTGCCAGAGGCAGACTTGAAGATCTTCTTAGTGGCGACTGTAGAAGTGAGGGCCATGAGAAGATACCTGGAATATCAACAAAAAGGAGTGGATTGTTGTTATGAAGATATAAAAAGAGATATAGAAGAACGAGATTATCGTGATTCTAATCGACCTGTAGCTCCATTGAAACAAGCAGAGGATGCAGTTTTAATTGACAGTTCTTTCATGAGTATTGGTGAAGTAGTCGAAGAGATATTGAGCCATATTCAAGGAAGTAAAGAAGGATAGCTTTCAAAAAAAGTGGTGATAAAAATGTTAATGTTTGTTAGAATATTAAAGAAAGCTGTAAAAAATTAGGAGATTAAATATGAGTGCCCAAAAAAGAAGAGAAGGAATATTAGTTTTACTAAAGGAGAAGGAGAGGATTTATGTAAACGACTTAGCCAAGAAGTTTCATGTCTCCGAAAAAACGATTCGTAGAGATTTACATGAATTAGAGAATGAGGGGGTACTCATTCGGTTCCGTGGGGGAGCCGCAAGAATTGAAAAGGATTCGACTTCTGCCAGACAGGGTCAGATGGAGCTCAAATTACCTATGGAAACATCTAAGAGAGCATCAACTGGGATATCAGAGGGCGAACAAGAGGAGATGTCGGTTAAGGTACCAGATGGAATTGAACCCGTTAAGAAGATTGTTATAAAGAAGTCAAAGCCTGAATGGCTTGCCAGGAAAATAGAGAATGCAAGACCAGGTGCACTAACAGAACTTTCAGCAGTATCCTCTGATAAAGAAGAGCAGGTACCTTCTGTAGCAAAAGAACCCGTTGTTAAAGAGATAGAACCTACAGTATCCAGTAGTACAGCAGAATCTTTAATAGACCAAAAGAGTTTAGAAGTAATTGAAGTTGGAACCCCCTTTACACCAGAGGCTTTGAAAAAAATAATTAAACTTGCAGAATCTGGGTCTGTTGGAGAGTCAACCACATTAGGGCAAACTGATGGGACAGAGTCCGTAGAGCCAACAAAATCAGATAATTTTGCAGAGAGAAAAAAACCAACAAATGCAGAGGATTTTGGCGAGTCTGGGGAATTTACGAAGGAAGAAAAGCTTGGAAAGCCAAAAAGGCGAAAAAGAGCTGTTAAAGAAAATGAGCCAGATAAAGAAGAGAAAGAGGAACATGTAAAGAAGGAAGATAAACGGAGAAAGCAGAACAAAGCAAGGAAGAGAGAGAAGCAAGAAAGACAAGTCAAGTCAAACAAGATAGAACATCAGGATAAAGACATCAGGCCAAGTAAGGTGGATGGTCAGGAGAAAAAAGAGCGTCCAAGTGAAGCAGGTGGACAAGAAGGTGGAGTTAGAACAAATAAACCGAATAAGCAAGATAGGCAAGATAGGCAAGATAAGCAAGATAAGCAAGATAAGCAAGATAAGCAAGATAAGCAAGATAAGCAAGATAAGCAAGATAAGCAAGATAAGCAAGATAAGCAAGATGACAAAAAGAAGCAAGACAAGCAAGATGATAAAAAGAAGCAAGACAAGCAAGGTAGGCAGAATAAGCAAGATAAGCAAAACAAGCAAGATAAGCAAGATGATAAAAAGAAGCAAGATAAGCAAGGTAGGCAGAATAAGCAAGATAGGCAAAACAAGCAAGATAAGCAAGATATGCAAGATGAGTCAAAACAACCAGCAAAAGTTATTAGAAAGAGTAAGAAGAAAAAAGTTGAATTACAAAATGGGAGTTCCCCAAAAAAGCTATCTGGAGCAAAGAAGGCCTTAGATGTAATCCACATTATTCTTGCTGTGTTGTGTTTTGTTGGAGGGGCAATTCTGGCCATTTATATTTTTTATGCCAGCCGAACAGATAACGGTGAAACTGAAAATGGTGCTAGACAAGAAAGTGTGATTCATGAAGAATTGAGTTTTTATGCACCAGAGAACTGGAATGTTATAGATAGCAATCGTGACGATACAGTTATTTGTGTTTTCAATAAACAAGGTGAGATTATAATTTCTGTTGCCATTGAACCAACAGAACATTTGCTGGCAGGTAATGACAAAAATAAAAAAGTTTTTTAGAGTGAGTCAGGATAAGCAATATCAATAGCGAGTGTAATCATTAGGAGACCTGTTATGAGTAACCAAAAGAGAAGAGAAGTAATATTAGCTTTGTTAGAAGAAAATGGGAAAGTCTATGTTAACGAATTGGCTAAAGAGATGGAAGTGTCTGAGAAAACGATTCGTAGGGATTTAACAAAGATGGAAAAAGAGGGGCTACTTGTCCGCTCTCATGGTGGTGCAATGCATCCAGATAAGGTAGAACTGCCGAATGATCAAATCCAAAAAGCATCTGAAAAGTCGGATGGAGATAGAGCTGACAAATCAGATGAGGGTTTCGCAAAAAACGAAGACATAAAAATTGCTAAGACTTCAAAGCCTGAATGGCTTATTAAAGCGATAGAAAACACGAAGCCAGATGCTACTATTACGTCCCATTCATTAGATATAAACAAAGAGAAGAACACTACATCTGCTGGATACAGGGACGAGCTTTTGTCAGGTGCAAGAGATTTTCAATCAACTTTTGAAGAAATAGAAATTAGTCAATCAGGCAATATAATAGAGCCTATAAAATCTTTAAAAGATATAAACTTAAAAGAATTAGAAAAATCTATATCTCCTGAAACTTTGGAAGAACTAATGAGACTTGCAAATTCTGATATTTTGATGGGAACAGAAAGGGTATCTAATCTAAATCGTTCAGTAGTAGATAAAGAACTAGAAAATGAAGAGCTAGCAGGCGAAGGGTTAGAAGGTGAAGAATTAGATGATGAAGAGCTAGAAGGTGAAGAATTAGATGATGAAGAGCTAGAAGGCGAAGAATTAGATGATGAAGAGCTAGAAGGTGAAGAATTAGATGATGAAGAGCTAAAAGGTGAAGAGCTAGAAGATGAAGAATTAGATAATGAAGAGTTGGAAGACGAAGAACCAGAAAAAGAAGGGTTAAAAGATGAACAACGAGAGTATGAAGAGGAAGAATTTGATGAACTAATAGATGGAGAGTTAGGGGATGAGGATTTTGAAGATGAGAACTCAGTAGCTGAGGAGCTGTATTTTGAAGATGAAGACCAATATTATGATGTGACAGAAGCAGGTGATGGATTTGAGAGTGCCAGAGTATCTGATGTACAAAGACTAAATAGAGAATATATAAAAGTAGATTGGCAAGAGTCAGCTAGAAAAACCAAAAGTTCATATACACAAAAAGACAAAAGATCAAAGCCTTCAGAAAGAAATAAAACAACAGGCTCCAAAGGAAGAACAAAAAGTCGGAGTGATGAAAACACTAAAAAATCTTCCACTATTGGAAAGATATTAGATTGGCTTCACATTATCATTGCTTTAATCATTTTTATTGGTGGGATTATACTTTCTTTTTATATTATACAAACTAACAGAGCTCAAAACTTAATCATAAATGAAGGTAACATCATAAATGAATCTGTAATATCTGATGACATGAGTTATTACTTAACTGTAGACGAACACTTGTTAGAAAGTGCCAACTTACAAATACGTATTTTGGTTTTAGAGGGGTCAGCTTAAGAGTGCCTAGGTAAAGGGTGAGTGACGAATGTTATTAAACAATAATGCAGAGTAAAGAGAACGCCTGAGAACTGAAAATGGTTTCAGGTGTTTTATCAGCCATAAACATTGTGAAAGTTAGCCTATGGTGTTATGGTGTACAAGGAATAAAAGGGGGGAGAATTTTGGAAATAATCTGTGCAAAAACCGCAGGGTTCTGTTTTGGAGTTAAGAGAGCTGTGGATACGGTTTTCAAACAAATCGAAGAACATAAAAGTGATAGAATATACACCTATGGTCCAATTATTCACAATGGGGAAGTAATCAAAGCACTTGAAGAAAGAGGGGTTATCATCATCCATTCTAAGGAAGAGTTGGAAGAAATCAATGAGGGTGTTGTAATCATCCGCTCTCATGGTGCCCAAAAGTCTATTTATGATTTGTTGGAGACGAAAAATGTGAAGATGGTTGATGCTACCTGTCCTGATGTTAAGAAAATACATAGAATTGTCCAAGAAGAAAGTGAAAGAGGGAGGGTTATTGTTATCATTGGTGACCCTAACCACCCGGAGGTTCAAGGAATAAAAGGTTGGATAACAAGCGATTCTTTAGTGATTGAAGATGCTGAGGATATAGAGAAAATGTGCAACTTGACCCATCAAAAGTGTACCATAGTTGCTCAAACTACATTTAATTTAGAAAAATTCAAAGATATAGTTGAAATTATAAAGAAAAAAGGGTATGATATAAGTGTTTTAAATACAATCTGTAATGCAACTAGCAAAAGGCAAGAGGAGGCTAGGGAGATTGCAGGACAGGCAGAGGCCATGATAGTGATTGGGGATAAGAATAGCTCGAATACCCAAAAGCTGTATGAAATCTGCCAAAATGCATGTAAAGCTACGTATTATGTACAGACACTTGAGGATTTGGAAATTAATCAATTGGAGTCAGTGAAAACAGTAGGTATTACAGCAGGGGCGTCAACGCCCAATACTATAATTGAGGAGGTT
>JGI20163J15578_10000403_pt1 | contig 17863 bp, 16 predicted proteins | sample TergutCu122P1_FD_15578 | JGI IMG/M metagenome (IMG submission 15578)
CAGCAAAAACTCGTATCTCTTATGCTTATGACATTCGAGTTTTTTTAAAATTCCTAATAGAAAGCAAACCCGCCTACAAAAATTATGAGACAAAAGATTTTGAAATTGAAGATTTAGAAAAGATTAAAGCGGTAGACATAGAAGAATACTTAGATTATCTGAAAGTCTATAAAGATGATAACAACAAGCAGATTATCAATAACGAGCGTGGTTTGGCAAGAAAGTTTTCTGCCCTTAGAAGTTTTTATGCTTACTATTACAAAAGGGAGAGGATTGCTCACAACCCTACTGTGCTGGTTGACATGCCAAAACTTCATGAAAAGTCTATTGTTCGTTTGGATTCTGACGAGATTGTTCAGTTATTGAATCATATTGAGCACGGTGGAAAGGATTTAAAGGGGCAAAGAAAGGTGTACTATGAGAAAACAAAGCACCGCGATCTGGCGATTATTACCTTGTTATTAGGGACAGGAATTCGTATATCCGAATGTGTAGGATTGGATTTGTTAGATGTGGATTTCAAAAATAATGGTATCAAAGTAGTCCGCAAAGGCGGCAATGAAATGGTGGTGTATTTTGGTGAAGAGGTAGAGCAAGCTCTTAAGACTTATATTTTTGGTGAAAGAAATGCTACCATGCCTTTGGCAGGACATGAAAATGCCCTCTTCTTATCTTCTCAGAGACGACGTATGGGAGTTCAAGCNATGGAAAACATGGTGAAGAAATATTCTAAAGAGGTGATTCCAGGCAAAAAAATAACTCCTCATAAGCTAAGAAGTACTTANGGCACGGAGTTATACAAAGAAACAGGGGATATTTATNTGGTTGCTGACGTGTTAGGTCACAAGGATGTAAACACTACCAAGAAGCATTATGCGGATATTGATGAAAGCAGACGACGCAAAGCAGCGAGTGCGGTAAGGTTAAGGGATTAGAAAATAACATTATCCGTATCCACCAAATGCTCTCTTATTCTAATGTATTCCTTAATCAACTCTATGGAGCCATTTACTCCCAATACGGCACTGTCAATGGTGAGGTCATAACTACTACAGTGTCCCCATTTTTTATTGGTATAATAATTGTAATATGAAGCACGTCTTTTATCGGTTTTTGTAATTAATTCTTTGGCTTTACTTTCATTAATCTTAAAATCTCTCACGACTCTTTTTATTCGATTTTCAAGGCTGCCATGAATGAAAATACTCAGGCGATTCTTATTACCCTCTAATGCATAGTCAGCACAACGACCAATGATTACACAAGGCCCTTCTTCTGCTATTTTTTTGATCGCATCAAACTGAGCCAGGAATATTTTTTGATTAATGGGCATTTCTGCATAGCTGTTGCCGATATAACCAGCAGAATAAGATTCCATTGCAAGAGAATAAAGAAAGCTACTGGTAGGCTTCTCGTCATGTGATTCAAACACATCTTCACTGATGCCACTGTCCTTTGCTGCTCTACTGAGCAGTTCATGATCATAATAAGGGATATCATAATGTTTGGCAATTGCTCTGGCAATATCTCTGCCACCACTGCCAAACTCTCTACTAATCGTAATGATTGTACGCATGTTAAAACCTCCTAAAAATATAACCCAGTTTCATTCCATTACTAAATTTGCCCGCAAAGCTTTTTGCTTCAGCTGGAGGGAGTTAAGATCATGAAAACAATATTTTTAATTTGCATAATTATATCTTAATTTTTCCAGTATTTCAATAAAATATTCAGGTAGTTTCACATCAAACTCCATATAACTCTCCTGGGTAGGATGGTTGAATCCAATTTCCTTTGCGTGAAGGACTTGACCCGCTAAAGGCATGGAAGGCTTTATGGAGGGAGGTTTATCAGGACCATAGACCCTATCTCCAAGAACAGGATGTCCTATACTTGCAAGGTGAACTCGAATTTGATGGGTTCTGCCTGTTTCAAGCTGGCAAGATACGTAGGTAAAATCCCCAAATCTCTCAAGAACTTGAAAATGAGTAACTGCTTCTCTTCCATTTCTTGACTTAACACTCATCTTCTTACGATCAATAGGATGTCGTCCTATGGGAGAATCAATGGTACCACAATCTTCTTTGATGTTTCCTAGAACAATAGCATGATAAATCCTTTTAATGGAATAATCTTTTAGCTGCTGAGCAATGGATTGGTGTGCCTTATCCGTTTTACAAACTAACAGAGCCCCTGTAGTATCCTTATCCAGCCGATGAACAATTCCTGGACGCAAAACACCATTTATCCCTGACAAATTTCCTTGACAATGGTGCATAAGAGCGTTGACCAAGGTGCCGCAGTGATGGCCAGGAGCAGGATGCACCACCATATCCTTAGGTTTGTTAACCATCAGTAAATCATCATCTTCATAGATAATATCTAAAGGTATTGGCTCTGGTTCAATGTTTGGTTCTATAGGAAGAGGCAACTCTAGCTGTATAATTTCTCCTGTGGTCAAAGAGTAATTGGATTTAATCACCTTTCCATTAACGGTTACTAAACCCTCTTTAATTATGCTTTGAAGGTATGAGCGAGTAAAGTCAGGCATAAACTCTGCCATATATTTGTCTATTCTTGGGTTATTCTCCCGGAATTCCTCCAAATTTACAATTAAATAATGTTTTTCCATGTTGATATCCTATTTCTTAATAACTAGCAGAAATCTTAATCTTTTATTCAGATAGTGAAAATATGTTACGGAGTGACATTTTCTTTCGGAAGTGTTTCCGCAGGGTTTTCTTCGCTAATTGTATTTTCTACAACGACATTTTCATCAGAGTTACTTTCTAGGGATACGTCGTCTTTTAAGAGATTAGATTTACTTCTCCTGCTAAAAGCATTGAAAATAAAATCCAATTCATCTTCTTTGTAATAGAATAAAACCAGAAGCAAAAATGAAATACACGCAATGACCATATAGGAATCGGCAATATTAAAGACAGGGAAATTGATTAACTCAAAAAACAAAAAATCAATCACAAATCCCAACCGTACTCGATCAATGAGATTGCCAATACCACCAGAGAGAATTAATATGGCTATTATTCTCATATATAGATAACGCCTATCCCCTGGAATATGAAAATAAAGGTAAATAACTGCTAAAGTAATAAGAACAGTTAAAACAATTAAAAAGCCCTGCCATCCATAAAATATGCCAAATGCTGCTCCTCTGTTTTCAAGATAGTGTAAACGGAAAACCCCATCAATAATAGGGAAAGAGCGAGTGGGTTTTAGGTACTCAACCACAAGCCATTTGCTAAACTGGTCAATAGAGACAGCCAGTATGAAAAAAAACAGGGGGAATAAAAAACTTCTTCGGGTAGGTTTCACTTTTTTCACCTTTTAGTCTGTATAATTTTGGTATGGATCGAAAGGAGGTCTGTCGTTGTCGATTTCCTCGGTAGGTTTATTTTTAATATACTCGCTATCACCAAAGGCTAATATTGGATAGAATACGATTGGTAACAATACCATACCAACAATGAACCCACCACTTTTTCCAAAGGCTTGGCCTACTTTAACGACCAACAAGATATTAATTATAGTTGTGACGATGGTCAATAGCCAAGACAGTTGTGCTATGGTTGGGTTTCCACCTAAACCATAACCACCACTATACATGATTAAATCCACAATGACGATGGCCAAGTAGATAAAGAAAATATAACCTTTCCAAGCTATTTTGTACCAAATGTACATGTTATAAATAGGAATAAAGACAACCCATCCTTTTTCCCCAGCTTTCACAAAGATTTTCCAGTAAGTTACAATCATTAACACGATTAAAGCTAAAGCAATTAAAATTAACACTCCTATCATTTTTTTGTCCTCCTAATTGTTTAATAATTTATATTTAAGAAATGCATTTAAATATCAAGCTTACCAGGAATTTATAAATACTTATAAATGAGAACGTAATCTCTATCTTTTTTAGTTTTTCCTGTTACTCTTACAAATTTAAACTTGCCTACTCCCCTCACAGAAATAATGTCGTTATCCTTTATTTTATAACTGTTAGAGAGGATGAGTCTACCATTGACAAACACTTTCCCACCTTGGATCAAGCCAGTAAGTTTATTTCGTGAATGAGATAGAGCCAAAGACAGCATCCCATCGAGTCTTAGTGAAGACACACTTCCCTTGATTTCGGTAAATTCTGGCTGGTAGGTAAAAGACCCTAAAGAAATTTGTGTAACAATTACAGAAGTGCGACGAACCTGAGTCAAATTCTTTGTAATGTAGTCTGTTAATGAAGCATGTAGGAAAACATAGGATGAATTAAGATTAACAAGTATATCTCCTACTTTTGAACGTTCTATACCAAGGTTTAAAATGGCTCCCAAATAATCCCGATGAGTTAAATCATCAGAATATTTAATGTTAGTAGGCTTGATAAAAATCACAGCCATGGGAAAGTGAAGAGCATCAATAAGATTCACCTCACCATTAAAAGAAAGAGCATCTTGGTAAAAAGCCACCATCTGACGCTCTGCCCCTATATAACCTCCAAAGGTGATGTATTGTGTAGACAAATCAACTTTTGGGAGATTGTGTAGTGTATGCAATTGATCTAGGTTTAAAAAATCACTAAATGCGACTATCTCCCGTTGGTGAGCCAGCCGTGACAATTCTAGTATTCGATTGGCAATATTTATATCCAGTGGTTTAATATCTTCCACCTCTACCACCAGAAGTAGGCTCAATCGCTCCTCCACCTAATAGATCCTGTAAATCACCAGAAATATCTACATTTGCTGGAGTTACTAAGAAAATATAATTGGAAATCCGTTGTAGATTGCCACTAATTGCGAAGGCCGCACCAGAAATAAAATCAATTATTCTTTGAGCCAACTCAACATCCATACCTTCCAAGTTTAAAATTACTGTACGATTGGTAAGCAATGTTTCGCAAATCTCTCTTGAATCATCTACAGAGCTAGGTTTGATTACACATACTTCCATACCACTGGCAATTTTCTTGGGAGTAGGACGCATTGGAGTTACCTTATTGATGCTACGCTCTCTTCTTGGCTCTTCAGGAAAGCGCTCAACTGGCTCTTTGTTGAACACCTGGCGACGAGGCTTCGGTTCGTAATCATCGATAAAATCATCTTCCTCTTCGTAGAACTCGTCATCATCATAATCATCGTTAAGCTTCATAAAATTTAAGAGCCTATCAAAAACACCCATATTACACTCCTATCTTGCCTAAATCACTTAGGCACCTTATTAATTATTTACTGAAAGTTTTCAGCCAGAATATCTGGCACCAAATATACCGGTCCCCACTCGAACAATAGTAGCACCCTCTTCGATAGCAACCTGATAGTCATTGGTCATCCCCATTGAAAGAACTCTCATATTAATATTATCAATCTTTTCTGTCGCAATGTCAACTGATAATTTCTTTAAATCGACAAATATTTTGCGATTCGTCTCTGGATTGTCTGAAAAAAACCCCATTGTCATTAAACCGTTCACTCTAATGTGTTTCATGGTTGATATTTTTTTAATTAAAGGAAGCGTTTCTTTAATTTTCAGACCAAACTTACTCTCCTCTTCTGCCACATTCACCTCCAGTAAGATATCAGAGATAAGGCTACGCTTAGCACTTTCCTGGTCAATGGCCTCAGCCAAACGCAAAGAATCAACAGAATGTATCAGCTTAGCCCTGCCAACCACCTGCCTCACTTTATTCCTTTGAAGATGGCCAATCATATGCCAATGAATATCATCAGGCAGATGGTCAAATTTATCCACCAACTCTTGAACTTTATTTTCACCAAAATTTCGAACCCCCTCTTCATAAGCCTCTAAGATAATTGAGGTAGACTGGGTCTTTGTCACCGCAACTAAAGTAATCTCATCTCTGGAGCGTCCAACTTTTTTACATGCTTGACAAATATTCTCTTCTACTTCTTGTAAGCCTTGTGCTATCATCTGTCTTCCTCTTGCTTTCTTACTCTCTTACTTTTTTCTTACTTACCTACTTACTTATTTATTTACCTACTATCTAACTTTCTTTTTTTATTTTGTTGATTCGCTCAATTATATTTCTCTTTATCTCCCTATATGCCTCTTTCCTTTATCCATCCTCATTTCTCTCTTAATATCTTCTCACTTTCCTATTGAAGATACATTATGTGTAAAAACAATACTCAGTTTGTTTCATATAGTGATCCATTACTTAGCCATAAATATTCTACTAGCCAAAGTTCAGATTGTATCGTGTGGCATACAGCCTAGGGTACATTCTGAACGATATCCTCTACCTCGCCACAATCTCCCCATCTTCAATACTCTCCCCAATCAAAGCAATAAAGTCAAAATTCGAAACACTAAAAGCATTCCCTTCTTCCACAAGATAGTAATCCTCATTGCCAGTTATGACATTGACGAACATAAAGATGGCATATCCATGATTAATATTAAATACTCCCTGCAGTGGTTCTGTAGTGTTTAAAGTAATGACTTCCCCAGTATCAGGGGAAAGAAGCCTAGTTCCATGAGGGAGATCCCTTGGATTAACAAAAATACCTCCTTCTGGAGTAGCGTTATAAATTCGAGTAAGAACAAACTCTTCCTCACCCTCTTCATTGATCACCATAACCCCTAAGGATGTGTACCTTGGCACAACAAAATGAGGAGGAACTTTGAAGAAATCTTTTTCTACCACAGCTGATCTAGGAATCATCAAGCCACTTTGATCCTCTAATATTAACTCGATATTAATGAATCGCTCATCTGCATATCGAATCATGGAATGACTTAGAGATAAAGCCACAAACCTTTCTTCCCCTTGTTCAAAAACAATGGGGTGAACCCAGGCAAGGACATCATCTCTAACAAATCGAATTCTAGCCCAAATCATCTGGTCTAATAAAGAAGTGGTTTCATCGTCTACAGAAATGACAATATACCAACTCTCACTGGTCACTAATTTATAGGCAGGCTCTCCACTTCTTAGATGGACTTGATCTGCAAAAAGAGTAGTTTCATATTCTTCCCTTAGAAAAAGATTATTGGTAATGTGGTTTTTTGTAAGTTCTTCCATCCCATCTATTCTCATCACTAAGATACCATCTGAGGGAGAAGAGAAAACCTGAGCATTACCATGATTCCCTGCGATAATCCCATCGATTTGTGCAGTTCTAACCTCTGTTGCTGTACCTCTAAAAGAGTGAGTTAAATCCGTTCTAAAGGTTTGTACAGTAGAAAAACTTTGCAAGTCCATCGCCTCAATAAAATTCTGAGTATGATAGATGAAAGGAGCATGATTCTCGTTGGTGATTGCTGGAAGTTCAAAGTGAAAATCGTCCATTAAATAATCTTCAAAAAGTATAGGTGTAGATGAAACAGCAATGATGTCTGCACCCGATGGAATCTTGCTAAAGTTGTTATGAAAATAATAAACATAACCACCAATTGGGACGGTAACCACGAGCTCCTCTCTTATGGCAATCCCCACATAAGAATGGTCCGTTAGAATACGTCCTTGTCTCACTTCAAATGTAGCAATCCGAGTTCTCGTGTTATAAGAAACAAGTGTAGCAACAATATATACAAAGATAATCACAAAAATAAGTACGCCTACATTAAAGTCGCTCTTCCTACGATATTTAGTTAAACTTACGGCTTTGTCTTTTTTATTCTTCATGTACGAAAATTCCCTGTTGTAACATTTTAGTCATGTTGTAATATAATATATCCCTTGTGGGAGCACCCATTATAATTGAAATATAAAAATCATGATTTGCATTTACACTAAACAAGATAAGGCAAGCTCCTGCTTGATCTGTAGTGCCGGTTTTGCCACCTAATACCGTTACACCATCAGGGTGGGGGATACTTCCATCATTGTACCAATTGGTTGGAAACCACCGCTGGTAACGAACATCACCAGAGGAATCTGTTATTCTGCCAACAACATAAGGCTGATGAATAATATCTATAAATCTTTGATCTCTAGCAAGTGAATTAAAGATTAGGTATAAATCATATAAAGTAGTATATTGATTGTCATCATGCAATCCATGAGAATTGGCGAAGTTGGTATGTGTAGCTCCTAGATTATAAGCTTCTTGGTTCATTAAACGAACAAATTCCTCCTCTGTTCCTGAAATATGTTCTGCAATAGCAACAGCATTATCATTGCCAGAGTGGAGCATTAATCCACCAACCAAATCTATCATGGACACTTGATCACCCGCTCGCAACCCACCTATTTGAGCATACCAGCCAAAAGCCACGGCATTTTCACTTACAGTAACCAAATCCTCCATATTGCCATATCTAATAGCAATAAGAGCAGTCATCACTTTAGTGGTACTGGCAGGATAAAGTCGTTCAAAAAGGTTGTATCCATACAATACTCTTGGATTACTGATGCTAAATAAAGCGGCAGCATGAACATCCCCATACAAATCAAATCCTTCTAAAGACACATTAGAAGAAGTTACAGCAATGGTATTGGTAAATGGATTTCCTCTATAGAGGGAAGAATTGAAATGCTCATTCTCAAAATTCATCACTAACTCATGAGGGTTGGTTCGATTAAAAATTGTTTCATCCACGAAATCACAGGACACCAATAAGGTAATGCTCACGATTATAATGATTAGGAATGAAAGCTTTTTACTTATAAATTTCACGCCAGTCTAAATCTCCTCGATCTAAAGCTAATATTAAAGCCTCTGCAGTGGCAATATTTGTTGCCATAGGAATATTATACAAATCACAGAGACGTGCAATGTTTTTTGGGTCTTGTTCATTAATTCTAGGGTTCATTGGATCTCTAAAAAAAATCACCAAATCCAGCTGATTCTGCTCAATTTGCGTAGCAATCTGCTGCTCACCGCCTAATTGTCCCGCCAGAAACTTATGGATATTTAGGCTGGTTACACTCTCTGCCAACTGTCCTGTTGTAGCGGTTGCATATAAATTGTGTTTACTCAAAATGCCTTGATATGCAATGCAAAAGTTCTGCATGAGCATCTTCTTTGATTCATGTGCTACTAATCCAATGTTCATTTTCTACGTTCTCCTTAATTTTTAATCAAACTTTTTCTCTTACTTAACATACTTATTGGGATACTTATTGGCCTGTTTACTGGGCTGCAACCCTACATTAAGCACAAAACCTATCCCAATATATAAACTAATGATAGAGGTCAATCCATAGCTTACAAAAGGAAGGGATATCCCCGTATTGGGGAGCATAAATGTAGCAACACCAATGTTAATAAATGCTTGTATGGCAATTAAGGCAGCCATCCCTCCACAGATGAGTCTGCCAGCCAAATCACTGGCTCGAATACCAATTAAAAGGCAGGTCAAGACAATTAGTAATAGCAAGATAATTACAATGGAACACCCAATGAACCCCAATTCTTCACCTACAATAGCAAAGATAAAGTCATTGTGAGGCTCAGGTACCAGATGGCTGTTTTTAAGTGAAGTAGGGGCATCATTGTTAAAGCCTTTTCCTGTAAGTTGCCCAGAGCCAATCGCCATTACTGAGTTTAGCTGCTGATGGGCATCCGTTTGAGCAAAATCTTCTGGATTTAACCAGGCTAAAATACGATCCTGCTGATAATCTGCCAACAGAGTCTGGTTGGGTTGTACTGCGATGAGGAGAAAAACGACAGCTAAAGGAACAACAACTGCAGTAACCAATCCAATAATCTTATAACTCAAACCAGCCATAAATAGCATCAAACAGAATACAATAACTAAAGTAAGTGCATTGGATAGGTTGGGTTGCCTATGGATAAGGAAAAGTGAAGGGACAATTAATATACCTGAAGCCAGTATCATTCTTAGTTTGTTAATGGAATGTTGAAATCTCATAAAAAAGTAGGCAAAGAAGATAATGATGACAATTTGTGCAATATCTGACGGTTGAAATTGAAGGATAGGATTTGCCTCAGACCCAATTCGTAGCCATCTTCTAGCACCGTTTACCTCGACTCCAAAAAGAAGCACGATAGCCAACAATACTGTACTTGCTACAAAGAAAAACCACGAATATTTAAGCACCACTTTGTAGTCAATCAAAGAAACAATAATCATGGCAACAAAGCCAATGGCCACGCCCATAAGTTGACGCTCAAACAGGCCGGCTCTGGCACTGCCTACCATAAATGCACCGAAAACAGACAGTATGGTGACAAAAATTACAAGACCAAACTGGTAGTTTCTAATATTATAATCTTGAAATTTTTCTAGTAACTTAGAAAACATAGTTTCTCCTTTGATTTTTATGTACAGTGGAGCGTAGTGACATTTTCTTGATATTATGGGCTTAAGGTTCTTGATGACTAGCAGGTGCTCTTGACAAAGAAGCTCTTCCTGTGATGACCTCTTCTATATCATCAATCTCAAACCAAATACGAACGATATCTCTTGCCACCTCTGCAGCATAGGCAGAGGTATAACCATTGGCAATTCGAACGGCAATGGCAAATTCAGGCTGTTCAAGAGGGGCAAAGCCCACAAATAAAGCGTGGTCAGGGTTAATGAGACTTTCCTCGGCCGTTCCTGTTTTCCCAGCCATTGGGAAATGGAAGTTTCTAAAACTATCATGATTTGTAATCATACCAACCATGCCTTCTTTAATAAGATTCCAGTTGTAAGAGCTTACTTGATTCAGCTCTTGTTCAATGACTGGAGTATACTCATTAATTAATAATCCATTGACATCTGTAGTACGACTCAGCAAGGTTAACTCAAACAAAGTACCACCATTAGCAATCGTAGATACATAACGGTTTAATTGAGCTACCGTAAAGTTATTGGTTCCCTGTCCCATGGCGGATAAGACAGGAAGTTCATCGGATATTCTAGGAGCAGCCTCGGGAATCTCTATACCACTTGTTGACCCAAAACCAAAATACCTAGCATACCGTTCTAACATATTTAATCCCAGTTCACTATGAAAACGATTGTCAGGTCCAATACTAAACCAATATCCTAGCTGATAATAGAATACATTACAAGATACAGCTAAAGAATGGACCACGTTAACGCCACCATGCTCTCCTGGATAAATCCAACATCTTGGAGGAGGCTCTACAGGGTCAAACTCACCTTCGCAGGTAATAAAGGTTCCTACATCAATCCGGTTTTCCTGTAAGCCTGCTAAAGCGGTTACCATCTTAAAGGTAGAGCCTGGAGCGGTAAGCTCTTGAGTGGCGTTGTTATAGAAAGGTCTAGCCAAACTGGACAGCAAAAAGTCATAGTACTCAATATCCAATTCATTGGCCAATCGATTGTTGTCATACCCTGGATAGGATACACTGGCTAGCACCTCTCCTGTTCTTGGATCACTAATGACAATTCCTCCAGTGCTAGGCTCTAACCCCAATTGTCCTGGAGTGATGCATAAAGATTCTATCTTGCTAAAGACCCAATAGAAAGGATCGATACCACCTGACAACAATCCTTGGTAAGTTTCTCGGTCCATCTCCAGTACTCCCTGCTCATACACGGCAGCAGCAACTTGGCCACCAGAAATGGCCCCTTGGCGAATTAAAGAGAGATAAACAATTCGATCAAAATTCAAATCCTGCCTAAGGGAATTTTCAATTAAAGTAATAATGGCATTGTAAACTTCTGTTGCCTCTGTGTACCTTTGAAGGGGAACATGGTTACTTAATCTTACGGTATCAATCCAATTCTCGGCAATGGCATGGTTAAGATAGTCATAAACGTTAAGTTCTCCACTTCTCCAAGCGATTTCTACAGGGTCATTTGGTGGAATGAGGCTTCGATTCACCACGCCAAAAGTATGGAATAACAAATGACCAAAAATATGATTTACGGTGTCCTGCATTTCCGAGGATAGATCATTGTATATACGCCCGTGAGGGTTGGTGAAATAAGTGGTAATATTCGCCAACTGGGTTTGTCTATAAGTTGAAAAGGCATTGTAAATGGCTTGTTCAGCAGATCCTGCATCGGGTCGATTAAAGACATGACGATTAAGGATTCCGTTAGTGATAAAATTTAAATAAACCAAATCAATGGGGATTAAAATAGCACTAGCATCCACCTCTAGGCTAGGGTCGTAGTTCATCTGGTTTGTTAAACGATAAAGAATAATACCCGCCAATTTTTCCTCCAAAACTCGATAAGCAATAATCTGCAAATCTCTACAAATGGTAAGGTGGACATTGTTTCCAGGGGTGGGTTCAATTCGTTCGATTGTTTCGGTGATACGACCACGATTATCAACATAAAAAGAGATGGAGCCTTTACGCCCTTGGAGAGTTTCTTCCATAAACTGTTCAATTCCAGCTTTACCCACAATATCATTGATGGAGTATCTTCCCTCTTCTTCTGCATTTAAGAATTCCAATTCTTCTAAAGATATTTTCCCTGTGTATCCTATAATGGAGGAAAGATAAAGACTGTCCACATATCTTCTCAGATAGTCTTCAATCACACTGACCCCTAGAAGACGATATTGGCTTTCCATAATGGCAGCAACGGTTTCATCAGATACATCCTGAGCCAAAATCGTAGGGATATACTGAGTAAAACTGTTCAAATGAATATTATAACGCATATTCACCAGTTTAAGAATGGTTTCCGTGTCAAATTCTTCTAAGTCAATTCCATAGCCTGTAATGGGATTGGTTGCCAAAAATTCAATGACATCCAGAGGAGTTGAGTTGGCTTGCTCAAAGGTCATGTCATCAATAAAACGCTCCCCATAAACATCCGCTAAAAAACGCAGGCGAGTGAATTCATTGGTCATGGCGAAAGCAAAGTTACCTGTACTGTCAATGACAATTCCAAAATCAGCAACAATACTGTCTTCATTAGATTCTACAATATCAATGACATTGAGAAGGATTTCATTTAAGATTTCATTTCGACTTTGATGTTGGGTTCCTTGAATATTCTCTTCAATAATCACAGAGTTGGTCAGCTCATTGTAGGCCAATACATTGCCGTTACGATCAAAAATCATGCCACGAGTTCCCACAATCTCTCTATCCCTGCGAATCTGCAGACGGAAATTATCTAAGTAATACTGTCCTTCAACAATCTGCAACACAAATAACCGTTGTATAAGCATGGCAAATAAAAGGCAAGTGATAATAGCCATAATAAGCAATCTTGACTTGGCCAAATAGGCTAATGAATTTTTAATATGGGCAAAAATAGCATTAAACAAACTTACTGGCTCTCCTTTTCTCTTCTGCTTCCAACCTACGATTCACCCACAGAATCAGTGGATACAATCCAATGGTTGCGGCAATGGTATAAATCAATTCTGGTAAAATAATCTGGTTTAGATAAATGAAGAAGGCGAACTCTCCTCTTAAAACAAAGTGGAATAAGTAGATACATAAACCATAAACCAAACTAGTTGCACTGATTAATAAAATGGGGAGTTTAATGTCCTCATCTAGATAAATTTGCTGGAATAAACCATTTAAAAAGCCGAAAACCAAATAGATTAATCCGTAAAAACCTAATACAGTACCAAATAAAGTGTCCATCATTAGACCTGCAAAAAGCCCAACAAACATCCCCTCCTTGGGTCCTCTCATAAAGCCAAATGAGGCAGTAATGATAAGGATTAGATTGGGTCGTATACTGGCGATTTCAATCATTGGCAACAATGATGTTTGAATAACCACACAAAAATAGATAATCGCCAAGGTGACAAAGAATCGTTTAAACTTTAGTCGCTTCATGGGCTACCACCTGACTCTTCCCCATTGTCCTCGTCATTTCCATTGTTAACACCATTGCCATTGGTAGTCTGACCATTATCATTGTTGCTTCCATTGCCATTGATAGTCTGGCCATTACCTCCTACATTACTTGCTCCATTTCCATTAGAGCCCTCTTGGGCTTGTCTTGTGAAATCCTCTTTGGTTTGCATGATGATTAAAACTTCTTGTATGTTTTGGAAGTCTACAGCTGGAACAATATATCCGAATCTTGTAAGATTGCTGGCATCTACGTTGATTTCTACAATGTATCCAATTCTGAGACCTTGAAGAAAGTAGCGGCTAATATAAGAAGTTACAATGACGTCGCCTACATCAACTGGATTATCGTTATTCTCCAATCCTTCAAATCTCATTCTACGTTCATTCATTAAAGACAAGTCTCCACGAACAATGCAGCGATCTAAAGTATGGAGCACCATGCCACTTACGTTACTGGTATCGTCGATAATGGTACGCACGTTAGACCATGTAGGCCCAACCTCAGTAACAATACCCACTAAACCACCCTCAGCAATAACATTCATGTTGGGTCTCACCCCATGAATACTGCCACGATTAAGAGTGAGATTGTGGAACCAATTGCCGTCAGCACTGATTACCCGAGCACCAATCTTCTCATGCTCAGCATGCTCTTGGTGAAGTCGGAACATGTTCCGTAATCTTTCCAGCTCAAATCCATCCACTTGAAGACGACTATTTTCTTCTTGCAAAGTTGCAATTTGCTCTTGTAAGTTTTCGTTCTCTTCCCGTAACATTTCCATGGTTTCAAAGTTCTCTGTTATGTCAATAAGAAATGTTCCTAGGGTATTAATTCCCGTTTGCATGGGAATAACCGTAGCATTGGCAAAGATTCTAAAAGGTCCACGAACAGTATCAGAATAAGCTGACAACAACATTAATGCAATGCACCCTAAGGTTAAAAATAACAGCCAATATTTATTTGAAAGGGAATAGTTACTTCTCTTTTTTCTCATAATTTTTGAATACCACCTGTAAAATTTAATTGAGACGTTTTATTAATCATCTCATCGCAACCATCTATAATCTTCATCTAACATAGAGTATGTAAATTTCCGATAGATCTTTCTATTGATGATAATCGTCTCCATTCCTCTGACAGAAGACATCTCAGGTTCCTCTGCAATGTGAATGGGAATACTAATGTAAGATTTAATATATTCTGAGAGCCCCTTTGTTCTTGCAAGTCCTCCAACCAGGTAGAGACCATTTTTGTATATTTCTAACTGAACATCAGCAGGGGTTCTGTCAATCATGGCTTTAATGGCCTTAATGATCTCCAGCAAGGGTTCACCAATAGCCATTCCTACTAAAGTACCAGACACCTCCAATCTTTCAGGAAAACCAGACAAAATATTCTTGCCAATAATGGTGGTTTCCGCCTCCGAATCCAAAGAGGATACTCCAAATTCATTTCTCAGATGATAAGCTGCAGAATGACCAAGAATCACATCATGAGTACGCCGAATCAAGTTGGAGATGGCCAGGTCAAAATCTTCACCACCAATTTTAAGAAGTCGGTTCACCACCATACCTCCTGACAATAGGACGGAAAGTTCAGTGGTGCTTCCTCCTAGATTAACAATCATGGTTCCCTTCGTGTTAAAAACATCTATTTTGGCTCCAATGGCATCTGCCATACTTCGCTCTACAATTCGAACAGCTTTGGCTTTGCTGGGAGAATTAATCACCAAATCATAAAAGGCTCTTTTTTCTATTTCTGTGACATCTGTAGGAACAGCAACAAGGTATTCACTCCCTCGAAGAAAACGTCCTTCATTGTTGATTAATGTACTAAGGAGATGTTGCATATTATCAAAATGGGCGATTGCCCCTTTTTTCATAGGGTGGACTACCCGAATAAAACCAGGTGTTTTGCCAACCATCTCATAAGCTTGATCACCAATGGCAACAAGCTTATCCTTTTCTTTAAGAGCGATTACGTTCTTTTGTTTCCATAGGTTTTGCTTTTTCTTGTCGTAAACTTTTATCTCATGTGTTCCTAAATCCAGTCCATAGATATTTCGCGGCATATTATTATAGCAACCCTTTTTCTCTTAAACTTGTGTAACAATTACTCCCAATGATAATGTGATCCAATAGTTCTATGCCAATTATCTTGCCCGCTTCCATAACTCTCTTGGTAAGTAGTATATCTTCTTTACTAGGTGTAGATTCACCACTTGGATGATTGTGAATCAAAATAATGGAAACAGCATTCTTTTGTAATGCCTCTACAAATAACTCTCGTGGGGAAATAATTGCTGTATTAATGGTTCCTTTTGAAATGTTATTTTCACTTATCAACTTGTTTTTCGTATTGAGCAGTAATAACTTCATTACCTCTTGTTTATGATGGCGCATCTCTTCCATATAGTACATGGCAATGGAAGAGGGATTATTAAAACATAATCCTTCAGTGGCACAAGCTTTAGCTAGTCGTTTGGATAGCTCTAACAAGCTAACAATCTGAATTGCCTTTACCCGGCCTATTCCTTTGATGGTAATTAACTGTTCAATTGACCAGCTGTGAAGATTCAACACTCCACCTTTTAATGACATAGGGTATAGAATTTTTTTGGCTAGCTCTACAGCGCTTTCTTCTCTGGTTCCTGATTTTAACATAATTCCTAACAGCTCAGAATCTGTTAAATGGGCAGGACCAAAACGCTCACACTTTTCATATGGGCGTTCTTCAAGAGGTAAATTTTTGATTTTATTTGTGTTGTTCATCTTTGTTGATAAGACAACACAATCATGGATATTCAATTTCTAAAAAATGACACACATGTTCATTATAACATAAAATGATAATAGCGTCAAAATACCTTTTGACGCTGTTACTGTTACATCATAAAATGACACAAAGAAGAATCGGAAAGAAGCCATCAGATCCGATTAGACCTGTAGCAGCTACCGCCCGATTCGTCTTTAAAAAAATATAGTTCAATCACTTTTCTATTACGATAAAGTCATCTCCATACTCATTGTCTTCAATTACAACAACGGATATTCTTTGTTTAGTATTCTTCGCAACATAAAGTTGCTTCCATGCAACCAAAAAGCCTAAAAGTCCCAATCCAAATATCCATATCCAAAGGAACATGCTGCCATGATCACCTGTTTGTGGAGCCTGTACATTTGGTCTGTTTACATTAACCGTTACTCGATCATCATCTACAGGAGGTCTTTCACCATTTGGAGCTTCTGGACCATAGAGGTATCCAATATTGGTGATTCGATGAGGAGCTTGAGCATTTACTGTTGCTGTAAAGGTGATGGTGGTATTACCAGGAGGTAAGTTCAGGATAACAGACACTGTATTATTCCCAGTACTAATATTACCTACTACAGCGGAAGCTGGGTTAACCGTTACACTATTGGTATTCAATGTTAGGCCTGTTGGAAGAGCATCTCTTACCAAGAAGTCTTCTATAATTTCATCATTAGGATTATTAACCGTCAATCGATAAACAACAACATCTCCCACTCGAAGATAGTTTCCATGATGGCTGGCTGCTTTGTTAATGGTTGGTGGACCAGGCTGTCGAACTGCTTCTTCATCCTCTTCCAAGTCTACGGTTACATCATCTTCATCAATGGGCTCTTCTGATTCTGGCTCGTATAAAAATGCTATATTTTCAATATAGTCCTCTGCTTCTTCTGTTACAACAGCGGTAAATGTAATGGTGGTGTTTCCAGGAGGCAGGTTCAAAAGAACTCTCACAGTATTTCCTTGAGATTGATTGTTCACTAAAGCAGTACTAGGATTTACTAGAATACTTCCTGTATTTAATTGTAAGCACTCTGGAAGAGCGTCAACTACAGTGAAGTTTTCCAGTACCGTGTCATTTGGGTTATTTACTCTTAAAGTGTAGGTGATGATATCCCCTATTGTAACTACGTCACCTTGATAGTTGGCGGATTTTGTGAGCGTTGGATTTCTAAGAGTTGGAACTTCCTCTTCATCCTCTTCTTCAACCTCCACAACTTCATCGTCATAGTCTACTTCATCACGATCTCCAGGAACGTATACATAGTCTTCTTCCTCATCACACCATTCTTCTTCCCCTTCCCCAGGAGATCCG
>JGI20163J15578_10000404_pt1 | contig 17834 bp, 14 predicted proteins | sample TergutCu122P1_FD_15578 | JGI IMG/M metagenome (IMG submission 15578)
AATACTTGCTGACGACGATGCCATTGTGTCCTCTTCCTTAAAAACTATTTTAGAGGTGGATCCCGACATTAGTGTTATGGGAATTGGGAATAATGGTGAAGAGGCTGTAAAGCTGTACCAAAAACATCTACCTGATGTGGCATTGCTTGACATTCAAATGCCAATAAAAACAGGCCTTGAAGCTGCCAAGGAAATCATAGACTTTGACCCTAAAGCTAAAGTGCTTTTCCTTACCACCTTCTCAGACAACGAATATATCATCAAAGCTTTGAACTTAGGAGCCAAAGGTTATATCCTCAAGCAAGACTTTGCCAGTATCGCTCCTGCTCTTAAAGCAGTATTAAGTGGCCAAAATGTTTATGGAACAGACATTATCTCCAAACTGCCTACTTTAATGGAGGATAAACAAGGGTTTTCCTATAAAGATTATGACATTAATGAATCTGAAGAAGAAATCATCACTTTAGTATCCCAGGGGCTAAACAACAAAGAAATTGCTGAGACTTTATTCCTTAGTGAGGGAACCGTGCGCAATTATCTCAGCAATATCTTGAATAAGTTGGATCTACGGGATCGAACTCAGTTAGCGGTGTTTTATTATAAGCATAAATAAAGCCCGTTGCCAAAAGAAGATTTGAGAGGCTTTATAGCCCCAGCTCTTTTTTACACTGTCTAAAAGCCTCTATGGCCATTTCCAACTGCTCTCTTGTGTGAGCTGCTGATATTTGACATCTCACCCGAGCGCGCCCCTTTGCCACTACAGGGTAGAAGAACCCTATGGCATATACTCCTTTTTCCAGCAGTTTCTCTGCCATCTTCTGTGCCAGGATTTCGTCATACAGCATTACTGGCACGATAGGATGCTCTCCATCGATAACGGTTAATCCTGTACGTTTTATCCCTTCTCTGAAATATCTCGTGTTCTCTCTTAGCTTATCTTTTAGCTCAGAAGAGTTAGAAATCAAATCTAACACTTTCAAAGTGCCTGAGGCAATAATTGGAGATAATGTATTAGAGAACAGATATGTTCTAGAGCGTTGACGTAAAATATCAATAATGACGCCCTTACCGCTGGTATAACCACCTGAAGAGCCACCAAGAGCTTTCCCTAAAGTTCCTGTAATCACATCTACTCTGTCCATTACTTTACAATGTTCATGAGCACCCTTTAAATTCTCTCCAATTACCCCTACGCCGTGGCTGTCATCTACAATTACAATAGCGTCATACTTCTCTGCCAGGTCACATACTGCCGGTAGATTGGCAATGGTACCGTCCATAGAGAACACTCCGTCACAAACAATAGCTTTGATTCTGGCCTCTTTGGCTTCGATTAACCTTTCTTCTAAATCTACCATATTATTATTCTTATAACGATATCTAGCCGCCTTACACAAACGAACACCATCGATGATACTAGCGTGATTTAACTCATCGCTAATGATGGCATCTTCACCAGTTAGAATGGTTTCAAATAACCCCCCATTAGCATCATAACAAGAAGAATACAAGATAGTATCCTCTGTGCCTAAAAACTCACTAAGCTTACCCTCTAATTCCTTATGTAATCCTTGGGTTCCACAAATGAAACGTACTGAGGATAATCCATAACCCCAGCGATCAATTCCCTCTTTCGCAGCCTTTTTTACTTCTTCATTGTTAGCAAGACCTAAGTAGTTATTGGAACACATGTTAATCACCTGTGACTTTAAAGTCGTATCAATTACTGGAGACTGAGGAGTTGTGATTACTCTCTCGGTCTTCCATAGTCCTGCTTCTTTAATCTCATTGGTCAATTCGTGCCAGTGTTTATATGCTGTTTTCATAAATCACCCCAATCTAAGATAATCTTCCCTGATTTACCACTTTTCATCAACTTAAAAGCTTCTTCAAAATCAGTGTAGGAAAAATGATGAGTAATCACCTTAGCAACATCCACGTCCAGCCCTGCTTGTAACAGTGCTGACATCTTGTACCAAGTATCAAACATATGACGACCATAAATCCCTTTTAAAGTCAAGCTGTTAAATATCACCTTGTCCCAATCTATCTGTATACCTTGGGGCAAAAGGCCTAGGATTGCGATTCTTCCTCCATTGGCCATAACATCGATCATGTTGGAGAAAGCAGTGCCATTTCCTGACATCTCTAATCCTACATCAAACCCCTCTTTTATTAAGTCTAGTTTTTTCATAGCTTCTTCAAGGGTTTCACTTCTTACATCTACTGTTGCTGTTGCACCAAGTTCCTTTGCCAGTTTCAATCGTTCAGGATTAATGTCAGAGACAACAATGCTTCTAGCCCCTGCTCTTTTTAAGATAGGAACAGACATTAGCCCAATAGGCCCTGCCCCTGTGACCAATACATCTTCTCCTAAAACATTAAAGGATAAGGCCGCATGAGTTGCATTGCCAAGAGGATCTAAAATACTGTGGATATCTTCTGATATATTTGGATCACATATCCACAGGTTACCGGCTGGAAATGCAATATACTGGGCAAACACTCCGTCCATATTCACTCCTATCCCTATGGTCTGACGACAAAGGTGTTGGTACCCTGTAATACAGTGGCGACAGTTTCCACACACCACATGGCCTTCTCCAGAAACGATTTGCCCTACCTTAACATTAGACACATGAGACCCTATCTCCACTACCTCACCTACAAATTCATGACCTAAAATTTGTGGTGGCTTAATGGTTTTCCTAGACCATTCATCCCAATCGTAAATATGAATATCTGTTCCACAGATTGCCGTTTTTCGCACTTTAATTAATACTTGATTATGACTTATCGTAGGAAAAGGCACCTCTTCTAAAAAAAGTCCTTCTGGGGTACTTGTTTTCTTAACGATGGCTTTTATGGTTTGCATATTCACCTCCCGTTTTATCGCTAATCATCTATCGATTTGAGTATATCATATCCTCTAAAAACATACAATGATTATGAAGTGGTTTCACTACGAAATGAGGCATATCACTACAGTTTGGACGTCATATTTATGTTTAATAATAAGGAAGTGCCTCCCCGAATGCTGGACTGTTTCCAGCACTTGGAGAGGCTCTACGAAAAAGGATCTCAATTAGAGAGGTGGATTGGCAAGCTCTACCTTCTAAAAATGAGTAATATAATATCGAGCAACGATATGCTCCTGGTTAGTAAATAATTCATATTCAACTGCTTCATTCACTCTTCGACAACCAGTATAGTATTAAATTACTTTTTTGAAAATAGAGAACAGGGCAAGTTGCATTTTTGAGGTAGTGAAATGCAACTCGTACTCTCTGCCTTTTTGCCTTAACCAGAACCAAATCGTAAAACCCATCGCCCCAGCCATGAAGATATAATACTCTATTATATATATGTTCTGGTCACATATTTACTGGTAAATCCAGCTAATATTCCACCATAGGAAAGTCCAAATTCGATAATATCTCCAACCTTCAAGTCTTTTTTTGCATCTGTTACATCAACAATCAAATGATCGGAGCTACAGCCTACGATTTCTACGCCCTCTTCTAGACACTCTAATCCTTCATAATCCGTATCCTGTCTTCCCACAGCCAGAATAGCTCGTTTGCGAATTCCTAAATCGATGTATTCCACCCTTTCTCCAAAGGCATTGATGCTAATCTCCCCCTCAGGCATAGAGGGTTTTTCTTGGACCTCTATAATCTCTGCTGCAAGGGTAATCACATTTTGTTTTAATCCAGTAAAAGGCTCTCCAAACGCAGTTTCCAAACCACGAACAATCGCTTCACCCAAACGGAGATTGTTAATTTCCTTTGGCACTTCATCTCTTTCTAATAGATAAAGTGAACTGGAGTTCCCGCCTGAAATAATATTAAGTTTCACATTATATTTTTCTTCTATTTTTGCTCCAATATCACAAAGCTGTTGTAAATTTTTCTCAGTAGCCATCACTGACCCATAACAGCTTAGATTCACTCCTATTCCCTCTAAGAACAAAGAGTTTTGGGAAAGAATGTACTCCACTGTCTCATAAAGTAGTTCTTCGTCTTTATAGTAAATCCCTTCTCTTAAATCCCCTAAATCTACCATTAAGATAATCCCGTGAACCACACCTACACTTCTTGCTGCTTCTGAAAGTAATCTTAAAGTATAAAGTTCTGAATTCAAAGAAGCATCACAACTTTTTACAGTACGCAGTGCATCGCTAGGTGATGACAAACGCAGAAGCAAAGAGCGAGCCCTTTTTTCTTCTGGATAACTTTCAATATTCTCTAATCGGGAGTCTGTTAAAAACTCAAAGGGTAAGTTACTCAGCACTTCCACCATCTTGGGATCTGCACAAAATACTTTGGTAACGGCAGATACAGATATGCCATTTTCTTGACACAAATCCAAGAGAGTTTTAGCGTTATGTTCTAATTTCCCTAAATTTATTCTTAATTGTGGATACATGGTTTCTCCTTCTATTTCTTTATCTAGCTATATTTTGACATTATCTTGTTCATTTGATATGATTCCAAAATCTGACTTAATCAATATTGCAGCATCTTCCGGATAGTCTCTACATAACACCCCTAGAGCTGCCATGATATAGTGCCTATCTTCCAACACTTTCATCTGATAAGGTTTTGGGTAAAGCATCTCGCCACTTTCATTGATGTTGGTTAATCTTTCTAGTATCTCACCACGTCCAGGTAATCTTGTGAGGGCTCCACCTGTGGCAACCAACCAGCGAACCTTGGTCATGTCTTTTCCTTCTGCATAAGCTCGTCTGCCACTGGCACCATACACATAGTAGAAACGACCTGCATGACGCTTTAATGCCATACTTGCAGCATACCAGGTTAAGCTACTGGTAAGGATAAGTTGCTCCTTCGTCACTGGAATGGGTTGGTAGTCCTCTAATACCTCTTCAACCTCTACCCCTGTCTCTTTTTTTAGCTTTTCAATCCCTACCATTTGTGCCAAAGTTCTGGCATTCACATAGACCCCTAAATCTCCCTCAACAGTACGTTTTGCTTGTGGCTCTGGAGACGTTTGAATTAAGGCAATCTCTTCACTGCCATCGCTTACGCAGTGAACATCAGTGGTGGCACCACCTACATCCACTACAGCTACATCTCCAATCTCTTTGTAAAGCATCTTGGCACACTCCATTACCGCTCCTGGGGTAGGCATGATGGTTCCATTTACCATCTCTCGCAGATGTTTCATCCCAGGCGCTTCCGTAATGTGCTCCTCAAAAGCTTGATGAATTAACTCTCTTACAGGTTCAATGTTTAACTGATCTAGCTTAGGATAAACATTCTCTGTAATATAGATTTGACGATTGGCCTTTTCAAAAATACGTTGGATTACTTTTTGATTCTCTACATTCCCACAGTAAATAACAGGAGCCTTGGTATTTAACTGGCTGAGTAATTCTGCATTTCTAACTGCAGTATCACGCTCTCCATAATCTGTTCCCCCTGCAAGAAGAATGAGATTGGGATTAATTTCTTCTATCTCTTCAAGGTCAATCTGGCGAAGAACTCCAGCAGTAGTCATGTGAATATTAGCACCGGCACCAAGAGCCGCCTCTTTTCCTGCCCGCACTGTCATGTCATAAACCAGCCCGTGGACGGTCATCCGAAGTCCACCAGCAGCACTGGAAGCGGCTAACATCTTATGGTAAGTAATCCCCCCCATATCAAGGTTTTGACTTAGGCTATCAATGGCTCCTTGTAAGCCAATTCGAACATCTCCTTCATTCACTGAAGTTGGAGCGTGACCTTGCCCTACAAAAACAGGAGCATCAGTGTCTATATTGGTAAAACCGTTCACAACTGTAGTTGTGGAGCCTATTTCTGCAACTAAAATATCTATTTTCATCTTTTTGTCCACAAAACTTCCCCTCCTGCTTTCACGGAGCATCTCTGCTATAAGTTCATCTTACCCTTCAGACTACAGTAAATCTGCATCTCTACCATATGTGGCACACCTAGATGAGGTGAACCCCTGATGGGATAGCACCTTCATCTATTATACCAACTATAATTTTTTAAATATAACATTTTTTAGTGTTAAAGATTGAAAAAATATTACGATTTCTTTCCTGCCAAGTGCTTCACCAAGAATGTCGCCACATGCACCCCTTTAGTACCTCTTCCAAATCCAGCATCTGCGCCACTGGCAACTGCTGCGTCTGGAGATACTTGAGTACCACCTGCTCCAAAGGCAATCTTATCACGAACACCTTTTTCTTTTGTTAGGTTATCAATGTTAGCAATGTTCTTGTAGTGAATGTCATCATGGCTAATGATGGTTGAAGCTAGGATAGCATTGGCATTTAGCTCAATAGCTGCATCTACTAACTTCTCCACTGGCACAGAAGTTCCTAGATAATGAACTTGAATGCCATATTTTTCAATTCCACCATGTTTGATGTCAATGATCTCACGAAGTCCTACACTGTGCTCATCTTCCCCAACTGTACCACAAACTACGATGATTGGGTCTTTTTCTACTGCTTCTCGGATCTCATCTTCACTTAAAGTTTCTGGCTCTGGTGGAATCACAAGGCTTCCTGTGTCAATGTCAGCATTTAACTTGCCTTTTAATTCGATGCGAGTCCCTTCTGCCCCGTGTAGTACCTCACGGTGAATGACCGCCGCATCTTCTAAATTCATTAAACGAGCACATTCAAGAGCCGCCACCTCTGCACTGCGTAGGTCTGTTGGGAAGCACATGTTTAACATCACTGTACCATCTGCCATCCACTCCATTTCTGGACGAAGGGTAGAACCGTCATGATACTTTTTAAGGTCTTTCATGCGCTCGTACACATTGTCATCATCTAGCTCATCAATGTAAATGATTTTCTCTGGTTTTTCCAAAGTACAACCGCCAATAAGACTAGCTGGGTTGTCCACTGCACTTTTATCGTACTGAGCAACATTGTTGTAACCATAGTGAGCAGTTACAGGCGCCATGTAGTCAGGCTCACGCTTAAATACAGTACCTGCACCTACGCCGCCTCCAATCTCACGCTTGATTCCGTCACCATTACGCTCTGGGTAACAACCACTGTCAACGAAGAAACCTTCTTCTACTGAAGCAAAATATCCGCCCTTTTCAACCATTTCTTCAAGGAATAGTACGGCTCTCTCTTGCAGTTCTCTCACCGTATCCCAAAGTGGTCCCTCTTTTTTAATCTCAACCATCTCCATTAAACCATCTAAACCAACTAAAGTTTGTTTTGCGGTGTCACAAGCTTCAATGTTGTAGATGTGCCATGGCACGTTACGGCCTTCATCTGGTGTAATGGTAGATTGAATGTCAGCACTGGTTAACTTAGAGATTAACATGTTCAGTACATGAGTCACGGTAGCATCACGAGTAGAACTTTCAATGTATTTGGTATGCATCTGAGCACGCATTCTGTATCCTTCAAACAATTCACGAAGAGCTACTGCGTAAGGCAGATCCATGAATACACTTGGTCCAGGAGTATGTGATGGCGGCACAGTAGAAAGGCAGATATTTTCCTTGGCAATTCCAACTTTATGAGAGAAGATAGAATTGATCCCGTGTTGTACCATTAATTCTGGCATTACTTTCCAAGCATCTCGAGCAGTTGCATTGGCATTGTGAGCACCATCAATCTGAGCTTGTCCTGACCACTCAATTAACTTCTTAGATTCGCAAGCATCCACAAAGGAGCGAACCATATTAATGTTACGGTAAATCACGTTATATTGTGGGTCTTGGTGAACACCATTCACCCCTTCTTCTGCAAACATTACCGCAATATCAGGGCCTGCTACCCCTGAAACATAAGAGTGAAAGTTGATTGGACGTCCTACTTCATCTTCAATCAAATCTAAAGCCTTACGTTGAGCACGTACTTGTTTTCTAGTAACAGGAATTCCACCCACTCCTTGTGGTGAACCTTCAATCAATCCGTCAAAGTGACTTTGCCCTGCCGTACGAATCACCATAATGTGGTCTGCTCCATGGTGAGCCGCCATACGCATCCGACGTATGTCATCTTCAAAACGTCCTGAAGCAATCTCTGTAGTGATAACAGGTAGAGGTTGTGGGTCAATATTTTCAAAGTTGTGAGCAGTAATCATAGGCACACTGTCTTTAAGAGGCTCAGACATATCCCGATAGGTAAATGGTCCCATCTTTAAATCTGGAGCAGGCTTACGCCATGTCCAACCGCGACGACGAGGGCGGTAGTTTTCCAGATCTTTTAGTATTTCTTCAATATCCAAACGAACATTTGGCTGTAATTTGTCCATTAGTTTTGCCCTCCTTTAAATAATGTTATTGCTTCATCCCAGTACTTTCCTTCTGAAAGGGCAAGGCCTGCTTCTCTAATATCTATGTTCTTCTCTTTTGCTAATTTGTAAACAATATGTCCCGCACCGTGGCCTAATAGCCCACGCTCCATAGCTCCATCTACAATGCCTTTTACTTCTAAAGAAGAAAAGCCCATACGTAGCAACACACTACGTTCAATTGCTGGAGTGGTGCTCTCATACCCTAGCTTTAGCATAGGGTCTACTATTTCTTCTGCTAATGCCCAAAAACGCTCTCTTAGCTGCTCATTGGTAAGGTGAGCCAGGTGAGCACGACGTTCTTGGAAATTGTCATCTCGTCTCATTTTTTAAATCCTCCTTAATCTGAGAAATCATTCTGAAATATTAATCTTGTTTATCTGCTTTTTTATTTTATCTTGTCTTTAATTATTCATTTATTCGTTGAACCTCATAACCATAACATCCTCTGACTGGATAAAACCAATCTTTCTGTACACTGGTCTACCGTCCTTAGAAGCTTGTAGAAAGAGTATCTTACTACCTCTTCTCTTCACTTCAGCAATCATTGCATTTAATATTTTAGAAGCTATCCCCTGCCCTCGATATTGTTCTTTTGTGTACATACTTAATCTCCTAATTTAACTTTCCTTAAAGTTCATTTGATATACTCAAAAGTGAATGTAGCAGTTGAACCAAAATCATATCCCACTGCCACCTAATTGCTCAACCAGTATCTTGCTCACAAACTCTGTGGTTTGATTGGTTTCTTCTGCAAGAAAATGGATGTCTTCTTCCAGTAGGTTAATTACATCTTGTCCAAGATCTTCCTTCAACTTGTTCATGTAGTTGCGAATCAAAGAGGCTCGCATTTTATCTAAGTCCACTGGCCTAGCCCCTAACAGGGATGGGTGCTCTGGCAAGATGATACTTTGCCCAGGCACTTCATCTTCAGGATTACCAAAGGAAATCTTCACGCCATTTTGGCGAGCGAAGGACAATTGAGGTTGGATGTGCTTTCCTGCTCCTGTGTACTCCGTCTCTTGCACCACGATAATGGCATCTTCTGGCATCTCTTTAGCGATGGCAATGGCGGCACTCAGGGAGGTGTTACCTGCTGCACCACGCTCTAAGCCCTCAATGTTGGCTAACAGTTCAGTGGTATAAAACACTTCTCCTTGATTCACCAATACATATTCATCAATATAGCGAAGAGGTCTGGCAGCATTTCTTGGCATATCGCTTCTGTCTGGCCAGGTGGCAAAGGGGAATCCAAAACCCGTGTGTCCTGTAGTGAAGGATTTCTTGTTAAACTGGCTATCACTGGCCATATGCAACCCTTTTAAGTTTACAGAAGCGGCAATTACTTTGGCGTCACATCCTGCTCTTTTTAAACCACGAGCTGTGCCCGTTACATTGCCTCCTCCTGCGTGAGTGACAATCACTGCGTCAGGGTCTTTCATCTTCCCTTCTTTTGCTGTAATCTCTCTTATTTGCTCCACCAACTCTGTGCCAAGGGTTTCCACTCCAGCAATTCCAAAGGGTGAATACAAGCTTGCAGAGAAATATCCTGTTTCTTCAAGGACAGATAAAAACTTGTAAAACAGCTCTGGTCCTACGGTCATCTGAATCACTTCAGCTCCATAGGCTTCACATTTACGAGTTTTCTCTAGAATCTCTGGCTGTCCAATCTTATGAGAATCAAAAGCTTCTTGAACCACAATACAGTCTAACCCTTGAGTAGCTGCTTGAGAAGCTACTGCAGCCCCGTAATTGCCACTGGTGGCTGCTGCTACTCCTTTGTATCCCAACTTCTTCGCCTGGTGTACCGCTGTGGCCGCTCTTCTGTCCTTAAAACTTCCTGAACGATTGGCAGATTCATCTTTCACAAAGATTCTTGCACCCATTCCAGGTTTGGCACACTTACGAGCCAAAGCAGTAATATTACGGAGCTCTATCATGGGAGTATTCCCTACTCCTTGTAATCGTTGAATCTCTTTGATTTCTTCAAAGGAATACCCAACACTGCTCATCATCCCTTCATAGTCAAAGGCAATTGAACCACTTTCAAATCGGGAAAAATCAATACCAGTGGCTTTTTTTAGGATTTCGTTCTTACGGGCGAACACAGCTTGGTAACTCATATCTTTCGTCATCATCATCATGCTTTCTCCCCCTCTATTCGTTTTAGAGATTTTAGCCCTTCATCAAAGCCATTACAGGAGCAGTCGCCTTCATCAAAGCATTTGTAAGAGCAATCCTCTTCTTCCGAACCACTCAAAATCTTCCTTGCCTGGATACCAATCTGAACAATCTCTGGTACATAATTTCCATAATCCACCTGTGTAGTTGGATTCACTTCTTCAAGTATCCCTTCCTCCACACGATTCATCTTAGTACATACCCTCACTTCATCTCCAACCTTGGCATCCTCCTGCAAGACTCCATTAACCCACATTATAAGGGGAGTCGCAGCAGTATCCTCTGGAATACCTGTCGCTCTATCTTTTGGTTCAAGGATTGTTTTTCGAATACTCACCCATGTTCCTTCTTTAACCATAACTATTCTCCTCTTGCATTAGCGACTGATTACTTCGCGATCTTCTTCCCCTCTTTAATCAACTCTCTAAAGTCACCCATAATGGCACGTGGCACGGGAATATCTAACATGGTAATTACTCCAGGATCTGCATTAATCACTTGAGGAATACAGTTAATACACATAGCAATCGTTCCCACTCCACCATTGATCTCAGGGGTAATGGACATCTCAATTCTTGGATCACCTTCTAAAGTAATGTAGTCTCCCGTGTGAGTATCTTCCATCTCTGGTTCAATTTGTTGTGGGTGAATCATATCAATGATTACTTCCCCGCCTTTTAACCCTTGGCCTGTCATATTTACTCCTGCCAAGTGGCCTGCTGCGGCAAAACCATAAGGAGATTTACGATCGATAGTGGTTACGATAGGTTTCATCTGTTGCTGGAACCCATCAACTTCAAGACCTAAACCATCAGCAATCATACCAATGGACTCTGCAAAACCAACATGTCCCGCCAATGTCCCTTCCGCTACACCTTTGTCAAACTCTTCCACTGTGATGCCCACTCCTTGCTCTTCCATTACAGTTTCCCCAAATGGAGACAGAGAGTTGACACGTTTACAGGTTACTTTTGTTACGTTAGTCATGGCTCCTGATAAACACAGGGCCAATAAGTCCATCACCAAACCTGGATTAATTCCTGTTCCCAGAACAGATACTCCATTGGCCTTGGCAATCTCGTCTAATTTTGCTGTTAATTCTGGCTCATTGGCTTTTGGATAAGCCATCTCCTCAGCGGTAGTGATTACATTAACCCCTTTGTTCAGCAAGATTTCCATCTTAGGAAATGCCTTGGCGGTAAATGAATCTGTAGCTAAGATACACACGTCACAATTACTTACGTCCACTGCCTCATCAATAGAAGGGGTTATGATTACATCTTCTTGATCACTGACTTTCCCTAATGCTTCAAACATCCCTTTTCCAACTAAAGCCGGGTTGATGTCACAGATTCCTGTAATCTCAACGCCTTTTTTTGTCATAAGAGATTCTACAATCCCTTGACCCATTGCCCCAAATCCCCAAACGGCTACTTTTACATTTGTCATTCTCATCGTTCCTCCACTATCTACCAATTGTAGCAACCATAATTGCTTTAATGGTGTGCATACGATTCTCAGCTTCATCAAAAACAACACTGTGTCTGCTTCTAAACACTTCATCAGTTACTTCACGAATGTCATATCCTAATTCATTTTGCTCTTTCGCCATTTTTGTTTCAAAGTCATGGAATGCTGGAAGGCAGTGTAGGAATAACACATCTTTGTTTCCTGTTTTTTCTAACATTTCCATGGTTACACGATAAGGAGTAAGCATCTTCACTCTGTCAGGAATTTGGTCTTCTTCACCCATAGATGCCCACACGTCAGTGTAGATTACGTCTGCGCCCTCTAAGCAGCTGTCGTCATGACAAACTTCAATGATTGCTCCAGTTTCTTTGGCAACAGCACGAGTGCTCGCCAATACCTCTTTGTCCACTTCCAGTGCTTCTGGTCCATAAGCCACAAAGTGCATGCCCATTTTGGCACAACCATACATCCAAGCATAAGCCATGTTGTTACGAATGTCTCCACAGAATACAACTTTGATCTGATTCAATGGCTTAGAGCAATGCTCTTCAATAGTCATCAGGTCTGCTAAGATTTGAGTCGGATGGTCAACATCGGTTAAACCGTTCCATACAGGAACTCCTGCATGAAGGGCTAAGTCTTCCACTACTTTTTGCTCAAATCCACGGTACTCAATCCCATCATAGTAACGACCTAATACTTTCGCAGTATCTTCTAGAGATTCTTTCTTGCCCATTTGAGAGCTTCCAGAATCTAAGAATGTCACATGACCCCCTTCATCCATAGCGGCCACTTCAAATGCACAGCGAGTACGGGTAGATGCTTTCTCAAACAATAATACAATACTCTTCCCTAATAATTGTTGTCCAATGATTCCAGCACGCTTTTTTGCTTTTAAATCATGGGATAAGTCTAATAAATATCTGATCTCCTCGGGTTTGAAATCCATTAATGTTAAAAAACTTCTTCCTTTTAAATTTACTGCCATTTCCTTGTTCTCCTTTTCTCTTGTTATGTTGTTTTATCACGCCCTTTTTGTAATTTTACTTGGGCCCAGAGCACTATATTTCTTTACTCTCATTGAGATATAAGCTCTGTTCTTTATGATACGGGTTCAAACATACTTTTTGCTCGTTCCCTCTTTTTATTATACATTATAGCGAAATGCCGTGCTATTACCCTTACGGGTACAGTTATATATCTTCTCTGACAATAGGCATACTCATACAACGTGGGCCGCCTCTTCCTCTTGATAACTCTGCACTTGGAATCTCAATTACTTCAACCCCATGCTCTCTTAGTAGCTTGTTGGTGATTACATTACGATCGTAGGTAATGACTACTCCAGGAGCGATGGATAAAGTGTTGCTTCCATCTGTCCATTGCTCTCTTGGAGCGGCAATAATATCACCACCTGCACAAGCAATAAACTCGATTTCATCTAAGTTTAGTACCTGTTTCAAAGCATCTTTCACATCACGCAATGTAGTAATCTTCAAAGTATGCTCACTGTCACCTTTTTCTAAGATGTATGCATCCGCTTCCCCATTTGCATCTAAAATTTCTGGGTGAATACTGAACTTGTTATAGTCCACCATGGTAAATACCGTATCCAAATGCATAAAAGCACGCTTCTTAGGGATATCTACTGCCAACACTTTCTTAATCTCATCTTGATTGGCAAATAAATTCTTCGCAATATGTTCAATCGCTGCTGCTGTTGTTCGCTCGGAAATGCCAATGGCTACTACTTCTTTACTTAGAACTAAGATATCACCGCCTTCAATGCTGTAACGATAGTCACGCTCTAACCAAGCTGGAACCTGAGTACCTTTGAAACGGTCATGATTGTCTATAATAAACTTCATAAACTTAGACTCTTTTCTCCTGGCCGGCTCTTTCATGCGACTAAAGGATATTCCATTCCCTATACTGGCAGCAGGATCTCTTGTAAAGTATAGATTCGGTAGGGGTGAAATATAGAAAGGATATTTCATGGTCAGAGCAAGTAAACTCTTCTCTTTTTTAATATCTAATTCGTCTCTTCTCACTCCTGCCATTAGCTTTTCTACCACCTTATTGGTAGGAAAAGATAACAGATATTCCTTTACTTTATTCAGAGTGTAACCATATAGATAGTTACTTTCTTTTAACCAAGAGTCAATAAATGCTTCTTTTTGTTCCTCTGTTCTTAAAGCTTCTGCCATCAGCTTTTCTAAATATAACACCTCTACTCCTTGACTTTCAAGAGCTTTGGCAAAAGCATCATGCTCGTCACGCATGTTAGGTAAATAAGGAATATCATCAAACAATAATTCCGTTAAATATTCAGGAGTTAAGTTTTCAATTTCCCTACAAGGACGCTTTAAGATTACTGTTTTTAATTTTCCAATCTCCGATTTGACGTGAATTGGTGAATTCATAGTCATTCCCTTCTTTCTTTAATTATATATTTTCACTCTTTTTTAGGAGAGCAAGTTCCTACTATCATTGATTATCCAATTTATTGTTTATTTATACAAATGCCCTAAGACTGAACATCCCCCACCTTTGTTACAAGGTGAGGGAATGTTTTAGGACTTTGCCTATTTTAACAGTTTCTTTGTTGTTGATCAGGTGAATCACCTGTAATCCAATGTAAAACCGTTTTGTATAAAGTTGTTATAATGCTTTCTTTAGAATGGTAAAGCTCCCATCAAACTAAATAGACGTGTTAACCCAACAATAATTGGTAAACCGATAATCGTTCTCATAAGGAAAATAATGAAAAGTTTACCAACACCTAATGGCATCTTAGACTTAGCGATAAGAACTCCTGTCTCTGCCATATAGATAATCTGAACAATGGATAGAACCCCGATTACAAAGGCTGTCATCACTGCTTGATCACCAATCATTAATGCTGGTAAGAACATGTCAATGAATCCAACAAGAGTAAGGTGACCAAGCTCCAATCCACCCTCTATTCCTAATAGATTCATATAGAACCCAAAAGGTCTTCCAATCCAACCAAAGATCGGCGTAAGCTCAGCTAATACTGCACCAAGAGTACCCCACGCCATAATAATTGGAATCAAATCCATGAAAATATTGGTGTAACTTCTTCCTGCAGATTTAGCTACATCAGAAAAGCTGGCTGTTGCTGCCTTTCTACTAGCACTTTCTACTGCGTAAGAAAACATGCTCATGCCTTCTGGTTTTTCATCTTCTGTGATTTGCTTTCCAACTTCATCCAAATATGTATCAGGTAATTGACGTAATGGCCAAATACGTGGCAACAATAAACCTAGAAGTACACAGGTGATACACATGACCAAGTAGAACCACAAGAACATCTCACCTAATCCCATTCTGTTGGCAACCACAAAGGTAAACGGTAAAGATACGAATGAGAAGTTAACCGCAATAACTGCTGCTTCCCTCCCTGTATAAAACCCTCTTTCATGCTGGTTTCTTGTAATGATAATCGATGCTGCCGAAGAACCAAACCAAGAAGCCATTAAGTCTACAGATGCACGTCCTGGTAATGTAAATAGTGCACGAACTACTTTTCTAATTCCTACACCAATGAACTCCATTAAACCAAACTCAGTAATCAGTGGCATAAAAGGTACAATAATAAGGAAAATGGTAATCAATCCTGCTACAAGACCAACAATTACATCACCTGTCCATGAATGAACAAACCACTCAATTGGTGCTATGCCTGCTCCAAATCCAAAATGTCCCAAGAATACTAACCAAATGAAAACAAATCCTAAAAGCTTGCTGATAAAATAAATAGCGTTACAGTAGAAAATCTCCTTTAACCTTTCATTCTCCATAATGAATGCAGGCTTAGCAATCAACGCAACTAGAGACATCACAAATGAAATTGTAATAACGATTAAGGCTAACAAATAGTGAAATGCAAAATTGTGTTGACTATAGAACTCTCCACCATATCTACCTAGCCCTTGGTAGTAATTGGTAAAATAAATACTACCAAACACACCATTCAACCAATCAATAATATGACCCAAAGCTATGTTAGGGGTTCCCCCGTCAACTGGAAAAGGTACTAAAAACAGAGCCACACCAATCAGGGAGACAATAATAAACTTTGCCGTATGAGCCCCCGTTGGTTTGATGTTACCATTGCTTGTGTTACTCATATTCGTATTTCCTCCTTCTTAATTATCAGCGAAAAATACATCCACCTCGCTTGGTTTATTATGAGCAGCATAGGTACCCCTCTACTCATTGATTTCTAGCCAAATTATAACACAACATTTTTGTAATTGTCTACCATTATTTTTAATCATTTACATAATTTCTCATTTTTTGTGCATATTTATTCGTTATTTCATTTCTCTGTTGCATTAACTATTAATCAGCCCCTTTTTCATTATCTTTTTCGTTACATTTCCACAACACAAATGAATAAAAATTTATTTATACCCCTCTTCCAATTTGTTTAATTCTTTATTCATTCACACATTCCGAATATTTATTCAAATAAAAGAGGGTTTTCTCGTCATATTAGACATATTACCTAAGTTATTATGTTTTTTTTATGACATATTACCAAGAAACATTCTTGAAACTCACACTCCATTCTGTTAAAAAGCATTGTGTAATCCTATCCTTCAGAATATAAAACAAACTGAGAAAAACCCCAAAAGTCTATAGAAAATCTTTCAAGGTTTTTTTTGGTAAATACTATCGAGTATAAGTTCAATGGAACAGACTCCCTTACAACAGTAAGCTTATTTAGCAGTCCCTAAATACGCCTCTTTAATCTTCGGATTAGCCCGTATTTCTTTTGCACTGCCTTCCATTACGATTTTGCCCTGTTCCAATACATAAGCTCGATCTGCAATGGACAAGGCCTTATAAGCATTCTGCTCTACCAGTAGCATTGTTTTGCCCATCTTTTTAATGTCTAAAATAATCTCAAATATGGTTTTAACAATGATCGGCGCCAGACCTAGAGAAGGCTCGTCTAGTAAAATCAAATCTGGAGAACTCATTAACCCTCTCCCCATAGAGAGCATTTGTTGTTCTCCACCTGACATGGTTCCAGCCATCTGCTTTTCTCGCTCTTTTAGACGTGGAAAGAGAGTGTATACCTTTTCCAAGTCTTCTTGAATCTTTTTATGATCCGATCTTAAATATGCACCAAGCATCAAATTGTCTTTTACTGTTAAGTTTACGAAAACCAGACGCCCCTCCGGAATATGAGATATCCCTTTTTTAACGATTTTATAAGGTTGGGCGGGCAAAGATTCACCTCTATATAGAATCTCTCCTGATTTTGGCTTTAGGAATCCAGACAAGGTATTTAACAAAGTAGATTTACCAGCACCATTTGAGCCAATAATTGTCACAAGCTCCCCTTCTTCTACATCAATGCTGATGCCTTTAAGAGCATGGATTCCGCCATAGTATATATTCAAATCTTTTACGCTAAGCATCTGGCTCCTCCTTTTTTCCCCTCTTTTTCTCTGGCTCTACCTTTTCTTCCGCCTCTGCATCCGCTTCTACTTCTACTTCTGTCTTTGCCTCCGCTTCTACTTCTGCTTCTGTCTCTACTTCTGCTCCTGCCTCTGCTTCTGATTCTGCCTCTATTTCTGATTTTGCATTCATTTTTGCTTCTGCTTCTTCAAACTCTCTTTCAATCTCTTCTAACAACTCATCATCTTCTTCTCCTAAGTAAGCTTCTTTTACTTTGGGATTATTTTGAATCTGAGCCGCTGTTCCTTCAGCAATCTTCGCTCCAAAGTTAAGCACCGCAATATTGTCACAAACCCCCATAACCAGATCCATATGGTGCTCAATGAGAAGAACCGTTAAGTTAAACTTTGTTCGGATTTCATCAATCAAGTTCATCAGTTGATTGGT
>JGI20163J15578_10000409_pt1 | contig 17736 bp, 11 predicted proteins | sample TergutCu122P1_FD_15578 | JGI IMG/M metagenome (IMG submission 15578)
ATGAAAGCCGGATCGCGAAATAAATTTTCAAAATTAAACATTCCTATCCATGGACTTCGGAAAATCCCTAAGTTTGCACGAAAGTTCTTGAACGCTAAAGTTAACCCATAAATAGGAATATACGCAAATACGATGTACCATATTAAACCCGGCAAGATTAGGAAATACTTCTGCCGATGCTTAAAAATTTCCCTGCCTAAGTTCGCTAAGCGACTATCTGTCGAAGCAGGCTTTTTTTTCGATACAGCCACAAATGTTCACCTCTTTCTTTTTTGAAAAACTTCATTTCGTCCGGGACAGTACACCATCCCGGACGAAATCAATAACATACATTATGCTTTCTTTAAAACAACTATTGCTATCTAGCTAGAGCCGCATTCAACTCATCAAGTACCGGTTGAACAATAGCCATTTGCGACTCAATCCATTCATGATAACGCGCGATCAAGTCATCTCTGCTAGTAGCAGAAGTTACCAAGTGGGCAAATTCTGTTGAGAAGTCAATTCCTTGCGCTCTACGGAATGCCGGAGAGTCAAACATGAAGAGATCCCAGTCTACTGCGGTAAAGGTTTCCGGAGTTGACATTGCTGCCCGCTCTAAGTAAAGAACTCTGGATTCTTCACGATACTCTAATGGAAGATTCGGATTGTCTAAAGCAAGGTCATCCCATAAGATGATCGAGCCAAGTACGTGTCCAAGACTCGGATATTTAGCTTCTCCAATCGGTCCTGCCAAACGGGTTCCGGGAGGGTTATGAGAGATGATCGTACCATCCGGCTCACGATCCCAGTCAACGCCTCTAATCCCCATTTGTGTTCCCGGATAGCCTTCTTCGCTGGCGGTGAACTCCATCAAATACATCCAACGCTCAAAGACTGCTTCATCAACATCAGGACTAAATATTACCGCACCCCAGAAGTTGATAAGATCTCTTTGGTGGTAGTATCCACTAGCTCCCAATAAGGTAGCAATACCGACGGCACTACGATCAACACCCAGATTGTTTTCAAAGGTTTCACGGATTGGGAAGATATCAGAAGTTGGTGCGCCTAGATATACAATTGCGGCTTGACCGGTAACCTCAAACATTTCTGTATCTCGATCGTGAGCAAGGGCAACGAATTCGGGATCAAGTAAACCTTCACTAAATGCTTCAAAGTACAACAAAAGTCCTTCTAATGTATCTTCCGCAGCAGCTCCCCAATGATAATATCCATCGGCTCCGCGGTAGAAGGTATCCCAGTGAGTACTGTTCGCTCGCAGGAAGAAATTGGCGGCGTTTTGATGTGTCAAAGCAATCGGCACAAGTCCGGCACCAACATCACCGGGATCTTGGTCACGAATGAGAGCAGCTATTTCTAATACTTCAGGAATTGTCCAATATGTACTTGGCTCTACGCCTACGGCCTCAACCCAGTCATTACGTAATCTTAAAGACCAGTGGTTTTGTAGTGGATCACCTAGCAAGTTGTAGTAAAATCTTGCTCTTGGTAAGAAGTAAACGCCACCGAACTCTTCTTCTAGTCTTGGTCCAAGGGTGGTTACGTCAAATACACCTGCTACATTAGGCCATCTTTCGCGCCAGTTGTCAGGAAGACGTTTGAGAAGTCCTTGGTCTACGAAATTGGCAGCATCTGCATGAGTAGTGTCTCCATAATTGAAGATTGCTACGTCAGGCATATCCTGTGCCATAATCCAGGTACTTAGCATATTGTGCCAGTCACCCCATGGCAAGTTAACACCTTGGAAAGTAAAGTTGAACTGATCAAGAATCCATCTGGCATACTCACAGTCGGTGTTGTAATTAAACCCTTCAATTACTTGTGGGCAAGCATATACGATGGTGACATGCTCAGCAAAAGCTGAATCTACTGCCGGTGGATCTTCTGGTGGGTCTGCCGGTGCTTCCGGTGGATCAACATCATCATCGTCGTCATCATTAGCCGGTGCCGGATCAGGATCTGCCGGAGCCTCTTGATCAGCTGCTACGCCTTCGTCATCTCCCGGGGCCGGTACAGGATCATCGGTTGCACATCCAATCAGCGCCCAGAAAAGGGCAACTGCCATGAGAAGTGCGAGAATCTTTTTGAGTGTCGTCATTTTGAAACTTTTCATTTTGAATCCTCCTTAAAATTTGTTTAATTGCAGTTATACTAAAGAGATACATCCAACCAAAAAGCGGAGGTTCTCATTTTAGTCAAGTAAATTACTATTAAGATTTACTGCCATTACGCTGCATGCCGGTAATTCTAACATAAATTGATTATCTACAATAGGAATATCTGTTATAGTTTTGATTTTTACTTGTGGTGCTTTGTCAAATTCATTATACGCTGTCATTTTGTCAGAAATATATCTAACCGTTGCTGACACATAGTTACCTCCACCTAACGTACATTTGACCTTCTGTCCTTCGCTAGGTGACAAATTAACTATCGTCACCAAAGCATCACCTTCATTTCCTAAAGAAGCGCTGGCGTGAAGTAATGGAACTTTAGCCTCCTCGGTGCCAATTTGGTCTTGTTGGATAAAACTTTCCACTAAGGTGGCATCTTGATGTCCCTTATACAAATCAAAGACATGGTAGGTTGGTGTCAAAATCATCTGCTCTCCCTCAGTAAGGATTACCGATTGAAGCACATTAATCATCTGAGCCAGATTTGCCATCCGTACGCGGTCGCTGTGTAGATTAAAGATATTCAACGAAACTGCCGCAACAATCGCATCTCGCATAGTGTTTTGCTGAAACAAGAAAGAAGGGTTAGTTCCCGGTTGTGGGGCGTGCCATGTTCCCCATTCATCCACCACGATACTTACTCTCTTTTCAGGATCATATCGATCCATAATACACTTGTGTCTAAGGATTAAACTATCTATATCTAGTGCTCGACGAAGGGTACGATAATAATTGTTTTCATCAAAGGCGGTTGCCGATTCCTTTTTCTCCCACGGATAGGGATCAGTCGGATAGTAACCGGGCATGGTATAGTAATGCAACGATAGGCCGTCCATCTGGTTGCCGGCTTTTTGCATCAGGACATCAGTCCAATGATAATCCGCCCCATCGGCTCCACAAGCAATTTTGTATGGTTTGGTACCACCATAAGGTCGAATATAAGTGGCGAATTGCTTATACGACTGAGCATAAAACTCAGCACTCATATTACCGCCACAACCCCAATTTTCATTACCAATCCCGATATATTCAACGCTCCACGGATCTTCTCGTCCATTCCTACGTCTTAAATCCGCCATGGGGGACTCCCCATCCAGATTTACATATTCAATCCACCCACTTAATTCACGTACGGTTCCACTCCCGACATTACCGGCGATATAAGGAGCACATCCGATTTGTTCACAAAAATCCAAGTACTCATGAGTGCCAAAAGAATTGTCTTCTATCACCCCACCCCAAGCTGTATTCACAATCCGCTTGCGCTCTTCTTTGCTACCGATTCCATCTTTCCAACTGTAGTATTCAGCAAAACAACCACCCGGCCAGCGAATCACCGGCACCTTTATATTCCTTAGGGCGTCTATCACATCCTTGCGAAATCCCCGGACATTATCTATTGGACTATTCTCTCCTACATAAATACCGCCGTAAATACCTCTGCCTAGATGCTCAGCAAAATGACCATAAATATTCTTGTCAATTTTGGAATAAGTGTTGGTGGTATTAACGAAAAGATACTTCATGAGAAATCTCCTTTATAAAGTTATCATGATTTTATCATATAGTTAGAGTATAGCACAAGATTTTCTGTTGTGATATAGTACAGTTTTTGTTCTCGATTTCAGAATGGCTTGGATATAATTACCTGCTTTTTAATCCATATCTCACTACCGATATTCATTTTGTTCTTTTTGTTCTCCTTGGAAAACAAAGTAATTGACAGGATGTAGGCAAATGTGATTTAATAGAACAATAAGCTAATTACCAAAACGAGAGACCTTATGGAACACTATGTTCTTCCGGGTATGCATAAGAATTGGCTATTGTCAGTAGAGAAAGTTGAGGTTTTCCACATGTCAGTAACAGTTATGAATGTTTCTCATTATAAACGTGAATTTAATGATTTCCACGCGCTGTATGAGCATGGGTTAGCTTCGGATGTCTACCTTTTTGTCTATTTTATTGCACCTGCTGTTGTTATCATCGACGAAGTCACTCATACTGTCGATAAAAATGCTTGCATCATCTATACCCCCGGTCAACGACAAGAGTATAGACACCACAATGGTACTTTTATTAATGCGTTTCTTATATTTAAATTGGATACTCCTTTTTATCTGGAAAAATTCGGTCTACCAATGAATGAAATATTCTATATTTCCAGTGGCGATGAAATTAGTATTCTATTAGAACTTATCACATACTGTACCACCGATAGGCTAATAGATCGGAGTCATCAAACACAGGAACATGTAGATCGCCTATTCGATTTAATTTCTAGTCTACACATAGATAATGATCCCAAACTAAAGCGAGAACACGAAATTAAACATCGCTTTCTCTCCTTACGAGATGAGATAGCTAAAGATCCAAGCGGATGGACAGTCGAAAAAATGGCCAAACATGCCTGGTTTACTCGTAGCCGTTTTTCCGTTTTATACAATCAGTTTTTAAACATCTCGCCCAGTGATGATTTGATTAAAATCAAAATAGAGTACGCAAAAAAGATGCTAGAGACCACCAATATGTCTATTGCCGAGATAGCCGGTAAGAGTGGATATAGAAGCGTGGAACACTTTATTCGCATTTTCACCAAACACGTTCACTGTACTCCCTTGCAATATCGGAAGAAATATAAATCAAGAAGATAACGAGGCACGTTCACCGGTAAATGTATAAATGACACAGGCTAAGTGCTCATAACAGTGCTCATAACAGTGCTCATAACAGGAGGTATCTCATGAGAAAACAAACTTTCTATGTAGCCCTAAATGGTTCTGACTTAAACTCCGGTGGTGAAATTTCCCCTTTTCGGACTATTCAAAAAGCCGCTGATTTGATGCATCCCGGCGATACATGTATTATCCGTGGTGGAGTTTATCGAGAATGGGTACAGCCATCTAGAGGAGGCATTTCTGAGACCGAACCGATTACCTACAAGGCAGCTTGCGGGGAGGAGGTCATCGTTAAAGGCTCGGAACCGATTACTGAATGGACGCATCTAGAAGGGAGTGTATGGAGAGTAGAATTAGCAGATTCTTTCTTTGGTGATTTTAACCCCTTTAAAACTAATGTCAGTGGCGGCTGGTTGCTTTTTGGTCATCAGCATCACCTGGGAGAGGTTTATCTAAATGGAGAATCCTACTGCGAAAAGTTTTCTATGCCGGAGCTTTTTGAAGAACCGCAAACATGGTATACCGAATCTACTACTGCGTCCACCATAATTTATGCCAATTTTGACGAATCTAATCCCAATCTAGAGCTTACCGAAATCAATGTCCGAGAATGTATCTTTTTCCCACGCGAAAAGGGTTTACGTTATATTACAATAGATGGCCTTTCTTTTGTCCACGCTGCTGCTAACTGGGTAAATTTCACCGATTTTCAGCATGCGGCGGTGGGAACTTACTATGGTCGAAACTGGATTATTGAGAATTGCCATATATCTGATGCTAAATGCGCCGGTCTGGTTTGTGGAAATCCCCCGTCTCATTATAACGAAGGGTTTGATTTGGAAGAAACCGGGCATCATATTGTCCGCAACAATTGGATTCGCCGATGTGGTGAGGCCGGTATCCATGGATACAAGGGCTGGGTAGCTAGTCTTATTGAGGGGAATCTGATTGAAGACATCAACGTCAGAAAGCAGTTTGGTGGTTATGAAAGTGGCGGGATGAAACTTCACCATGCGGTCGACGTGGTGGTCCGTAACAATATCGTTCGCCGTGTTCATGCCGGTATGGGCGGTCAGTATGTGGGGATTTGGATTGACTGGGGCGCACAAGGGGCTAGAGTAACCGGTAATATTGTGTATGATATTGGTGATTATACCGGTTGGGCCTTTTTTATCCAGAATAGCCATAACGCTCCTGCCCTGATTGACAATAATATTTTTGTCGGACAGGTATTAAATACGGCGAGCAATTCTGTGTTTGTTCATAATCTATTTGTGGACAGTCGTTGGTCTTTTTCGGTAGAAAATATGGATCCGATTTATTACAAGCCCCATTCGGCAGAGGTGGTAGAAATACTACTCATGACCCATCTGGAAAACGATATCTACTACAACAATATTTTCATAAAGAAAGGCACCGACCAACTGCCCAATGCCAAGGGATATAAAGTAGATCGAAATGTATACTACGAGGGTGCTCGAAAGGGCTACTTTGGTGAGGAAAATAGTATCGTGGAAGAAAACTTTAATCCGAGCTTTGAGATAAAGACTTTGCCTGATGGTGTCGATATCCAAATCCAACTAACCGAAGCCCTCACGCACGTAAAATGCCCCCTAATTACTCACGATTTTGTTGGCGTTTATCCCTTAACCGGTCAGGGACTAGAGGATCATCTGGGAAATCCTATCCAGGTAGATACAGATATGTTTGGGAACAAACGAGATGAAATAAATCCTGTTGCCGGTCCTTTTGAAAACATAAAAAGTGAAAGAAACACATTCACTCTTCGTGTTTCTTCCACCTAGGCGGAACATGCGGGCAGCTTCGTATTTTCATAGCTGCCCGCATTTCCACAAAACATCCACACAAACGGCAGAACCCGTTTGTTAGGGAGTCACATTTCTGGCAAATAGTCAAGCGCTTTTCATATACCTCATTACCCACCTTATCATCGGGGGAGATTCGCGCAATATAATCGTATATGCCTTTTAACAACTCTTCCTCCGGCATATCTCGCAGTAAACATTGTTTGCAGATTCGTGATTGCATCCTTTAGCCTCAATATCTGATTACTTGATTACTTGATTCATTATTTCACAATCACGCCGTCTTCATCCCACAGGTCATGCCAATCTTTCGCACCTTCCCAGAGGAATACTTGTCCTTTGACCAATCGATTGTTGCATTCTAAGGTAGCTATCTTAGCCATCTCTTCATCGGTTAATGGATCTTCGGTTAGACATCTTAAATTGCTGGTATACTCGACTTCATGAACCGAGAACGGAATCGGAATCTGACCTCTTTGATGAGCCCACTTTAAAGCTATCAAAGCCGGATGTACCCCATGGGCTTTGGCAATCTCTTGCATGACCGGAGTTTGCATATCAGCAATGTCTTCGGCTAAAATATCCCGCTCCGGACGTTGAGGCGAACCCAATGGCATAAAGCCAATCGGTTGAATATTATGAGCTATTAAATAATCAAACAATTCTTGTTGTTGGAAACAAGGGTGCAACTCCATCTCGCAAGCGCTTGGTGGAATCTTAAGATGCGGCAGTACGGCTTCCATCTTAGGAATGGTCATATTGGAAATCCCAATGTGGCGAATCTTTCCTGCTTCGACTAAGGCTTCCAATTGGCGATAGGTTTCAATAAACTCCTCCGGAGAAAAAGGTTTTGAGTCAGGATTTCGAGCATCCCCATCACAACCCGGCGCATGATAATTACGGAAAGGCCAGTGAATGAAATACATATCTAGGTAATCGCATTGCAAATCAGCGATACTTTTATCGCAAGATTCAGCTACTCGCTCATGCATATCATTCCAAACTTTTGACATGATAAATAAATTTTCTCGTTCCACCACTCCTTCATCGAAAGCGGCTTTAAACACTTCGCCTATCTGATCTTCATTCTGGTAGCAAGCGGCGCAATCAAACATCCGATAACCACAACGAATTGCTCCGGCGACGGCGGCGGATACTTGCTCGGCGGTAAAACGGTCAGAACCAAAGGTTCCCATCCCTATAAAGGGTATCTCCTCACCTGTCCATAAGGTTACTTTGGGTACTATTTTGGGGTCGGTAAACATTGTCATTTTGCTCTCCTTCTTTCACTTCGTGATTTTAAATACATAATATAGTAATCTAACTTAATCTGTAACTATTCAGTACCTTCATAGTCACGTTCAAAAATCCATTTCAATAACCTGCGGTGATGGGATTTTTGATAGCTGTGAAACGTTTTAGTACATGACTGTGCAGTGAATGCACAGTCATGCTGAATAGTTACCTTAATCTTTTGTCGGTTATAGTAATGATATCGCCAGGCAATTCGCGTACGCAGCAGGTAGTTTGTCCGGTAAATTAACCGCTAAAACTCCGTAAACATGCGTGAATTCCAGCTCTCCTACCCCAAGTAAACGGACGCTTTTGATCTGCTCGCCTTCGTTGAAACTTCTAATTACCGCTGAACCTTTCGGGTTACCTAGCATAAATGCATATACGACATTTTCTTTTTTAACAAAGCGATAATCACTTTCATGCCACTGGGTTTTGTCTTCTCGGAAACCATCAATAACGACTTCTGTTATACCCTCGCCGGAGACTTTCCATGGGCGTGTGTAATAGACACCTTCACTACAAATTTCAAACCATGAAGCCAATGATTTCAAAATGAATTTCGTTTCTTCATCAATACTACCATCCGGTTTTTGCAACATATTCATTAGCATGGTACCATTTTTAGAAATGATATCCACCAACATCTCAACTACATGATCAGGTCCCTTGAATTTTTGTCGTACATCATAGAACCAGTTTCCAATGCAAGTATCTGTTTGCCACGGTTCTTTCGCGATACCGGGAAGTTGGCTCTTCTCAATATCCACCACACCCACTCGGTAAATCTCCGGTCTCCGATCCTTTTGGGCGTAAATCGCTCTATTTTTCCCATGTTTTGCGGCTGAAGAATTGTACAGATAAGCCACCGCCTCAAGGCCATAGGAGTAATCGCCTGCCTCTATCGCCGCCATTCCATCAACATAATGATTTCCAAAGGGTAGATTCCCGTCGGTGTATAATAAATCCGGGGTATAAAGATCAATCATTTCCTTTGCCACAGCCAGCCAATGTTTACGAAACGCTTCATTTTCTGTATACCAAGGGAAAATGGTAAGAGGATTTGCGGTACCTTCCTCTTGATTTTTATGATAGAAATTCTCCCACTTTGGATCATTTCCATCATAAGGTACCCCTTGATACGCTCCATAAGTATCACAACCTTTGTTCACTCGCCACCAGGCAAAACTGGCACCGTGATGCTCGGTCAAACCAAAGGGCATGTTATGACGATCAGCAGCTTTTTTCCAAAGTCCACAGATGTCTTTCATCGGACCAAACTGAGACGAATTCATCGAATTCAATTTAGAAGGATAATTAAAAAAGTTATCATGGTGCATCGCTTGGGCAATAAAATATCTTGCCCCGGCTTTATGGTACAAATCCATCAAGCCATCCGGGTCAAAGTTTTCTGCTTTCCATAGATTACATATGTCTTTGTAGCCAAATTCTGATGGATGTCCATAATGTCGCAGATGATAGAGATACTGTGGGGTATCTTGAATATACATGTTTCTGGCATACCAATCCCCATACATCGGTACACTTTGTGGTCCCCAATGACTCCAAATTCCAAATTTTGCATCCCTAAACCAGTCCGGACATCCGGCTTCATATAATGATTCAAATGTTGCTTCATACTTACTCATCTTTTTCCTCCTAGTATCCATCTACACCACATTTCTTAGGTTCATAGTTCTCATAATTCCTAAATAAATCCGATCTTCTCACCTCCAAACTTTTCATTTAATGATTTGTTGTAACCGAGAAAAGCGACGCTTTTCTCGGTGCTCTCCTGAACAGTTACGATTTGTTTTAATAACAATATACCTTATGCTATTTCTTTTTGCAAACGAAACCGCTAGTTCTTACTATTGGAAACATGGAGAAAATAACTTGCTCCTATCTCTTGCTCCTTGAATGTGGAAGACTCCCATCTTAGACTAATTTCGCCGGCATGTCGAAAACTCGTATAAAATATCCGTATGGGGTGATATCCTTCCTGTAAGTGAACCACTCTTTTCACTGCTTTTCGTGCATGAGGCTCATCATTGTTAATTACTAACGTGTCTCGAATAAATAATACACTACCATCCGCACTATCTAATGTTAGAGTATACTCATCTTCCGTCTCTACTTTCAAGTAGCCGGTGTAGGAAACGGCATATCCTATTTCCTGCGATACAGAGTCTAGATTCACCTTCTCCACAATACCTGAACCTACTTGCTTCAGCCCAAAAACCGAACCTAAAATAGCAGCACTTTGTAATCCACCTTCATAACATGCGAATAGTAAACCTGATTGACAATGCTCTACCGTCACTTCTTCTCCGGTAAAGGAAAGTAAGCTGTCGTGCATCTCTTCTACTTGTGGCAATTCTGCCGATAAGTAAAGTCCAAACGAACGGATTAAAGGCCTATCCCAACTTCGTGAAATAGTAAAGCGCACTTTATCTGTCGTTATCGGAGTAAATTGTTTGATGTTTTTGTAGCCAATGGTTTTTTGCTTTACAACTTCTTGCCAGCCGCTTTCTGTCCATACTTCTAGAGTCCACCCGGCTACACGTTGTCCCTCTTGTATAAATTCCTGAATCAGTACATTGTCAAATGTATATGCCTTTTCTAATTCAAATAGCAAGCTTGCTTGACTGTTTCCTAAATTCCAGGATTCCGTTGTCCAGTAGTTACCATTTTCATTTAGTACATTAACCAATGGATGAGAGGTAGATTCTTCCGCTGCCGTAATGGTTGCCGTGACAGTTGCCCCTAAAGCAAAATTTTGTGTGAATGTTTCATCAATATATGCTCGCAATTGTCCTAAACGTACACACTGTTCCGGCGTTAATAATCCCTTTCGATCAGGACTAACATTCAACAATAATGCCCCATTGTTTCCAATCGAATTGTAATATACTTGTACTAGGTCCGTAATGGTACGTGTGGTCGACGTATCCGGGTTCCAAAACCATTGATTCAACACAACAGTATTCACTTCCAGAGGATACCAGATAGCCCCTACAGCATTCTGATAATATGATTCTTCACCAAGATCATTCCATGTTTGACTCTCCGCTATCACTCGATCAAAAACGGGTTGTACGGACCACTCGTTCGGACGACTTTTGCCAATTTCGTTACCTACCCAACGGACACCCTTGCCGGACCATTCTAGTGTATCCATTCCGTCTTTGATCCGCTGCCATGTTGCTTCATCAGCAAAACTATAAGGGTCATACAATCGAATCACGGCCATTGGTTGTAATTCTTCAATCAAGTCGTACCATGTTTGAGGCTGATACACGGACACTTTCTTCCAGATTTCGGAATCACCACAAGCCCCATCGAACCAAACCTCTTTTATCTTGCCATAGTTGGTTAGTAATTCACGTAATTGTAACAGAAAGTAGTCGTTGTATTCCTTGGTCCACCACAAGCCCTCTTCCCTTTGATACATGTCCCAAGGAGAAAGGTATATTCCCAACTCCAAGCCATATTCATCACAACCTTCGCGTAGACTTTGCATGATGTCTACTTTGGCAATTCCATGCTTTACTGAAAAATCAGTAGACTTAGTAAACCACTGACAGAATCCATCGTGATGTTTTATCGTATATAACATCATCTTAATGCCCGCTTCTGCACAAATCTTACACCATTGTTTGACATCCAAATCAGTTGGCGCGAAGTCATCTTTTGACTCTTTCCCATTCCCCCACTGCCTACCGGTAAATGTATTTGGCCCATAATGAACAAAGGCCGTAAACTCTCTTTCCATCCATGCTAATTGCGCCGGATGGGGCTTTACATTTGCGGCCTTACGTAATTTTGTTGGCAGGTCATCACTTGGGTCAAAGGTTACTACCCAATTCTTGTTAAAATCCTGTTTGTTCATAGTTTTATTTGTCCTCTCGAAATTACTATCGATATGATGTTTTGCTAAACTGATGAATCACCCGACAAAAGAAGCGAATCATTTAATACAACTCAAATGTTTTCAACGTGGCACCGCCTCTGCCGGATGGAATTTCCAATTTCCATTTTGTAGCGGTAACTTTTTCAGAAATCGGACAGATTCTTTTATACCCTACCACCGTTCCTTCTGCTATCTGTTCCCAATCGCCTCCATTCCGGTAAGAAAGAATGAATGCTTCAATCCGTTGACTTTTCTTGATTTCTTCTTGAATAACTAAGTAACGCGGGGTAATGGCCTTCTTTGTTTCTGCTATAACAGCTACCTCACTATCATCATCCTTTGCTTTCCAATAGTTATTTTTACATCCTAGCGCACCCGCTTCATGTCCCTCCTCACAACTGGAAGCAGTATAGATTGCCTCTGCCAATAGATTTACTGAAAAACTCTCCTGAATCCATTGCCCAATTTCTTTCAAACGTTGTACATCCGGTGCGGCAAAATAGCCATCCGGATGTGGCGGAATGTTCAACAAAAAGGTTGCATTCCCACCTACTGACTGAAGATAGATGGAAGATAATTCCGCTAGGGAGCGAACTTTGTTATCTTCATTGGCATGATAAAACCACCCCGGGCGAATAGAAGTATTTACTTCCGCCGGATACCAGACATATGATTCTACATTTTTTAGCACTTCGCGACTACCTAAATCTTCATTGTCACTGGGAATTCTCTCGCGAAATATTGCCGAATCATCTTGTTGCGAGTTTTCTTTAATCGCCTCATTATCCATCATACTAGCTGCCACGATACTCCATTCACTAACACGACAGTGCCCGGCTTCATTTCCACACCAACGCACATCCGGACCACACACCGAGATGACCGCCTCCGGTTGAAGTTTACGAACTAAAGCATAGTAACGTTGCCAATCATACACCTGTACTTTACCATTGGGGCCTTCCCCACAAGCACCATCAAACCAAACACTAAATACCGCACCGTAATTAGTGAGCAACTCTGTCAACTGATTACAAAAATAGTCATCATAAGCTTTACCTTGTCCGTATCGCTCATCATGGCGATCCCAAGGAGATAAATAAATCCCTAGTTTAAGATCAAACTTAGCGCATGAATAGGCCAATTGAGCTACGATATCCTGCTGATACGGAGAGTACATTACGGAATGCTTCGTGTAAGCTGTATCCCATAAACAAAATCCATCATGATGTTTGGCGGTGATAATAACTCCTTTCATGCCTGCACTTACCATAGCTTCGCACCACTGGTCGGTATCGAGGGCCTGAGGGTTGAATATTGCCGGCTCTTCCTCGCCGGTCCCCCATTCTCGGTCGGTAAATTGATTGACTCCATAATGTATGAAGGCATAAAATTCAGTTTCTTGCCACTTGATCTGACGTTCATGGGGAACGATATTGATTAATTTTTTTACTAGTTTATCCATTTTCTCCTTCTCCTATTCATACGTGTGCCCTCCTAAACAGTTACCAAGAACCCCCCCACTATTCCTCTGGTTATTGTTAAATAGCATCACACGCAACCGNCAATGTTTCTCCCTTAACAAGGTCAATTTGCTTTTCCTCCCCGTTTAAAAAAATCGTACCCTGATAATCCTGGTTAGCAAAAATCCTTACTTCTGTTACCAATTCGCACTCCCAAGACAAATCAATCACTAAACCACCTTTCGCACATAGTCCTTTTACAGAACCTTCGTGCCAAGCTTTCGGTAAGGCTTTCAGGAGCGTTACTGAATTTTCTGTACTTTGTACCAGCATGTGAGCAATGGCGGCAGTTGCCCCAAAATTACCATCAATCTGGAACGGTGGGTGATCGTCAAATAAATTAGGCAGGGTTGAATGAGCCAATAACTCGTGTAAGTGATGATAGGCCTCCATGCCATCTCCTAATCTTGCCCAGAAGTTGATAATCCAAGCTCGACTCCAACCCGTGTGACCACCCCCATGGGCTAGACGTAACGCTAAAGTTTGACGTGCTCCGGCGGCTAAATCCGGGGTTTTCTCCGGGCAGATTTCATTACCCGGAAACAGTCCAAATAAATGGGAGATATGACGATGTCCCGGTTCGTACTCTACTTTCTCGGTTAGCCATTCCATGATGCCGCCATTTTCGCCAACTTTTGTTTTAGGCAATTTTTCGGTCATGGTGGCTACTGTTTGCACAAACGAATCCTCTATCCCAAGAATCTTACTGCTCTTCACATAAGCATAGAATAATTCTCGAAGAATTTGAGCATCCATCACACAACCTTCACATAGCCAGGCCGGTTTTCCATTTTCCAAGACAAAAGTATTCTCCGGTGAAATCGTTGGCGAAATCACCAATTCACCCTGAGCATTTTCAATCAAAAAATCTTCAAAGAATACGCAAGCCTCTTTCAGTAAAGAGTAATTTTCTTTTAAAAACTCTTTGTCCAAGGTATATTCATAGTGTTCCCAGATATGTAAACACAACCAAGCAGCGCCCAACACCCAATAAGTAGAACCCATCCACGTATCTTGTGGATTGGTATCCCCCCAGATGTCGGTATTGTGATGAGCCATGAAACCACGAGCGCCATACATATCTTTCGCCGTCTTTACCCCATTTGGATACATTCGATGGATATGGCTAATTAATGGTTCATGACATTCGCTTAAGTTGGTAATCTCGGTCGGCCAGTAATTCATCTGGGCATTAATGTTAATGGTATATTTACTATCCCAAGCCGGAAGAAAATCATTGCACCATATCCCTTGTAAGTTCGCCGGCAGATTTCCCGGACGACTGGAGGCAATCAATAGATATCTTCCGTAGCGGAAATAAAGCGCCAGCAATCCGGAATCTGTTTCGCCTGCTTGTACCCGCTTTAATCTTTCATCGGTAGGTAGAGGAACCGCATCACCTTTCAAGTCCAAGGATACGCGTTGTTCCAGCGCCTGAAAATCGGCCAGATGTTCCTCTCGTATACACGAATACTCTCTCTGTGATGCTCGTCCCAGAATCTCCTTGCAGGTTTCTAAGGTATCTTGGACGCGGAAGGTGGTTGCTGCGGTAACAAGTAAAGTGGCCTCGGTTATATTTCTAAAAATCAAGTACTCTCCCTTGGCTTGTTGCTCGCCTTCTTTGCTGGTACCGGCTAGCATCCCATGAAAAGAAATGCCATCCTGACCACCATTGGTTCCACTGACAAAGACCATGTTTTCGCCAATTGTACCACATTTTTCACAAAATCGGTTACGAAGAATCCGGGCATCAAAGGAAAGCCCGGCAGGGTTATCTGTGGTCAAGTGAATAGCGATAACATCGGCGGGATAAGAAGCAATCACTTCCCGCTTGTAGTTATATCCACCGGCTTTAAAACAGGTAGTTGCCACCGCTTCCTCTAAAGATAAAAAGCGCTCATAATCACTGACATCCGATGGTAAATCTTTAAATGAGAGAAATACGTCCCCCAGGGTTTGGTAAACCCGTTGATATTCCGGCAGCCCACTTAAGGCATAGCGAGACAAATCCTCGGCCTCACTTATCTTTCCCTCCTTTAATAGTTCCCTAATCTTTGGCAATTCTTCTTTGGCATGAGGATTTCCTCGATCACGAAAACCGCCCGACCAGACCGATTCTTCATTTAGTTGAATTCGCTCTTTGACAATACCACCAAAAACCATTGCCCCCAACCGACCATTGCCCACCGGTAGGGCTTCCGTCCATTTAAATAAATTCCCCGGCTGTTTGTACCATAACAATGCTTCCATTCATTCGCCTCCTATTCCTGATGTATCTTAATAATTTATCCTGCCTTAATTCACTATGTACATGTTACCTTTTCATTATTAAAGATCATGCCATTTGCTATATCGTCCGAAATAATCTCGCTTCATTCTCAGTCTTGGCTTAATATCTCGATTATTTCAATTTCCTCTATGTCTAAATATTCCTGCCATCTATCCCATACTTGTTTTCCTAAATCTTCTTCAAGTTCAGCCATAAGCCGAACGCGAACAGCACTACGGTGAATATGACAAGGAGCCGGGTCGTCAAAAAAATGGATGCTCTTCTGGATTATAATATCCTCTGCCAAAGGAAGATTCTTCATTTCCCCTTCAAATGCTATCCCCACCTTAGTTTTGACCACTATTATATTTTTAGATTTACTCTGTTTCTTTCTAAAAAGCATAGGTTTCTCCTTTAACAATACAGTAGCTCATTTCGGAATCGACTTTGTCAATCGCAGAATCTTGGGTTATCTTTTCTCGGTTATAATAATTTAATTGTCACAACTGCCAATATCACAAAAAACAGTCCGCTTAGTAGCTTAATGATTGGCATCGCTTGTAAGCTTTTTTCCGATAAGTCAAAAATTCTCTTCCCACGATCCACCAGAATCAATAAAAGTAAACCCGGAATACATAACATCACAATATATAACACGAAAAACAGGAAAGGTAAGGTACCGCCTTGCTGCATGATACTTAAAATCATCGCTAGATATATCTGACCGGCGCAGAAAAATTCGCCTAAGGCTAACATCGCACTAATCCCTATGACAACCACTAATAACCATCGACCAAATTTAGGTTGAACTGCTTTTTTCATCAAAGTTTCATTCATGATGCGTAATTTTTGTGGAATTCTGACCTTTATCTTGCCATATTCCTGTTTTCGAATATGGTAAAGATCCAGAAAATTTCCTACCGCTAGTAAGAAGCATAACCCAATTAAAAAGTATGACATAGCTCGGCGTAATAGAGTAAATGTATCAAATGGTATTGTCCCCAGCATTCCCCCTACTAAAAGCCCAATCACCAGGTAAGTGATGACTCTACCGCCAATAAAGCCCAAACCAAGCAAACGAAACCGTCTTTTATCTTTAATCACTGCAATCAAGGAAAGAAACAGCAACATCATCGATAGGGAGCAAGGTCCCAACCCATTCACCAATCCCGCTAACGTGATGGCACCAATTTGATGTACGCTAAGTTCCGGTCTGTCAGTGAGTCCCATCTGTGGCAGAATAATCCTATAACGGCTACCTTCTTCTCTAAGAACATTCAATAGATGGCTCACGATTTCCTCATCACCGGATAGCACATTCCTCCCCACGAATACCACCGGTACTACCTGTGCTCGCTCCGGAACATTGAAAAAAGCAAACAGGAAAAACAATTCTTCCCATTTATCTTCCTCTAGAATGCTGAACTCCTCCACTACAATGGGATATTGTACATCATCCACAATAAGATACGGCGGCAATTGGTTTAAAAAAGCGGATACTACCTCGCAAGCCGAACAGGCTGCGGTACTGTAGTAACGAATGATGAGTTCTTCGATGGATTCAAAAATAATCCCCGAAGATTGCACTTTCGGACATTCACTATCTCGCGCTTGATCTTGTTCTGGATCTTGTTCTACACCTTGTTCTACACCTTGTTCTACATCAGGTGCTTCATGACCTTGCTCTTCATAAAGATTTTCATCTCCTTGCTCTTTTGCAAGTGCTGTTATCAACCGGGCATATTTTGCGGGCAGGTATAAACCTGCTTCTATTACCCCATTTTCGCCAAAGAACAATTCTTCACCAATGATTGTGAAAGGCAAAACCGTGTCAATTCGCTCCCGTCCAAGTTCTGACAAAACTTCATCAAACAGCGTATTTGCGCCTATCTGGAAAGTATTATGAAAAGTCATAGTAAACACACTGCGGTCAAAACCCTCCGGCAATTGCTCGATAAATAACTTACGTAATCGTTCACCTTCGCGACAAGCTGCGCAAGCATCCATATAAAAAATGGTCACTTCTATACTTAAAGTTTCTTCACAATCCACTATCTCTT
>JGI20163J15578_10000413_pt1 | contig 17607 bp, 14 predicted proteins | sample TergutCu122P1_FD_15578 | JGI IMG/M metagenome (IMG submission 15578)
CTCGCCCCTGTTTTTCTTGCCAATGTAACTTTAGCAATCTCCCTTAAGGCATCTTCGTCAAAATCAAGAGCTATCCCATCTAATTCCATTAGTTTTTTATACTGTCGTACAATAGAACTTTTTGGTTGTGTTAGAATAGAAATCAATGCTTCTTCATCTAGGGTTTCCAGGGAAACTGTTACAGGCAGCCGTCCCACCAACTCAGGAATCAATCCAAACTTCACTAAATCTTGAGGCAACGTTTGTCGTAATATTTCACTTTGATCATGATCTTGCTTAGCAGAAATCTCTGCATTAAATCCCATTGATTTCTTATCGATTCGAGCCTCTATAATCTTATTCAACCCTTCAAAAGCTCCACCACAAATAAATAAGATATTGTGAGTATCAATCTGAATGGTTTCTTGTTGAGGATGTTTTCGTCCTCCTTGAGGCGGAACATTAGCAGTAGTACCTTCGATAATCTTTAGTAACGCCTGTTGTACCCCTTCCCCAGATACGTCCCGAGTAATGGATGGATTCTCTGACTTTCTTGTGATCTTATCAATCTCATCAATGTAGATAATTCCATGTTCTGCTCTTTCTACATCTCCGTCAGAAGCTTGGATAATCTTAAGGAGTATATTCTCAACATCCTCCCCAACATATCCCGCTTCTGTTAAAGTCGTAGCATCAGCAATGGCAAAAGGAACATTTAATACCTTTGCAAGAGTTTGAGCCAAAAGGGTTTTCCCTACTCCAGTAGGTCCAAGCATGAGGACATTACTTTTTTGTATTTCTACATCATTGTCAAAATCAGACATGATTCGTTTGTAATGATTGTAAACTGCAACAGACAGAACTTTTTTGGCTTCTTCTTGACCGATTACATAATCGTCTAGAAAGCTCTTTAGCTCCTCTGGTGTCAGTAGGTTAATGTCGCTAAATTCAGTGCCTCCATATTGATTATATCTGCCCTCGCCCACCATATCCACATAGGCTAATTCTTCATCAATAATCTCCGTACATAGATCAATGCACTCGTCACAAATATAAGCTCCATCTGGACCTGAAATTAGCTTTCTCACTTGAATCTGTGTTTTTCCACAAAATGAACATTTTACTGATTCATCAAAACCTTTTATTGACATTTTCTTTCCCCTTACTCCGTATTCCTATTATTCACAATCACTTCATCAATCAATCCATACTCTTTGGCTTCTAGGGCACTCATGTAGTTATCTCTTTCTGTATCTTCTTGGATAACTTCAAGAGGTTGACCTGTATTCTCAGCCATAATCTTATTCAATTTCTCTCTGGTCTTAATAATATGCTCTGCCACAATCTGAATGTCTGTAGCTTGCCCTCTGGCTCCTCCTGAGGGTTGATGAATCATCATCTCTGCATTGGGCAGGGCGAATCGTTTGCCTTTTTTACCACCTGCCAGAAGAAATGCTCCCATACTAGCAGCCATTCCAATACACACGGTAGATACATCACACTTAATGTATTGCATGGTATCATAAATCGCCATACCAGCAGTTATAGACCCTCCTGGGCTGTTGATATACAATTGAATGTCTTTTTCTGGGTCATCTGCCTCCAAAAATAACAATTGGGCTACAACAACACTGGCTGAAACATCATGAACTTCTTCTCCCAAAAATATAATACGTTCTTTTAATAACCTTGAATAAATATCATAAGAGCGTTCCCCACGACTGGTTTGTTCTACAACATAAGGCACTAAACTCATACTCATCCTCCTATTTCTTAAATGTTAAACCTTTTGTCAACCCTCACTACTCTTCTACAGCAGTATCTGCCATTAAAGTAATGGCATCTTGCACCGCCAAATCTTCTTTCATCTGTTCTGTCTGGGCTTCACCCATAAATTCTTTTATCTTATCTAGCTCCATGTCATACATCTTGGCCATCTTTTCTAGCTCTTCTTCCACACGTTCATCAGAAACTAGAATGTTCTCCTCTTTGGCAATGGCTTCCAGTAATAGTCGGGTCTTAATGCGATTAATGGCTTGAGGTTTCATCTCCTCTGCCATCTTGTCAGGGCTACTCCCTGTAAATTGGAAATACTGCTCCATATTCAACCCTTGTTGCTGGATACGGCGAGCAAAATCTTCCTTCATCTGCTCAACTTCATGCTGGGTCATTGGCTCTGGGACATCAATGATTGCGTTTTCAATGGCTTTTTCCACCACTTGATTTTCTTTTTCCTGTTTTGCCTTAGCATCCTTTTGCTCTTGTAAGCGTTTTCTAATGTCTTCTTTATACTCAGCAAGGGTATCAAAATCAGAAACCTCAGCGGCGAAATCATCGTCACACTCTGGTACCTCTTTCATTTGAATTTCATTGACCTTGCATTTAAACACGGCATCTTTTCCCGCCAATTCCTTGGCTTGATACTCTTCAGGGAAGGTAACATTTACATCTAGTTCTTCCCCTATCTGGGCTCCAATTAATTGGTCTTCAAATCCAGGGATAAATGAGCCTGAGCCGATTTCCAAGGAGAAATTCTCTCCTTTGCCCCCTTCAAAAGCCACATCACCAATAAAACCTTCAAAGTCTAGTTTAATGATATCTTTATCTTCAACTCCTCGGTCAGTGACCTCTACGGTTCTAGAGTTCTTATCTAGCTCTTTATCAATCTCTCCTTGTATCTCCTCTTCTGTTACTTCTTCTTCAGAGGAAACATAAGTTAATCCTTTATATTCACCTAGAATTACTTCTGGTTTAATAGCAACTTCAGCGGTAAAGATGAATTCTTTTCCCTTTTCCAATTGAACCACATCAATTTGTGGTTTAGAAACAATCTCTAATTCACATTCTTCAAAAGCTTTGCTGTAATTCCCGTTAATTAATGTATTGGCCGCTTCTTCATAAAAGATCTCTGGTCCATACATTTTTTCGATCATCTGGCGAGGGACTTTGCCTTTACGAAATCCTGGCAAGCTAATCTTGCCACGCTCTTTAAGATAAGCTCCTTGAAGTGCCCTCTCCACTTCCTCTACAGGAACTTCAATGGTTAGCTTTGCCATACTGTTGTCTAATCTTTCCACTTGTAAACTCATTTTTGCTTTTCCTCCTTATAGTCAACGCAAATTTCCACTCAATCTATGATTATATCACTAAATAGCTTTTTTATCAACTCATATCCAGGCTCAACCAAACGTCCAGAATTTCTGGCATTTTCCTCACTAAAATTGTCGTATCCTATCACATCTTTTCGGCTGTCATAGAGCAGATAAGGTACAGGCTCTCCCACATGAGTACGTAATTTCACTGGGGTAAAATGATCTGGTAGAATCAACAGACGAAAATCCTGCCCTGATTGTCTTAAACCATTTAACACATGGGGAATCACTTTTTCATCAATGTATTCAATGGCCAACATTTTTTCTTCAAGACTCCCTTGGTGACTCATCTCATCTGGTGCCTCTAAGTGAACATACATAAAATCATACCCCTCTTCTGTTAAGGCCTTTACCGTCGCCTTGGCAATTCCCTTATAGTTGGTTTCTAGGCCTCCTAATGCTCCCTCCACCTCAATACTTGTGATATTAGCACCAACAGCAATACCTTTCAATAAATCCACTGCCGAAAAGAGAGCTGCCTTTTTTCCAAAGTTATCTTCATAGGATGTTAGCTTAGGTTTTGTACCTACACCCCAAAACCAGATTGAATTCCCTGGTCGCAGTCCTCTTTCTTTTCTGGCAACATTTATTGGATGATCCTTTAATATATCGTAACTCTTTTTCATCATCTCTTTTAATTCTACTCGGTTAGGCAGGTAAGCACCAATTCTTCTGGTCAAAACATCATGGGGTGGAGTGAGCTTCTCCACTTTACTCTTCTTTTCAACCATAATATTCCGGTAACTGATTCCAGTATAGAAATCAATTTCTTCAGTAGCAAAATGTTTTTTTATCTCTTCCATTAAAACTTTTGCCTCCTCTGTGGAAATATCTTCAGCCCCATGATCTAGAATAATACGATCCTCGTAAACATCCTCTTCCTCAGATAAGGTTACAAAGTTGCAACGAAAAGAAATGTCCGAATCTTCCATAGGAATTCCGATACTTAAAGCCTCAATAGGAGAGCGACCAGTATAGTATATTTTGGGGTCATACCCTAACACTGACAAGTTAGCAATATCGCTTCCTGAGCTCATGCCTTCAGGTATGGTTCTCACCAAACCCAACTCTGAGTGCTTAGCCAGTTGGTTCATATTTGGTTTATGGGCAGCTTCCATGGGAGTTTTCCCTCCTAATTCATCAAGGGGCTCATCTGCCATTCCGTCGCATAGTATTACCATATACTTCATAAATTCTTATCTCCTCACCTACCACTCTATCCGTAACATCTTAATAATTCCAGGAAATTCTTTGGCAATTTCTTCATATTGATCCTCAGTCATTCTAGGACAGATAAAAGCAAATTCATTGTCCAGCTCTTCAACCTTAACAATTTCAATCTCACCAAATTGACTTTCTAGATAAGTCTTAAGAGCATCTACCTTACCTTTGATTCGAACAAAAGCCCTACACATGGTTTTCCCGATGGGTTGCAAGGTCATCTTATCTTTTTCCCACATGGACATAATGTTAACATTTAGGTGTTTAGCAGCGTCAACTACATCTGCAACAACAGCACTGGCTGTAGGCAATTTTCCAGCACCACTTCCATAAAACATCGCATCTCCCAGTACATTTCCTTTGATGTGAACTGCATTAAACACTCCATTTACGTGATACAAAATATGGTCTTTGCTGATTAAATACGGAGCAACAATAGCGTGGATATTAAACTCATCTCTTCTCATTACTGCCAAAAGCTTAATGGTCATGTCCATGGCTTTGGCGTACATCATGTCTTCTTTGGTAATATTGGTTATCCCCTCCGTAGGAATGTCTTCAAAATCCACCTGTTGCCCTGAAATCAGTGAAGTTAAAATGGCGATTTTGCGACAAGCATCAAACCCTTCTACATCCGCTTCTGGGTCACGTTCTGCATAACCTTTCTCCTGAGCTTCTTTTAGAACCTCATCATAATCAGCTCCTTCATAGAACATCTTGGTCATCATGTAGTTGGTGGTTCCATTTAAAATCCCTTTGATGACCTGAATCTCATCTGCAGTAACAGAAGAGTTCAAGGCTCGAATAATGGGAATCCCTCCTCCTACACTGGCCTCAAACAAGAAGTTAATTCCTTTATCTCTAGCAATGGACAAAAGCTCTGAGCCGTGGTCAGCAACTAAAGCTTTATTAGAAGTAACGACACTTTTTCCTGCTTTTAAACTTTTCTTCACGTAAGTATAAGCAGGCTCAATTCCTCCCATTACTTCCACAACAATCTTCACTTCCTCATCATTTAAAATAGTTTGAAAATCACGAACAAGAAGATTAGAAATAGGATCATCAGGAAAATCTCTTATATCTAATACATATTTAATACTTATGTCATTTCCGATACGTTGATTGATAATTGTTCCATTGGTATTCATTACCTCAACTACACCAGAGCCTACTGTTCCATATCCTAACACCGCAATCTTAATCATGACATTTCCCTCCTATTTCATCTTCAAATATCCATTGATGAATGGGTCAATATTCCCATCCAATACCCCACTAACATTTCCCACTTCCACATTGGTTCGATGGTCTTTAACCATAGTATAAGGCTGCATCACATAAGAGCGAATCTGACTTCCAAAGCCAATCTCTTTCACCTCTCCTCGAATACCCGATACCTTTTGGGCTTGTTCTTGTTCCTTAATCAGGTACAGTTTGGATTTAAGCATCTGCAAGGCTTTATCCTTATTGGTATGCTGGGAACGCTCACTTTGACATTGAACCACAATGTTTGTTGGGATATGAGTAATTCGAATGGCTGAATCTGTTTTGTTTACGTGCTGGCCACCGGCTCCACTGGCTCGGTAAGTATCTATCCTGATTTCATCGTCACTAATCTCTAGATCCATCTCATCTTCTATATCAGGGATTACATCACATGAGGCAAAAGAAGTCTGTCTCTTGCCTGCTGCGTTAAATGGAGAGAGACGAACCAAACGGTGCACTCCCATCTCAGACCTCAAGTATCCATAGGCATTAAGACCTTCAACCTCAAAAGTAACTGCTTTTATTCCAGCAACATCACCATCTAGATAGTCTAAAACAGAAACCTTATAACCTTTACTTTCTGCCCAGCGAGTGTACATACGATAAAGCATATTTGCCCAGTCGCAAGACTCCGTACCTCCTGCTCCTGCATGTAAGGTAACAATAGCTGAGCAATAGTCATACTCCCCATCTAGCATAGTTTCTAGTCTCTGTTCCTCAAATTCAGCAACAAAACTTTCCAGCTCCTCTCTAATCCCCTCCACCGACTCATCATCGGGCTCTTCTTTTGCCATCTCTAACAACAAATGCAAATCTTCATAATCTTGGAACATTTTTTCTATCTTATCTACTGAACCTTGCAACTCCTTTAATCTTTTCATCACTTGACTAGAGTTCTTGGGGTCGTCCCAAAAACTAGGCTCTTCAATCTGAGCCTCTATCTCTTTTATTTTGCTCTTTTTGTTAGGCAGGTCAAAGTGAATCCCTCAAATCTTCAAGTGGCTCTTGGTAAGCACTTAGTCTACTTTTCAAATCATCTAACAAAACCACAACATCACCCTCTTTCTTACTTTTGTAATAAGTTTTTCTATATTTTCACAATATCTGTAATTCTAATCACCATAATTATAGTGGAAAATCTTTGGAAACTAAGTAGCTCCCAAAGACTTCATTGTACACAACCTTTTGCAGTTCTGAAAAAACTACCTACAACATTGCTTGTATTTCTTGCCACTTCCACAAGGACAGGGGTCATTAGGCTGAATCTTCTTTCCTTCACGCTTTTTCGTTTGAACAGTGCCTTGTCCATCTTTATTGGTTCCTGTAACTTTGGCTACCTGCTCTCTTTCTATTTTCTGCTCCACTCTTACATGGAATAGATTTCGAATGGTGGTTTCTCCAATTCCTTTGGTCATGGCTCCAAACATCTCGTAGCCTCGCATCTTATATTCAATTCGTGGATCTCTCTGGGCAAAGGCTTGTAAGCCTACCCCTTGCCTTAGTTGAACCATATCATCAATATGCTCCATCCACTTGGCATCAATTACCTTTAGGAGGATGACACGTTCCAATTCACGAATATGCTCTGTCTCTGGGAATTCCGCCTCTTTCCCCTCATAAGCTTTAGCCGCTTTTTCTTTTAGGTATTGCTTCAGCTTCTTCTGAGGCATCTCCTGAATCTCAGCAACTGATTTCAAAGGCACAATCTGAGGTATCGTGGTACCAAGGGCCATTTCCATTCCTTTAACATCCCACTCTTCTGAATCAATCTCCGTTGAAGCATAGAGGTCAACAACACCCTCTACAAAATCAGAAATCATGTTATGAACGGTGTCTCGCATGCTTTCCCCATCAAGAACACGACGACGCTCGTGATAAATAATATCTCTTTGCTCGTTCATTACCTGGTCATATTCAAGTAAAGTTTTACGAATACCATAGTTATTGCCCTCTATCTTACGTTGGGCTTTTTCAATAACATCACTAAGCATCTTATGCTCAATCTGTTCCCCTTCAGCAATTCCCAAAGTATTAAACATGGTAATCAAGCGTTCCGAACCGAAGAGACGCAACAATTCATCCTCCAAAGAAAGATAGAATCTTGACTCCCCAACATCTCCTTGACGACCAGCACGACCACGTAACTGGTTGTCAATTCGTCTGGATTCATGACGCTCTGTACCGATAATCTTAAGCCCTCCTGCTGCTCTGGCCTTGTCATCTAGCTTAATGTCTGTACCACGACCAGCCATATTGGTCGCAATGGTAACCGCTCCACTCACTCCAGCGTCTGCAACAATCTCCGCCTCTCTCTCGTGGAACTTAGCGTTCAAAACATTGTGAGGTATTCCTTGTCTTTTCAATAGACTACTTACCAACTCCGAACTATCAATATTCACGGTACCAACCAATACTGGTTGCCCCTTATCGTAAGCCGCTTTCACCTCTTCCACTACTGCTGTGTACTTCTCTTTTGGTGTTTTATAGACACAGTCATTTAAATCCTTACGTGCCACAGGTACATTGGTGGGAATCTCTACCACATCCATCCCGTAAATGTCACGAAACTCTTTCTCCTCTGTAAGGGCTGTACCTGTCATTCCACACTTCTTGGTATACTTATTAAATAAATTCTGGAAAGTAATGGTTGCTAGAGTTTTACTCTCTCTCTTTACCTTCACCTTTTCCTTAGCTTCAATGGCTTGATGTAAACCATCTGAATAACGACGTCCAGGCATTAATCTTCCTGTGAACTCGTCAACGATGACTACTTCTCCCTCTGCTGACACCACATAATCTTGGTCTTTAAACATAATGTTGTGAGCACGAAGAGCCAAGATAATATTATGCTGAATCTCTAGATTATCTGGATCAGCAAGGTTCTCCAAATGGAAGAATTGCTCAACCTTCCTCACCCCTTGATCCGTTAGGTTGACAACTTTTTCTTTCTCCGTTACAACAAAGTCCCCTGTTTCTTCAATCTCTTGACCCATGATGGCTTCCATTTTTGAAAACTCACCACTGGCTTCCCCTCTTTTCAGTTGTCTGGCCAAAATGTCACAAGCCTCATACAATTTGGTGGACTTACCACTTTGCCCTGAGATAATCAACGGGGTTCTGGCCTCATCAATCAACACCGAGTCAACCTCATCAATGATGGCAAAACTAAGGCCTCTTTGAACCAATTGCTCTTTGTAGATGACCATATTGTCTCGAAGATAATCAAAACCAAGTTCGTTGTTGGTTATATAGGTAATGTCGCATTTATAGGCTTCACGACGTTCGTCGTTATCCATTCCATTGAGAACCACCCCAACAGTTAAGCCTAAAAACTCATGAACTTGACCCATCCACTGGGCATCACGACTGGCAAGATAGTCGTTGACCGTTACAACAGTTACCCCTTTTTCAGATAGTGCATTCAAATAGGCTGGCAAAGTAGACACTAAGGTCTTCCCTTCCCCTGTTTTCATCTCAGCGATTCTACCTTGGTGAAGAATAATCCCCCCCATCATTTGAACCTTGTAATGACGCATCCCTAAAGTACGAATAGCAGCTTCTCTAACTACAGCAAAGGCTTCTGGCAGAATATCGTCAAGAGTTTCCCCTTCTTTCAAACGTGTTTTAAATTCTGCCGTCTTCCCCTTCAGTTGTTCATCACTTAGCAATTGGACACTGGGCTCTAATTCTTCAATTTTCTCCACCTGGGATCGAATTCTTTTCAATTCATTCTCGCTGTGTGTTCCAAATATTTTTTCTATTAGTTTCATCTATTAATCTTTACTCCTTATATAATTCCTTTACAGCTCTTGTGAAAATTTCTCTTCAACTACTCATTCTACCATTATACGTTAGGGATTACAACTTAATTTAACATCAACTTTTTGTCAAGAAAATACTTGTTACAGTTCAACCGTATCAGAGGGCTTGCCCCAAGACTACCTCCCTTTCAAATGCGCCACTTCCTCATAAGGAATGTTACCCCCAAATATATCCAAAGCACTGCCTATGGTAATATCAAGATTTCCTCCGCTAATCTCCTTAAATCTCTTTAAGTCTCTCAAGGAGCCAATGCCACCAGCATAAGTAATAGGAATGCCACTTTCTCTTTGGTATTCCCCTAAAAACTTCACTAAAGATTCTTCTATCCCCATGGAAAGCCCTTCCACATCCACTCCATGAATGAGAAATTCGTCGCAATAATTAGCTAGCCGATTCATATTCTCATAAGTCAGCTTCATATTGGAAAAGCGTTGCCATCTGTGGGTCACAACATAGTAATTGTCATCTTTTTTTCTGCAACTTAAATCTACAGCTACTTTGTTTTTGCCAACCCTTTTTACTAATTTTCCCAAATTGGATTCCACAAAATTACCCTCTTCAAAAATATAGGAAGTCACAATCACATGGCTAGCTCCAGCTTCAATATATTCTTTGGCATTGTCAGCAGTAATGCCTCCTCCAATCTGCAACCCTCCAGGATAAGACTGAAGTGCTGCTATTCCTTGATTCTTTGTGGCTTGAAAAAACTCTGAATCTTTAGAGTTCAGTAAAATCACATGGCCACCTTTAAGGTTGTCTTTTTTATAAAGATTAGCAAACCAAGCAGCCTCTTTATTTGAGGTATAATTTTCCTTGGCTTGATTCTGATCATCTTTTAAACTTCCTCCTACTATCTGCTTCACTTGTCCATTATGAATGTCTATGCAAGGTCTGAATTTCATACCTCAACCACATCTTTCATACTGTACATACCCGCAGGTTTTCCTGCCAAGAATCTAGCCGCCTCTATGGCTCCTTTTCCAAATACACTTCTCGAGTAAGCTGTGTGCTTAAATTCAAACACCTCATCTATTCCTGCAAAGATTACATCGTGTTCTCCCACTATGGTTCCACCTCGAACCGCTGACAAGCCAATCTCTTTTGTTCCTCTTTTCTCTCTTACTTGGCTTCGGTCAAAAGCATATGAATATTCCTCTTCCAAAGCTTGGTTGATGGCATCTGCAAGTGCTATTGCTGTACCACTTGGTGCGTCTACCTTTTGATTGTGGTGACGTTCCACGATCTCAATGTCAAAGTTGGCATTGCTTAATACTTTTGTGGCATCTTGCACCAACTTTAATAGTAAGTTAATCCCTAAGGACATATTTGCAGATTTAAGAATCGCAACTTCTTTTGACGCCTCTTCTACCCCTCTAATTTGCTCTGGTGAAAGTCCTGTAGTGCAGAGAACTAAAGGCAATTTCTTTGCCACACTGTAATCAATTAAAGCATCGATTCCCTCTGCATTGGAAAAATCCACCACTACATCTGCCTTTAGGTGGCAATCTTCTATTTTCGAGAAAACAGGATAAGAATTGTTAATTCCTGTATATCCATCTATTCCTGCAACAATTTTCATGGTTTCATCCTCTTTTAACATCTGAGTAATCATCTGTCCCATTCTCCCATTGCAACCGTACAACATTATATTTAACATATTCCTTCCTCCTCCATCATTAAAATCCCTAAAAATTTCTTTCAAAAAAAGATTATCAAAATTAGCCATAAAGCCCCTTGATTCATCTATGAAAATATAAGGCTCCATTCATTTTAACATACTTCTGAGAAAAAGTGTACAGCATATAGCCTTGATAATAGAGAGCCAACAAACATCCCAGAGAAAGAAGGGAGGTAAGATTCCTAATGTCACAAACCATGACCGTAAAGATAAAGCTTAACCCTACCAAGCATCAAAGGCAAATGTTAGTAGCCTAGAAAAATCGGATTTGACACCCTCCACCTACACATGATAAATTTAGAGAGGATAGTGGGTGTCATAGGAGACACAGGTGAATCAAGCGGATGTGGTTCAACTTACACATCTTAAGCTCGTTTTTATCAACCTATTGTAGATTGGAGGATCCCTTGAAGAAAAAGAACAAATACTTAAATCGTGCCGAATGGTTCACTGCTGCAATTGGATTGTTTACCGGTGCCATTTTCATGTTGGATGGTGGCAATATTATGGGCATCCTTTATTACTCTCTCACTCTAATAGAACCCATTCCTCTTACTACTGTGGATTATTTCATATTCGCTAGAGCTTTCGTTACCCTTATCATCTCTGGCATTATGCTCACCAACACACATAAATTGAGGAAGGAAAAAAGAATTTCTAAGCTCCCCTATTTTTGTCTTCTATTCTTTCTCGTAGTGGAAAGTACAGCGGCAGTTACTGTAGGGAACTCTAACCTCTTTGAATTGATATACAGAAGTATTATTCCAGTTTTAACGATTTTCGCATTGATTAACTTATGGAAAGGTACAAAAGGTGAATACAATGATGTCAATTAGACCCATGAAGGAACAAGACATTCCCCAGTTATTAGAGCTTTATACTCATGCCAGAAAGTATATGGTAGAAACCGGCAATCCCAATCAATGGACTGAGGATTATCCTGGTTGTGAAATACTGCTAAAGGACATAAAAAATGGGGGCTATGTTATCTTAGACGAAAGCTCTGTCATCATAGGCGCTTTTATCCTAGAGGAAAACGCTCATGAGTTGGCTTATGACACCATTGATGGCAGATGGTTAAATGATGAACCCTATGCCGTTATCCATCGCTGTGCCACTCTTCATAACCAAAAAGGAATAGGACAGTTTTTTATGGATTGGTGTTTTGAGAAATGCTCTAATATTCGAGTGGATACTCATAAAGATAATCTCCCTATGATTAAATTCCTTGAAAAGAATCATTTCACTTATTGTGGGATTGTTCACTATGAGAAAGTAGGAGCTCGTCTGGCTTATCATAAAATCATTTGAAATGATCATAAAAATGTCATAAAGTTTCAGTAAATATAGCCTGAGCCATAGCCCAAAGATGCTCGTTCTTGTATTTAATTTTAATTTATGATGTACAATATCCCCTTTTTATGGTATAATATTTTCATAATATAGACCTCTCTCTATGAGTTGTCTGTATAATACACCGTAAAGGAGTTGAACATCATGAAATTTATTATTAGTGGAAAAAACGTGGATGTAACACCAGGACTTAAGGAAACAGTAGAAAAAAAGCTAGGCAAATTAGAAAGGTATTTTACTCCTGAAACAGAAATCATTGTAACCCTTAGTGTAGAAAAAGAACGGCAGAAAGTTGAGGTAACCATTCCCGTCAAAGGAAACATCATTCGTTCAGAGCAGATTAGCGACGATATGTATGTGTCTATTGACCTTGTAGAAGAGGTCATCGAGCGTCAACTTCGTAAGTACAAGAATAAGCTGATAGCCAAACACAAAGGCTACAATTCAGCTGCCTCTAATGGAAATAATTTCCGTAAAGAGTTCTTCGATTCTGCTGACGATGGAACCACTATTTCAGATGATGCTGTTCGTATCGTTCGAACCAAACGTTTTGGAGTTAAACCTATGTTTCCAGAAGACGCTTGTATTCAGATGGATCTACTTGGACATTCCTTCTATGTTTTTAGTAACGCAGAAACAGATGAGGTGAATGTGGTATATCGAAGAAAAGATGGTTCATTTGGCCTTATCGAACCAGAGTTCATATAAAATTTAACATTTGCACTATACATACTAGGAGGCTCTAAGCCTCCTTTTTTGTTGTAGTTCAGTTCACCCTTATAAAGGCAAACTATGATCTTAACTGTAGCGGATAGAGGAAGGCTCTCGTGATACAACTTTACTTTCACTTGATTTTTCCCCTTATTTTTGCTATAATATATCTTGGATAAGGAGGAATTTTTATGAATTATAACAGAGAAAATCTTTCCAGAAAAAAGAAAGATATTTCTTCCAAAAGAAATCTACAAAAGAAGCGAGTTGCAGTACGACTTTTTAAAGCATTAGTGGTTTGTATTGCCTTAGTATGTATTGCAGGGATCTCTGGAGTCTTCTTTTTCGCCCAGAGAATCATTGCAAACACTCCATCCATTAGAATACAGGATGTCTTGCCTTCTGGTGAGATTACCACTATCTATGCCAATGATGGAGTAACCCAGATTGAGCAGCTTGTTATGGCTGGTGCCAATCGTGTTTTTGTAGACCTTGATGAAGTGCCTTTGTATTTGCAACATGCTTTTATCGCTATAGAGGATGCGCGTTTCTTTGAACACAATGGAATAGACCTGCCAGGGATTGCTAGAGCTTTTGCGGTTGGGGTTACCTCAGGTACTTTTAGTGAGGGAGCCAGTACTATTACTCAACAGTTAATTAAGAATAACGTATTCCCTGACTTCATGGATGAGAATACTTTCATGGATCAGTTAGAACGAAAGTTACAAGAACAGTACTTGGCCATTGCTATTGAACAGCAGATGACTAAGGATGAGATTCTTGAAGCTTATTTGAACACCATTAATCTGGGACAGAGCACGTTGGGAGTTCAGGCTGCTTCCATGCGTTACTTTAACAAAGATGTATCTGAACTGACCATATCAGAAAGTGCAGTAATTGCTTCCATCACTCAAAATCCCACCCGCTATGACCCTGTTGTATTTCCTGAATACAATGAATATCGTAGAGCCATTGTCTTAGGTAATATGTTGGAACAAGGATTTATTACCAGGGAACAATATGAATATGCCATGGCTGATCCCGTTTATGATCGAATCCAACATACCATTGCTGTTACAGAAGATGATACGCCATACTCTTATTTCGTTGACGTCCTAATAGAGGAAGTACAACTTGCTTTAATGGAGCGTAATGGATTTACAGAAAGCCAAGCATTTATTCAGCTACACGCAGGTGGTCTTCGAATAGTTGCGACTCAAGATCTTAGAATTCAACAGATTGCATACGAGGAGATTGCCGATGATTCCAACTTCCCACCTGGAACCTGGTTCGGCTTGGATTGTTCTATCAGTGTTATCCGTGAAGATGGCACCGTAGAGAATTACGCAAGTGGACATGTGGGGAATTTTATTGAGTCTATTACAGGCAATAGATTTCCATTGCTTTTTAACTCAAGGGAGGAAGCTGAAGAAGCAGTGGAGCTATTCATAGGAACATTGAATGTCACTTCCGGAGATGAAGTTGTCACGAGAGTTGATGTTTCTCCACAACCTCAGGCTTCAGTAACCATAATTGATCAACATACAGGATATGTAGTAGCTATCGTAGGTGGTCGTGGGGAGAAGTCAGCCAGTCGCTCCTTGAATCGCGCTGCTAATACCTTTAGACAACCGGGATCTGCTTTCAAGACCTTAGGAGTATATCCTCCTGCTTTGAATTCTCATGGCTGGACCTTGGCTACTACCGTTGACGATGCCCCTTTTAGATACTATGCTCCTGGGGATATTCCTGGTAATCCTACGGGACCTTATGTGAATAACTGGGATGGAAGGTATCGTGGGGATACAGGTGTTAGATTTGCAATACAACATTCCATGAACGTTATGGCAGTGAAGACACTAACAGAGATTGGTTTAGAATCAGGCTTTGAATACCTTCAAAGATTCGGCATTACTTCCTTAGTGAACTTTGACCATCCTGAGTTTCCTTATCACACAGATGTTGCACAAGCAACTGCTCTGGGGGGAATCACCATTGGAGTATCTAATTTAGAGATGACTGCTGCCCATGCGGCTATTGCCAACAATGGAGTTTACATTCGTCCCATGTTCTTCTCTAGAGTTTATGACCGTGATGGTAATATCATACTTGACAATTCCACCCCTCCTGTTTATCACAGAGTACTCAGTGAAGACAATGCATTTTTGATGACCAGTGCTATGGAAGATGTCATCAACCTTGGAACGGGTACTGCTGCAAGACTGTCAGGTGGAATGGCTGCCGCTGGTAAGACAGGAACCACTGAATGGGGAACTGACCTGTGGCTATCCGCTTACACTCCCTATTACACTGCATCTGTTTGGGGTGGTTTTGACACCAACAGGCCTATGGAAGACTTGGACCAATCTTGGCATATGGGAATCTGGCGCAATATTATGAATCGTATCCACGAAGGTATGGAACCCAGTCAATTTACCATTCCACCGACAATTGAAAGAACAACTGTATGTGCCGGTTCTGGTTATCGAATGGGTTCAGGCTGTCGTCCAATTACAGAATACTTTGCTGCAAACACAATACCTGCAAGAACCTGTAATGGAGATTGTGGCAGAGATGAGGATTGTTGTGATGACTATCCAGATTGTGAGTGTGTAGATGAAGATGACGAAAATGGAAATGGAGATGATGGAGATAGTGGACATGAAGATGACCCTTATCACCCATACCATCCACCAGGAGATGATGGGGATGACCCTGGAGATGGAGGCGGTCCAGATGAAATATATATTCCTGAACCACCAGGAGACATTTCTCCTCCAGATCCTGATGATGGAGCCAGATTTCTACCTAGAGGTTCTCCCAACCTAGCAAGTTTACCAAGAAACATTTGGCAACTTCTTGGTACGTTTTCTATTATCATGTGATAGGACACAGTCGTCAACAATTCAGAGGTTACCCCATGCTGTTTCTTCGGGGCAACCTCTTTTTGGATTTATCTTAAGCTGACAGGAACTGAACCCATGCGCCTCGATTCTTTTCGGCCTATGTTACTCATCTTCTTCTTTTTTAGCTAAATTCTCTTGAAACCTTTTATACAGTTCTTGAGCCGCATTATAACCCATCTTTTTCTGTCTATGATTAATCGCTGATGATTCTATGATAATGGCAACATTGCGCCCTGGACGAATAGGGATGTTATGACATAGCACCTTATTTCCAAGTATCTCCATATAATTCTCATCTAATCCTAGACGATCATATTCTGCTTTGCCATCCCACTCTTGCAGTGTTATGGCTAGGTCAATGTTCTGGGTCTCTCTAACACTTTGAACTCCAAACATAGACTTTACATCTACAATACCAATGCCTCGAAGTTCAATAAAATGCCTGGTAATATCTGGAGCCGTACCTACCAATGTATCGTCACTGACTTTTCGAATCTCTACTACATCATCTGTCACTAAGCGATGTCCTCTTTTAATCAATTCCAAAGCTGCTTCACTTTTACCAATGCCACTCTCTCCCTTTAGCAGCACCCCAACTCCATATACATCAACCAGTACTCCGTGAATGGAAATACAAGGTGCCAACTTTACATTTAACCAACGTATCACTTCTGCCATAAATGAAGAGGTAGGAGCTTTCGTTTGGAGGACAGCCACATTCCTTGAAACTGCAAGTTCCAGCAAAACTTCATCTGGTTCCAAGTCACGACTGTAAACAATGCAAGGTAAACCTTCATGCCCTAAAAAAAGAGTGTAAATCTCTAGTTTCCTCTCCTGTGATATGGTCTTCAGATATGCATACTCCACATAGCCAATGACCTGAATTCTATCTTCATCAAAATAGTCAAAATAACCCGCTAATTGCAGGGCTGGGCGATTAATGTCGGGAACTGTGACATATATCTTCTCCAAATTCACCTGGGGGGTGAGGTTCTTTAACTTCATCTTTTCTGCTATTTTACTTAATCTTACGCCTCTATCCATTGCAGTCCTTTCTTTAACTCAACGTTCTCATCTTTTTGTTACTTCTTGTTCTTTCTTACAAGCACTTCCTACTCTTCTCAAAAAATGTAACCACTGCTTGAGCAGCTCTTTGATTCATCTCTGGTACTTCCAGTAGCTTTTCCACTGAGGCTTCTTTGATCTCATCAATATTGTCAAAATATCTCATTAAAGCCTTTCTTCTAACCTCTCCAATCCCTGGTATCTCATCTAAGATGGAAGTTACAGAGGCCTTTCCCCGAAGCTGTCTATGATAATTAATGGCGAACCGATGAGCCTCCTCTTGAATTCTTGTGATTAATCTAAACCCCTCTGAATGCTTATCCATCTCTATCTCTTCATTGTTGTAATATAGTCCTCTGGTTCGATGCTTGTCATCTTTGACCATACCACAAACAGGAATATTCAACTTTAGCTCTTCCAAAACATCCAAAGCAATATTCACCTGCCCTTTTCC
>JGI20163J15578_10000414_pt1 | contig 17588 bp, 15 predicted proteins | sample TergutCu122P1_FD_15578 | JGI IMG/M metagenome (IMG submission 15578)
TGTCGATGCGTTTCTGCCGGCCGAGGGAAAAGGACTTGGCGAAGCAACTGGCACAGCCCCAGCCATATGCAAGAGCGTTGCGTTTTTGTCTGTTTTTGAGTACAAACGGGGAATGGGCGCCTTTGACCGATACCTGGATGAACAACTCTCCCGCGGCCGTGCTTACTTCAGCCGCGAGGATGGCTTACGGGCGCTCGGTTTAAGCCCTGAAGCGTTCTCGGCAGCCGCTACCCGGTTAATCAGGAAACAACGGCTCATCAGCCCTCGGCAGGGCTTCTTTCTGATCCTTCGCCCGGAAGATCGGATGGTCGGCGCGCCCGATCCAGTGCGCTGGATCGACCCACTGATGAAGTACCTGGGAATCGACTATCGAATCTCATTGCTGCGGGCCGCGGCCTTCCATGGTTCCACACATCAGGCAGCGATGATTTTTCAGGTGATTGCGCCCCAGCAACTTCGGAACTTCGACATTGGTCGCCACCGCATCCAGTTCGTCTATCAGGCTCCGGCGGCATTCGCTCAAATCAACCAACCGGACTGGCTCGGGCAGATCAAAAGCGAAGCTGGTTTTGCCAAGGTTGCCGGGGTGGAACTGACGCTGCTCGATGTCGCGCGCTACTTCCACAAAGCCGCAGGGATCAACGGCATGGCGCAGATCATCAAAGACCTCGGCGCGAAGGCCCATCCGCGCAGATTGGCCAAGGCCGCCGAACATTACGAAAACGCCTCAGTGCGTCGTCTCGGGTATCTGCTCGATCACGCCAACCATGCGCGGCAGGCCAGTGCGCTGGAACCCTTCGCCCGCCAAGCCAAATCCATGAAGCTGCTCGATCCGTCCGTCAAACCTCTTCTGGGATCACTGGCTGAACTCCACGAAAAAGACCCCAAGTGGAAACTTGTCATCAATGAATCCGTGGAGACCGATTTTTGATTCCCAACGCCTACATCCAAGCCTGGAGCGCAACAGCGCCTTGGCCTGATCCACGCCAAGTCGAACAGGATCTCATCATCTGTCGCGCATTATGCGATCTGTTCAACGCCCCCGCCTTGACAGACAAGATCGCGTTTCGGGGCGGCACCGCAATCAATAAGCTGCTATTCGCGCAGCCCTTGCGTTACTCCGAAGATATCGACCTGGTGCAAACCCGGGCCGAACCCATCGGCACAACAGTCGATGCGATTCGAGATGCTTTGTCGTGGCTGGGAAGGTGCAACCGCGAACAAGCGGGGCATTCGATGCATCTGGTCTTCAAGTTCACGCCGGAAGCCGACACGCAGGCAACGTTGAAGTTCAAGATCGAAATCAACACGCGCGAACACGAAAGCTTTTTCGGACTCAAGTCGTACCCCTTTGCCGTGGAGAACGACTGGTATCAGGGCGAAACCAAGATCGTTTCCTTCGAGCCCGAAGAGCTGTTCGGCACCAAGCTGCGCGCTTTGCTTCAGCGGCGCAAGAACCGCGACTTGTTTGACCTGCATTACGGACTCGATCAGCTCGCGTTGGATGCTGAAAAACTCATCGCCTGCTTCGATTACTACTTGGCGTTAGAAGGTAAACCAATCAGCCGTGCGGTGGCCGAACAGCGCATGTTGGAGAAGCTCACGCGCAGTCTCACCGAGGACATCGCACCACTATTGCCCGCAGGAATTCGGTTTGGAGATGACGAAGCGATACATGCTTTTGAGCGAGTATGGAGCGAACTGATTGTTCGCATCAAGGGCGATGCGTGGAAGCTGACGGAAAAAGCCATCGAGGAACTGCGGCAGAAGAGGTATCCAGGGTTGTTGCGCATCGCCGAGAAGACTTGCCCGTAAGCAACAAGATTCACTTTTGGAAGGCAAGAAAGAGAAGGGTGGGAATATTCAGCTTATCCACGCGCAGTTGAAATCTGCCGTTGCGAATCCCCGTGAGCAAGCCGCTGGCTTCATCACTCCCGTGTTCAGGGAACAGAAAGCCACGCCAGGCAAGAGCTTGAGAAACTGTGACGCTGCTCGAGTCTTGCAACGACAGCGCCTTACTCGGCATCCCAGCCATACCAGCCATCGACGAAATCACCCGCCTCGGCGCTGGCTACTTCGCTGCGTAGCTGCAGCCAGTCCAGAAGAGCCTGCCGATCTGCTTCGGTGGGCGAACCGCGTCCCCACGCAGAGATGACGCCATCCATTTTCATCAGGTCGCTCCTGGCGCCAACGGCAAGGTGGCGCGATTCGACCCAATCAATGAAATCGTCCCAAAAGGTATCGAGGGTTGCATCGTCCATGGGCTGCCCGAACTGAATCCGTATCTCGAACACGAGTTCCTGGAACTCGCCTACACGCAACTTTTTGCGCTGTCGGCGATTCAGACTGTTCAGCTTTCCGTTTGAAGGGGATCGTTTCAACATGGTGTGTCAGCGCTCGGTAATGGGGGTTTTTCAATGTAACAGGTCGTGATTGTACATGCTTTTTAAATAATGAACAGCCGGGGACGATGTTTCACCAAAGCTGCGGCTGTCCATGGGCATATAGAGCATAGCCGGGGTGAGTGAAGCGAAACCCGACGTTTCGGAGGTAGAATTGATGCGCAATTTGCATGCGCTCACTCTGGCCTACCGCTCCATAAACTGACGGAAAAATACATGGACACCAACAAACTGATCGACCGCGCCAAAAATATCCTGACAACGCCCAAAAGTGAATGGCCGCTAATCGCCGACGAAACGACGACGGTTGCTGACCTTTACAAGAACTGGATCATCTGGCTGGCGGCGATTCCGGCAGTGGCAGGCTTTATCAAGAATACCCTGATCGGCTACAGCGCGTTTGGCGTCACCATCCGTACCTCGATCGGCAGTGGTATCAGCGGAGCCATTTTCAGTTATGCACTGAGTCTGGCATTGGTTTATGTGATGGCGCTGATCATCAACGCGCTGGCGCCAACCTTCAATGGTCAGAAAAACCAGATACAGGCGCTCAAGACGGTCGCCTACGCATGGACTGCGGTCTGGATTGCAAATATTGGTCTGGTTCTTCCATGGGTTGGCATGTTGGTCATTCTGGCCGGCCTCATCTACAGCATTTATCTGCTGTATCTGGGTTTACCGACCACAATGAAATGCCCGCCTGAAAAAACCGCAGGCTATACCGCGCTCAGCGTCGTCTGTGCGATCGTGCTCGGCTGGATCGTCGCGCTCATGACTGCCGGTATCACCGGCAGTGGCGCTGGCATGATGACGGGCGGCATGCCCAGCGGCATGAACATGACGGGCAGCGCACACAACGACACGACCTTCGACAAAGACAGTTGGCTTGGCAAGATGGAAGCCGCCGGCAAGCAGATGGAAGCCGCAGAGAAATCAGGCGATGCCGACGCGCAGAACAAGGCCATGCAGGCAATGATGGGCGCGGTACTCGGTGGCGGTGATCAGATCGAATCTCTAGCGCCGGACGCGCTCAAGCCGTTCGTGCCTGAAACGCTGGCCGGCTTCAAGCGCACGAATTTCTCGGCTGAACGCAACGGCGTGATGGGCATGCAGATGACGACCGCGCGCGCTGACTACAGCGATGGCAGCAACCGTACTCTGTATTTGGAAATCTCCGATACCGGATCGATGAAGGGCCTGATGGGCCTTGCTGGTTGGGCGACCCTGCAAACCGAGAAAGAAACCGAGTATGGCTACGAACGAGTCCACAAACAGGGCGGTCGTCTTATTCGCGAGGAGTGGGACAATCGGTCAAAGTACGGCAAATACGGCATCGTGCTTGGCGAGCGCTTCCTGGTGGAAGTATCGGGTGAAGCCAGCTCGATGGATGAACTCAAAACCGTGGTTGCAAGCCTCAATCTCGCGGGTCTTGAAGCCCTGAAGGGTCAAGGGATCAAGAGAAACTGATCCGCTTGACAGTGTTTTCATACAAGAAAGTCCTCGTGGTAGCCATTGCGGTCCCGCTGGCTGTCGTAGCCTTGCTGGCAGGATGTGCGCTGCGCGAATTTGGGCAGACGCCGGAAGATATTTCATCCTTTGAAAACCTGCCCTATTTTGCGGGCGGAAAGCATGCGTAGCCGCTTATCCAGGCTACGCATGCTTAAAAATTCTCGGCCCATTTTTCCCAGAAACCCGGCTCGTCGTGATGCTTGTTCTTCAGGGCAAGCTCGAGCGTCAAAGCCCAGAGCGTCACTCCTTTCACCTTCGAGCTTCCATCGGGATTTTCCAGATGCTCATTCAACTTGCGGTAGGTTTGGCGTTATTCATCGTCCTCCTCCTCGTCAAACGCGGATGTGCTTGCATCTATATAGTCTTCTATAGCCCAGTGATTTTTCATCCAAGCTTCCAATTCGGCACGGCGTTTTTTGAAGGCATCATAATTCCAGTCAGTGTATTTACATAGCGCCTTTTCGGAGAACAGAGAAGAATTGGCGTAGCAAAGGGACTCACCGGGTTTTCCTTTTTTCACGTCAAAACCCTTGTTGCCATAGCTTGAATTGTCTAAGGTCACCACCAGATTACCAATGTCGTGCATGGCCTCTTTAATCTGCTGTGGTTTTCTCCAGTGCTTTTTCCAGTATGCACCGTCTGGCGTCTGTGGCAGAATGTGTTCGATGCTCTCCTTCTTGTCCTTACGCTGAAATGTTTCCCAATCAAGAAGTATGTGGGCACCGGCGGCTAAATATAATTCATACTCGTAGAGGAGATATTTTGCCCCGTACCACGCATACCAGTTGTCCCCGGTTTTTTCGACTGCCGCTTCATAGTCTTTTTGCGGGCAAAAACGGGTCAGAAGCGCGTGAACCTCATTGTAGGCTGTATCTACGCTGAGCGTGCCATTGAAAAAGTCAAATGCGGTCTTATATAGGCGCGTCTGCCCCGCGTTAGCACGGCGCTCCATCATACGAAAAACGCGAAATGCGTATTTTTCGCACAATTGCAGCATGCGTAGATATTCTTCTGGTTTGTCTCGTCCTATTTTGAGGCGGAAAGCCATCAGTAGTGGAGCAAAGGTCGCAGTGGTGTTCAGGCGGATCAGTTTTTCCGAGAATTCAATGATTTTTTTACGTAGTGCGGGATTGGACACCGTGTCGAATGCCTTGTCTCGCTTGGGAGCTATGATGTCGCTAAAGGCTTTGCATGAGTCACGCAGTAAGACAACATATTGCCGTACCTTTTTCTGCAATTCTGGAAATTTGCCCTTGTAATCTTTGAGGTTGAAATAGTTCTTGACGCTATTACTCCCCTTCCATTCTTTCGAGCGATGGTCCCTTGATACAAGCCAGTTGTAACGCAGGAGCGCATCTTCCATCCAGCCGAAACCGCCGCAGTCCATAATTGTTTCGTAGATGTTCTTCCAAACGCTATTGATCTCATTGGCTAACTCCTCCCCACCATGCTTTTCTAGCTTGGCGCAGAGATAGAGGAGGTAGTTTTTCACCTTTTCCATGTCAGTCAGTGGTTTGCCACGGTTGTTCATGACCTCGAAGATCACGCCAACATCCGTAACATTAGGCACCTCGTACACAGTCAGTAGCATTTTGCTGACGACTTTTTTACGCATCTCATGCAGCCAGCCCGGGTAGGCGTCCCCCATATCTGTCCGCTTTTTTTCAAAGAGCCCTCGGAAAAAACATTGTGCTTCGGCTAAGCGCTCTTCCGATTTTATCTTCGGTTTTCCGGCTACCTGTCCTCCATCTGAAATAATGTTGTTATGGTAAAACTCGTTGGTGTCCTTGTTCAGTTGTAATTTTGGCAAGGGAACATTGTGCCGCGTAGTTGAGATAAATCCGTCTCGTATTCCTTCAGCTATTTTGGTGTCTTTAATGCTGTCAAATTCTCGAGCCATCTCATTGAGAAAAATGCTCAAGGTTGTCAAACGTTGTTGACCGTCTACAACATTAAATTTGGTGTATTCAGCACCTTTGTCGTCAGAAACTGTGCCGTCGCTGGAAACATGCAGTACCAACGTTCCGGTGTAGTGTGCTTGTCCTGGTTCTAGTGCTTCCAAGTCATCCCACAAGTCCTGCCACTGTAATTCTTCCCAAGCGTAGCCGCGCTGGTAGTCTGGCACGGTGAACAAATTGGTACTGAATATTGACTGTATGTCTTGCAAGTGTTTCATTGCCATGATTCTTTCTCCTTATTCGCATCCATTGCCAAGATTAGGGGTGAAATCCCTTCGCACACACGAAACAGCATCACCAAACCCACGCAGCCACCATTCCAGCATATCACTATCAACGACAGTAGCCGTGATTTTCAGCTCATCGTCATCGAGTTCGGTCACTTCCTGATCGCTCGACAAAGGGGTTTCCAGCAGATGAAGACCTGCGCCACGTTTGATATGAAAGGACAGTTTCACCCGTTCTCCCTCGCCAAAACCAAACCGCCCATCGTCGTCATACTTCTTGAGGTCAAAATCCTTGGGTCTCTCAAACGTCATCGTTGACATTTCGGCAGACAGGATTCGATGCAGGGCAAGGCTGCGCTCGTTGTCAAAACCACGGTATCGGCAAACGAGGTAGAGCCGAGGGCCTTGCTGGGCCAGCCCCAGTGGCATGACGTCTACCGTGTTTCGATTTCCTGCTGAATTCTGATAGTCGAGATGAAGCCAGTGATTTTTGAACAACGCTTCACTGACGACATCAAAAACGACCGGGAGTATCTTCGGCGGTAAAAGCGGCTGGCTGGTTGCAACGACACGTACCTTGCCAGACCACTCCCGTTCCAGGCGCGCATTGCTCTCGGTTCCCAGGTTGCGCCTCGCCTGGCTGAAAAATCCTTCCATGGATTTCGTCAGCCGGGCAGGCAGGATGTTCTTCAGGTGCTCCTCGGCCAGTCGGAGCAGCAGCGACTCTTGCGGAGTGAGACTCGGTACTGCAAAGCCGCCGGCATTCTCCAGCCAGCGATAACCGTAGGGCTTTGCTCTGTCATCTCGTTCGATGTCGGCTAAATTTTTACTGAGCATGTCCAGTTGCCGCTGAATCGTGCGCAGGTCACGCTCAATGCCAGAGTCCTTCAACTGGCGGTGCAACTCGCTGGCTGTCACCTTGCGGTTACGCGGAATGCGACGTAACAATTCAACTGCAAGCCGCACGGTATCGAAAGTGTCAGGGCGCTTTGCCATGTCAGACCTCCAGTGTCGAGCCGGTGAAAGCGGACCACAGGCGAACCATGGCATAGGTGTCGAGTGCGCAGTAGTCCAGCAATTGTCGCTCGATCTCGGCCTTGCGCGCTTTGCTCGTTTCCGGTGCCAGTGCTTCCAGGAAGCCATCCATGGCCATCCCGCCATCCTGCACGCCATCGAGGTCGTCGTAACGCAGTTCCGGGCAGTGTGCGGGCAGTACCTTCTTGATGCTCCAACTGCCATGCTGGCTGGGATGGTAGTAATACTTCCGAGCCACGGGCAAGAGATCGACTATCCGCCCGTTCAGCGCCAGGAGCGGGCCTGCCAACCGGGGAAAGCGCTCGGCCAGCTCAAGGATGCGGTTTGCTTCGAATACTGCATGGTAGACGAAGATGGGGCCACGCTCCCCGCACGCAGCAATCAGCGATTCGGCAAAAGCGGCTGATGGATCTTTGCCGGAGAGATCGAGAAATGCCTGCTGTTTGAGCTTGCCTGTACGTGAAAGGCGGTGAACGCTGAACTGGAAGGGAATTTGCTGGTAAGGACGTGTTCCTTTCCAGATCGGTACGGCAAACTGGATGGTTTCAAAATCCAGGAAGCAGGCGGGTAACTTGTGACCGGCCAATTCCTGTGCCGCTCCCTTCTGATCGAAATGGGTCTGCCCGGAGAGCATGACCGACTTGACGCGCTGCTGCCTGTCATTGAGGAGTTCATCGGGGACATCGCGCAGTTCGGTCAGGCCATGTGCTTCGATATGTTCCCTCAGATCGTTCCGAAATTTCCCCGGCAGCCAATGGATCGGCTGCTCTGCTTGCGGTTCCTGGCTTTGGCAATACGCTCCGAATCCGCACTCGAAGGGGTCGCTGCATTGCCTGCCCGTGGCAATCCGCGGTTCTCGCTTTTTGGCTGCGATTTTTTGAGCCTCGGCAATCCAGCCGCGTACCTCTTCGCTTCGGCCAAAAGCCTCATTCGTCAGATCTTCTTCCACCAGATCGCCCGTGTCGCTGATGAATCCTCGCGTAGCTCCGGGCGATGCAATTCCAGCCACAATCGCCTGGGGCATTGTCGATAGGCAATGAGCTTGGATTTCGAGAGCGTACGCATGTTTGCTTTCCTTGTTCGTGCTCGGGGTAGTCATAGAAATCCGATCGATGCCTTTCCGCCATCCTTTACTGCGCATTCTGCCTCGAGGGCCGACACCAGCATTGCGCAGGATTCAATGGGCCGGAAACGATGCTGACGCAACACGGCTGAAAAGTCCCCCGGAGTGAGTTGCTGCAGACGCCTGATCCTTGACCAAAGATCTGGTTGTGGTTCAGGAAATTCAAGATTCGTACAGTATCTGCACAAAAGCTCCCACGCCTGTTCGGGGCGAAGAAAGTCGAATTTCACCTTGAGATCGAAGCGGCGCAGTGCGGCTTGATCCAGGTCTTGCATCAGGTTCGTCGAAGCGATGAATACCCCGGAGAACGATTCCATCTGGGTCAGCATTTCATTGACGAGACTTACTTCCCAGCTCTGTTGAGCGCTACGGCGATCCTGAAGGAAGCTGTCGATTTCATCGATCAGAAGCAGCGCCCCTTCCTGTTCTGCCTGCCGGAACGCTTGCGCGATATTTTTTTCACTTTCGCCAACCCACATGGATATCAAATCCGAAGCTCGCTTGATGAGGAGTGGAGCGTCGAGCCGAGTTGCCAGCCATCGCCCATAGGCAGTCTTGCCGGTGCCGGGTGCTCCATACAGACACAGCCTGCCTGTACGTGCCGTGATCAGCCCGGCAGCAACACTGGCGAGATCGGCATCGGCATGGATGAAGGCAGGGTCATAGACGTCCGGCAACCGGTTTGGGTCGTGTTGTTTGATAGGGCGGTGTCCCTGTGCTTCAAGAGTGTTGTTGATCAGGCGTTCAAAGGCGACGGCGCTTTTTTCCTGACCAAGCTCGTCGCGGATCGAACGAACGACTGAACCTGCCCTGGCAATGACGGCGGGCGCCAGGAATTCAGCCTCGGCGATACGCGAAATACTGGCGGCATCGAGCAGGTCTCCGCTGCTCTTCTGCAGAATTTGCTCACGCTTGTTTTTCGGCGGAACAGGCAGTTCAAGCACCATGTCGAAACGCCGGATGAAGGCCGGGTCAAGCCCGTAAATGGCGTTGGAGAGCCACAGCGTCGGCGCCGGGTTATCTTCGAGCATCCGGTTGATCCACGCTTTGCGCAACTGAGCGGTGCTCTTGCGACCAAAAAAGATGTCGCCATCGCTGAAGACATCTTCGGCTTCGTCGAAAGCAATCAGAGCCCGGTGCTGTGCGAAGAAACTTTGTGCTGCGCGGAAAGCGCGCAGGCGCTGCTCGCCATTGATAGGGTTGCCATCGGTATCCTCACTGGCGACATCAAACAGTTCACAGCCCAGTTCGCCGACCAGTGCGCGTGCCAGTTGGCTCTTGCCTGTTCCTGGGGCGCCATGCAGGAAAATGTTGACGCCACGTCGGCCCGTTGCCGTCACATGGCGCAAATAGGGACGCAAAATATCAAGCGATGGTTTGAAGTGATCGAAATCGGTCAGACTCAACTCTCCGGGACCGACAGAAGATACGGTACCGTGCAACAGCCGGATCGGATCGGTTTCCGAGGAAACCAGCAAATCGGCAAATTCATCAGAGAGCAAATCCAGTTTGCATTGCAGAGAACTGGAACCATTACGGTCGACATTGACCAAACCAGAGCATGCAAGAATGCTTTGTCCACTCAGCGATGCTCGGACTTCCGCTTCAGGCAGATCCAGAATGACCGACAAGGCTTGGAAAGTTTTGATTGATGAGAGTTGACCAAGCAGTTCTGCGGCTTCACTCAAAAGGCGTTCGCTGTGGATCGACACGGCAAACTCCAGGATCCTGCAATCGGTCTGGCTCAACCCTACCAAGCTGGATAGCTGTTTGACGTTATTGCGCAAGCAATAAGGCAGCGCTGCTTGCGCCCGCTTTTTTTCCGCCTTCCGATGCAACAGCCGTAACTCGGACAGAACCGCTCTAGGATCAAAGCCACTGGGAAATGGTTCGATCCATTTGCCGAGGCCAAGCACTTCAGCCATGGTGTCATTATTGAATCCGTGAGAACCAATAAACTCACGATGACCGCCAAGCGGTATCAGGATACGCAACATCCAGAGAAGAATGTTTGAATCAGGGGCGGTTGAGTTTGTAGCGTAGCGGGCAGGGCGTCTTGCCATGATGGATACTCCTTTCGACGAGAACCATCATCCAGGCCGGTGCGACAAGGTGTGTCGTAGCGTTTTACGCTGAACTGCCAGAAAACTCCTGATTGAAACTTGCCGATGTGTCGAACGCAATCTTTGCCGTTGACGGCAAAACAAGTGAGACAATCGTTCATGGAACCGTAAGTTCTTCTGAACCGTATCGAGGAATCCCCAGCCGAAAGCATCGGGGGGACTCAAATCAGAAATCGCACAACCATGAAAGTTTTCAGGAAAAGTTCGATAGCGGGACACACCGTGTTTCCATACAAGAAAGTCCTCGTGGTAGCCATTGCGGCCCCGCTGGCTGTCGTAGCCTTGCTGGCAGGATGTGCGCTGCGCGAATTCGGGCAGACGCCGGAAGATGTTTCGTCCTATGAAAACCTGTCCTATTTTACGGACGGAAAGTTTCGCAATCCGGAGGGAGATACGCCGTATTACCCGGATCGTGTGCGCGGCGGCAAAGCCGGCTGGTTTCGCTTTCTCATGCCCGGCCTCAACGCTCCAAAAACGCCTTTGCCCATGGTCAGACCCGATGGTTTTGCGGAAAAACCGGAAGAGTTGGCGGTGTACTGGCTGGGGCATTCCTCCCTCATCATCGATCTGGAAGGCAAACGCTTTCTGGTTGACCCGATATTCGGCAACGCTGCGCCTGTGCCTTTTGCCATGCGGCGCTACGGCCCTTCTCCGCTGGCGCGCGAGGAACTGCCGTTGCCTGATTACGTGCTGATTACGCATGATCATTACGATCATCTGGAGCGCGCCACCATCCGCTATTTCAAGGATAGGGAAACGCTTTTCATCGTGCCGCTCGGCGTTGGCGCGCATCTGGTCAAATGGGGCGTCGCGCCGGAGAAAATCCGCGAGCTCGGCTGGAGTGATGAATTCAGCAAGGATGGCATCAGCATCGTTGCGGAGCGCGCCGTCCACTTCTCCGGTCGTACCTGGTCTACGCGCCACAGCAGCTTGTGGACCAGCTATGTGCTGAAGGGAAATCAGAAGCGGGTCTTTGTCAGCGGCGACACCGGGTACGGCGAGCATTTTCGCGACATTGGCGCGAAACACGGTCCCTTTGACGTGGTTTTTCTTGAAATCGATGCCTGGAATCCCGGTTGGCCCAGGTCGCATCTGTTCCCGACCGAGGTGATCCGGGCCTACCACGATGTGCGGGCCAGATCGCTGGTTCCCGTGCACTGGGGCGTTTTTGATCTCGCCCTGCATCCCTGGGACGAATCCATCCGCATGATTGCCGCGCTGGCGGACGAGGACGGCAACGTCAATCTGCTCACGCCGCTCATGGGGCAGAAACTGATTCCCGGCGTGACGAAGGTTTCGCGCTGGTGGGAGGGTTTGTAAGCCAGCGCGTCTCGCGCGGCGTTTTCTACGGCAGCATCGCGCGGCGTTCCATCAACGCCTGCGCGATGGTTCCAATGCCGGTATGTTCGAGTTCTCCGCCGACCGGCACGCCTCTCGACAGGCGGCTGACCGTCAGGCCGCGTGCGGTGAGCAGCCCGGCCAGGGCGTGTGCGGTGACTTCGCCTTCGTTCGTGAAGTTGGTGGCGAGAATGACTTCCCGTACTTCGCCGTCGCTTGCGCGGGCAACCAGACGGTCGAACTCCAGTTCGCGGGGGCCGATGCCGTCGAGCGGCGACAGACGGCCCATCAGCACGTAATACAGGCCGTCATAAGTCTGCGTCTGTTCGATCATTGCCAGATCGGCCGGGGTTTCGACCACGCACAGGCGCGCGGGATCGCGGCGCGGATTCGCGCAGCGCGCGCAGACTTCTTCTTCAGAGAACGCATTGCAGCGCGCGCAATGCCGCAATACCGCGAGCGAGCGGCCAATGGCGTCCGCCAGCCTTGAGGCGCCTTTGCGGTCGCGCTGCAACAGATGGTAGGCCATGCGCTGCGCCGAACGCGGCCCTACGCCGGGCAGGCAGCGCAGGGCGGCGATCAGTTCATCCAGGCAGGATTGCTTTTCCGGCATCAGAACGGCATCTTCATGCCCGGCGGCAGGTTCAGCCCCGCCGTAAAACCGGACATTTTTTCAGCGGAGAGCGCTTCCACCTTGTGCACCGCGCCGTTGACGGCTGCCGCGATCAGGTCTTCGAGCATTTCGCGGTCGTCCATCACCGAGGGGTCAATCTGCACGCGGCGCACTTCGTATTTGCCGGTCATGACAACCTTGACCATGCCTGCGCCGGATTCGCCTTCGATTTCCATCGCGGCGATCTGGTCCTGCATCTTCTTCATGTTTTCCTGCATTTGCTGGGCCTGCTTCATCAGGCCGGCAATTCCGCCTTTCATCATTTGAATGTCTCCGTGGGGGAATAAGGGTTAAAAGTCCGTGATTACAACGGTTTGACGGTGTTTTCGTTCAGGCTGGCGTCGAAGCGTTCGATCAGTTCGCGCACGAACGGATCGGCCTCGAGCGCCGAGACGGCCTGGGCGTGACGCTCGCGACGATCCAGTTCGTCGCGCTGCGCCGGAGTTTGCCCGGCAATCGAGCCGATTTCGATATTCAATTTCAGGGGACGGGCCAGCGCACGGGCCAACTCGCCCTCGATGCGCGTGAGCGTGGCGTGGCCGTTCAGATCGAAAAGATGGCGATGCGTCTCCGAGAGCCGAAGGTTCAGACGGTCATCGGAGTAATCCGCCCATTCGCAATGCTGAAGCAGTTCGCGCGCCATGCCGGTGAGTCCCAGCGCGCGCACGACTTTGCGCCAGTCCCCGCTTGCAAAGGCTTCCGAGATGGCGGCGTTTTTGTCGTCTGCGGCGGCTTGAGGCGCGGGGGTGGAGGCAGGGGCGAAAGATTTTTCGCTCTTGCGCTCCGGCTGCCCAGACGGCAGGGGCCGGGCCTTGCCTGTGTTGCCGGAAGGCGTAGGCGGCGTGGAGCTTCCCGGTTGTTCGGGCCTGAACGCCAGCAGCCGCAGACAACACATCGTGAAGCCGGTGGCCTCATCGGGCGCGAGCGGCAATTCGTCGCGGCCATGAATGGCGATCTGGTAGGCCAGTTGCAGGTATTCGGCATCGAACCGCTGCGCCTGGGCCAGCAGCCGATCGTCTTCCTCGGTGACGGCGGCGGGTGCAAACTGCGCCAGCGCCACCCTTGAGAGCAGGGATGCCAGCGCCTGCAAGGCCGCCTCGAACGACAGGCTTCTTGCTTCCATGTCGTCGACGACAGCGAGCAGCGCCTCGGCGCTGCCATCGGCCAGCGCATCCAGAACCGCGTACAGATGATCATCACCCACTGCGCCGAGCATGTTCGTCACCTGCTCCTCGAGCACCTGCCCCGCGCCGTGGGCGATGGCCTGATCGAGCAGGGAAAGCGCATCGCGCATCGAACCGCTGGCCGCATGAGCGAGGTGGCGCAACGCCCCCGGCTCGAACGGAACCGACTCGGCTTCCAGAATGCGCGCGAGGTGTTCCGTGATCCGTCCCGGCGGCATCTGCTTGAGATTGAATTGCAGGCAGCGGGACAGCACCGTGACCGGGATTTTCTGCGGGTCGGTGGTGGCGAGGATGAATTTGACGTGCTCGGGCGGCTCTTCCAGCGTTTTCAGCATCGCGTTGAAGGCGTGTCCGGTGAGCATATGCACTTCATCGATCATGTAGACCTTGTAGCGGCCTACTACGGGGGCGTATACGGCGCGGTCGAGCAGCGCCGCCATGTCGTCGACGCCACGGTTCGAGGCCGCGTCCATCTCCACATAGTCGGGGAAGCGGTCGGAGTCGATTGCGCGGCAGGCTTCGCATTGCCCGCAAGGCGTGGCGCTCACACCCTGCTCGCAGTTCAGCGCCTTGGCGAGGATGCGAGAAATCGTGGTCTTGCCGACCCCGCGCGTGCCCGTGAAGAGCCATGCGTGATGCAGCCGCCCGGTGTCGAGCGCATGGGAAAGCGCCCGGACGACGTGCTCCTGTCCGACCAGGGTGTCAAAGGATTTTGGCCGCCATTTGCGTGCCAACACCTGATAGCTCATGGGCGCGGATTTTAACTCGAACGCGCGACAGCGCCTGGAAAAATGAACGATGCGAAAAGCGCCGCGATACGCGGCGCTTCAACTTTATCTGGGTGGCGAGCCTGGCCCCCGGCACTTGCAGGTAACGGCTGTGGCTGCTGCCTTCCGGCCCTGACCAGGTTCACCGCGCTGCAATGCGGGGAGACCCGCCACGGGGCGAAATTGTAACAGCAAGGGCGCGGCGGCAACGGAATGTTTTTTCGAGGCTTGACAAAGAACCACCATGAAACCACTATGGAACCATAACGCAACCATCTCGAAGATACCAACATGGCAACCACTCTGACTTTGAAGAACATTCCGACCGAGGTGTACGAACGTCTCAAGGCGTCCGCTGAAGCTCACCGTCGCAGCTTGAACAGCGAAGCCATTGTGTGCCTGGAGTCAGTGCTTTTACCGAAGCGCATGACTGTGAATGATCGCCTTGCGCGCGCTCGCGCGTTACGCGCCACGCTGCCAAATGGCAATTTTCAGGCGAAAGACATCAGCGCTTACAAGCAAGAGGGGCGGCAGTGATCGTCGTAGACAGCAACATTGTTGCCTATCTGTATCTGCCGGGCGACTACACGGCGCAGGCTGAAGCCCTGTTTCAGCGAGACCCCGACTGGGTAGCGCCGCTGCTCTGGAGAAGCGAATTCCGCAATATCCTCGCAGGCTATATGCGTCGCAAGGCGCTCACGTTTGATGTCGCGCGCGACCTGCAACTGGAGGCCGAAAGTCTGCTGGCGGGCGCAGAACACGAGGTGGACTCAAGTTTGGTTCTCGAACTCGTGCGCGACAGCAACTGCTCGGCCTACGACTGCGAATTCATCGCGTTGGCGTTGATGCTTGGCATCAAGCTCGTAACGATGGACGCAAAGCTTCTGAAAGCGTTTCCAACGTGTGCGGTGGCTCTTTCCTGACGAGCAGGCACATCACAGCGCCACCACGCCCAGATAGATGATCATGGCGATTACGACGAGATTGCTGGCTGTGAAGGCCGCGAACCTGTGGACGACGTGGTTGTAGGTGAAGTAAATCAGGCTGTGGACAAGGCGCAACGCGACGTACAGCCAGGCCAGACCTACGGTGACGTGGTTGACTTCGTCTGTGACGAAAGCGATCAGAACCAGTGCGTAGAAGAGAACAGGAACTTCGACGAGGTTCATGAAAATCCTGTTTGGCAGCGCTACATCCATAGGCACGTTCGATGACTCGCCGTACTTGAAGTCATCGGCGACGACACGTTTGCCCAAAAAGTAGGCGCTGAAGCGACGGATTGGAACCTGTACCAGGACGAGAAAGGTCCAAAGCATGAGGAGGAGAGCAGGCGCGAAGATGGATGTCGTTTTCATAGGGCGGGCATAAAAGGTGGTTATTGGCTTCCTGACGACTATGCTAACCGGCGCCCACTGTGTAGCCCTGGGCGTCCAGCGCGCGAAGCGTGCGCAGAGTTGAGCATGTTTCAGGATGCCTGGCGAAACCGGGCACAACCGAACGCACGACCCACAAAGAGTACCATCTCCGCCCGCCAGAGTGGAATGCAACTGAAATACAAATACTGACCCGCTGCCGCAAGAGCCGGTAATCCGGTTTCCTGATCTTTGTGCATGACAAGGGGGCGCAAGCCCCCTTTTCTATGATTTGTAGTACTGCTTGAGTTCGGGACTCGGCTCCCGTTCCGAGTAGATGTAGAGAACGATTCCGTTCGGGTCTTGAATCGCGAAGGCGCGATCTCCCCAGGAGTGGTCTTCCAGAGGTATGATGACGTCAATACCCGAAGCCGTCAGAGACTGGAATTCCGCATCCACGTCGGCAACGCAGAAGTTGTATGTCAGGCCAGCGGCGTTGCAGGCAGGTCGGTCAGGCTGTGGCGCCATGAATTGAAGAGAGGCGCCCTTGCCGAATTCGAGATTGACATACCAGCCGCAATCGAACGTGACCTTGGCTCCGAAGTGTTTCACGTAAAAATCGCGCGTTTCCGTCACCTTGGCGGTGGCGATGCAGGGAGATAGCGACTGGACAAGCATTGGAGGCTCCTTTCTCATGCAACAGGCGAGCGCTGCATCGGCGGATTGTCGTCGAAGTAGCGCCGGATGCCGCGCAGAATGGCATCGGCCATTTTTTCCTGATATGCCTCGTCGTTCAGGCGGGCTTCCTCTTCGGGGTTGCTGATGAACGCGGTTTCCACCAGGATCGAGGGAATGTCCGGGGCCTTGAGTACCGCGAAGCCCGCCTGTTCCACCTGGGGCTTGTGCAGGGTATTGATGTCGCCCAGCGCGGCGAGCACGGCGCGGCCGAGTTTGATGCTGTCGTTGATGGTGGCCGTGAGCGACAGGTCGAGCAGGGTGCGGGCGATGTGACTGTCCTGCCGGGCGAGGTTTACGCCGCCGATCAGGTCGGACTCGTTTTCCTTCTGCGCCAGCCAGCGCGCCGTCGAAGACGAGGCGCCCTTTTCCGAGAGTACGAACACCGAACTGCCGCGCGCTTCCGGACGCACGTAGGCGTCAGCGTGTATCGAGACGAAAAGGTCGGCCTGCACCCTTCGTGCGCGCGTCACCCGCTGCGCCAGCGGGACGAAGTAATCGCCGTCGCGCGTCAGCATTGCGCGCATGCCGGGCGTCTCATCGATCTTGCGTTTCAGGCGGCGCGCGATGTTGAGGTTCACGTTTTTTTCGTAGCTGCCGCGCTGCCCGATTGCGCCGGGGTCTTCGCCGCCGTGACCGGGATCGAGCGCAATCGTGTAAAGGCGCTTCGCCTTCGGCGGTTCGCGGCGGACGGTGTCCTTCTCCGGAGCGGGAGCCTTGACGGGGGGCGGAGGCGGCGGCACGTTTTGAGGAGGGGCCGCGCTTGGGGAAGTTGATAGCAGGGCGGCGATGGGGTCTTCCGCCTCGGTGCGCTCTCCGGCTGCCGCCTCCATTGGCGAGGCCTTCTGGATCAGCGCCAGCAGCGGATCGGGCGGAACCAGGGGATAGAGGTCGATGACGAGGCGATGAGCATAATTACCGGCCGGATCGAGCGTGAAAACCTGCGGACTGATTTCCGCTTTCAGATCAACGACCAGACGCACCACGCCGGGGCGGTTCTGGGCGGCGCGGATCAACTTGATGTACGGGTCGTGATCGAGCACCTTGCCGAAGATGTTCACCAGCACGCTTTCCAGGTCGACGCCTTCCATGTCGACGACCAGCCGATCCGGATCTTTCAGCAGCATTTGCTTGAAATTCAGCTTATGGCGGCTCTCGAAAG